>UMHE01054881.1_pt1 | contig 15898 bp, 13 predicted proteins | sample 1965451 | NCBI WGS metagenome assembly UMHE01 (sample SAMEA4836090, study PRJEB28245) | human gut metagenome | biome: gut microbiome; material: fecal sample | place: Denmark | collected 2008 | reverse complement strand
TGCCATCCTTGTCCTTGCGCTTGAAGTCGTAGATGCGATAGGTAACATCGCTGGTCTGCTGAATTTCGGCAACGAAACAGCCTGTTCCGATGGCATGGATTCTGCCGGCTGGGATAAAGAAGCAGTCACCTTCCTTTACCTCATACTGAGCCAGGGCATCGGTAATGGTATCATTCTCCACCATCTCCTTGTACTGCTCAGGAGTAATCTGCATCTTCAAGCCGTTATAGAGTTTGGCATCCGGCTCACATGGCAATGCATACCACATCTCGGTCTTTCCGCGCTCCTTACCTTGCTTCTTGGCAATTTCATCATTAGGATGCACCTGGATAGAGAGGTCGCGGTTGGCATCGATAAACTTGATGAGCAGTGGAAACTCATTGCCGAAACGCTTGTAGTTCTCTTCTCCGAGGAAACTCCCCTTCAGTTCTGCAACAACCTCGTTGAGGCTCTTGCCCTGCATCTCGCCATCGGCTACGATACTTTCATTTCCTGGTACTCCAGAGATTTCCCAGCTTTCTCCCACATTCTCCTGTTTTACGTCGAGATGTTTGAAAGCGATAATCTTACTGCCACCCCAGATGGTGGATTTTAATAGCGGTTGAAATTTTAATGGTTTCATTTTACTTATATTTAGTTTATAATAGTGCTCGATAGCACCGTTTCTTACTCTCCAGTTAAGGCCTTTTGAGCCTATACCTTATTATATATATATAACGCTTTTGGGGCGAAATATACTTAGTCTAGTAAGCGTATTTCTTACTCCAAATATCATTTTTTCTTTCTTGGTTTCCAACTCCTCTCTGGGAAGGTTAGTTTTCTCTCCAGAACGCTGGCGTAAAGATAACCAGCACACTGAATATCTCCAGACGGCCGATGAGCATCATCAGCGAACAGAACCATTTTGCCACATCCGGCAGTTCGCTCCACGACATGGTTGGTCCGATTTCCGTACCCAGCGTAGGTCCCACATTACCCACACAACTCAGGGTGATGGTGATGGCATTGGTATTGTCAATGCCCATGGCTATCATCGTGAACGATATCACCAGACAGATGATGAGATAAGTGGTGAGGAAGGCGAGCAGCGTAACCCGCTTCTGCATCGGCACGTTCACACCATCAATCTTCAGAGGCAATACGGCGTTAGGATGCAGAATCTGGCGGAATTCATTCTTCACCATTCTTACCAGCATCACGCCACGGATACATTTCAAACCTCCACTCGTACTGCCCGAGCAGGCTCCGAAGAACATGCAGGCTGCCAATACCACCCAGGTAACGTGAGGCCAGAGGGCTGCATCGTCGTTAAACAGACCGGTGGTAGTGATGAAAGAAACCACCTGGAAGATAGCACTTCTGAAGGCATGCTCCACATCGTAGTTGCGCATCGCTATCAGCTCTACCATGATGAAAGCCGTGAAGGCTGTAACGAGGAGCATATAGAACTTAAACTCTGAATTCTTGAACAGATCCTTGATCTTGAACTTGATGACGGCTGCATAGAGCAGGGTGAAATTAACACCCGACAGGAAGCAGAAGAAGGCACAGATGTATTCCAGCGCCGGCGAATGGAAAAACGAGGTACTGCTGTTATGGGTAGAGAAACCTCCCGTAGCCGTAGTGGTCATCGCATAGTTGAAACTGTCGAAGAGATTCATTCCTGCCACATAGTAGGATGCGATGCAGGCGATGGTGAGCATCAGATAGATACTCCAGATCCATTTAGCCGAAGTGGAAAGCCGGGGATGCAGTTTTGTCTTGATAGGTCCTGTTGCCTCGGCAGCAAACACCTTGGTCTGTCCTCCTACAAGCGAAGGCAGCAGGGCGATGGTGAAGAATACGATTCCCAGACCGCCTATCCATTGGGTGAGCGAACGCCAGAAGAGCAGTCCGTGGGGAAAGCATTCTACATCGTCTAATATCGTGGCTCCCGTTGTCGTAAATCCCGACATGGTTTCAAAGTAGGCATCGGTAAAGTTGTTGATGTATCCACTTATCATGAAGGGGAGGGTTCCGAAGAAACTGAATACAATCCATGAGAGCGTTACTACGAGATAGGCGTCACGGCGCGACATCGAGTTGTCTGCTCCGTGTCCTCGCCATTTCAGCACCAGCCCGCCTCCGATGGTGGTAAGTGTTGCCACAATGAAGGCAAAGATGTCGTCCTGCTGGTAATAGAAAGCTACCAGCAGACTGACGAAGAGCAGGAAAGCCTCGATGAAAAGCAGTTGTCCTAAAATCTTATATATTAATTTGCTGTTTATCATATATGAAGTATTTCTCTATCTCCTTCATGCTCAGATGAAGTATTTCTCAATTTTCTTCATGTTGATGTTGTGGCAGAAAACCATTACCGAGTCGCCCGGTTCTATCTGGGTATTACCCGAAACGAGCATTCCTTCTTCACCGCGAACCAGTCCACCGATGGTTACACCGATAGGCATGCCGAGTTCCTTCACCGGTTTCTGGGTTACCTTCGAACCTTCTTTGGCTATAAACTCAGCCACATCGGCGTTAGCGCTCATCAGAAATCTCACGTTCATCACGTCGGCATCGAGCATCATCTGGTAGATGTAGCTGGCGGCAATCATCTTCTTGTTGATGATGGTACCGATATCCAGACTCTCTGCCATGCTCACGTAGTCTACGTTTTCTACGGCAGCCACCGTCTTGCGCACACCCATTCTCTTGGCGGTAAGACAGGCCAGGATATTGGTTTCGGCGTTACCGGTCAGTGCCACGAAGGCTTGCGTGCTGCGGATACCTTCTTCTACGAGCAGCGGAATGTCGCGTCCGTCTCCATGAATGATGAGCGTCTTGTTCTCATCGAGAATATCGTTGAGATATTCGCAGCGCTCCTCGCTCATCTCGATAATTTTGCATTCCATATATTCCGGCATCTTCTTCACGGCTCTTACGGCTGTGCGTCCGCCACCCATAATCATCACGTTCTTCACATCCACATAGTGCTCCTTGCCCACAATCTTGCGGATATATGGAATATAGTTGCGGGTGGTCATGAAGTAGGCGAGGTCGTAGAGTTTCAGCTCGTCGTTACCGCCAGGGATGATGGTATCGCTGCCTCGCTTGATGGCTACCACGTGATAAGGGTCGTTAGGACCGCTGATGTTCTTGAGCGGTTCGTTCAGTATCTCGCATCCTTCGCGCAGTTTGATGCCGAGCATGACGAGTGCGCCGTCGTGCACATCCCAGCGCTGACGTACCCAACTCATTTTCAGTCCGTTATTGATATCTACGGCTGCGAGCATCTCCGGATAAATCAGTTTGTTGATACCTAATTCTTTGAAGAATTCCTGAGCCTGAGGATCCATATACTCCGGGTTATCCACACGGGCCACCGTTCTTTTGGCACCCAGGTTCTTGGCAAGGATGCTAGCTGTGATGTTGGTACTTTCTACCGGAGTAACGGCGATGAAGAGGTCGGCATCTGCTACCCCTGCATCGCGTAAGATGTGAAGACTGGTAGGCTTGCCCAGCATGGTGAGCAGGTCGCAGTCGGAGCCAATGCTGGCCAGGCGCTCTTCGCTTTCATCGATGAGCGTAATCTCTTCATTGCTGCGTGACAGGAGTCTCGCCAGGTGAGTACCTATGGCATGTGCGCCAGCTATGATTATTTTCATTTCTTAATTGCTTCTTTGATTGATTCTTTATCGAGATGCACGATTTCTCTGAGTTGTGCCACGGTTCCGTGTTCCACAAACTCATCTGGCAATCCCATTCGGGTCATCTTTGGCTGATAGTCATGGTCGTTCATCCATTCCAGTACGGCTGTGCCCATACCGCCCATACGAACGCCGTCTTCGATGGTGATGATGCGACTGAACTTTTCGCCCACCTCTTTCAGAATGTTTTCATCGAGTGGCTTGAGGAATCGCATATCGTAGTGGGCGATGCTCATTCCGGTTTCGGCTTCTACCTCAGCGATAGCCTGAGCGGCATCGTTTCCGATAGGACCAATGGTGAGAACAGCCACATCGGTTCCGTCTTTCAGCTTTCTGCCGGTACCGGTCTTGATTTCCTCCATTGGGTTGCGCCAGTCTACGAGCACACCCTTGCCTCTCGGATAACGGATTACATAGCTGCCATGACCTGGCAACTGGGCTGAATACATCAGGTTGCGCAACTCATGCTCGTTCATCGGAGATGCGATGGTGAGATGCGGAATCGGACGTAGAGCCGCCATATCGAAGGCACCATGATGGGTTGGTCCGTCTTCGCCTACCAGTCCGGCACGGTCCAGACACATGATAACCGGCAGGTTGAGCAGTGCCATGTCGTGGATGATGTTATCGTAGGCACGCTGTGCAAACGAACTGTAGATATTGCAGAATGGGATGAGTCCGTCTTTCGCCATACCTCCTGAGAAGGTGACGGCATGCCCCTCGGCAATACCTACATCGAAGGTACGGTTTGGCATCGCCTTCATCATGATGTTCATGGAGCATCCTGTAGGCATGGCTGGTGTCACACCTACAATCTTCGGATTTTTCTGAGCCAGTTCAAGCAGCGTCTCACCGAAAACATCCTGATATTTAGGAGGCTGGTTGCTGGTATCGGCAATGAGTCTCTCACCCGTTTCCGGATCGAATTTTCCTGGTGCGTGCCAGATGGTGGCACACTTCTCGGCTGGTTCGTAACCCTTTCCCTTGGTGGTATGCAGATGCAGCAGCTTAGGACCCTTCATGTTCTTAAGCTGTTTGAGCACTCTCGCCACTTCCTTCACGTCATGACCGTCGAAAGGTCCGAAGTAGCGGATATTCATACCCTCGAAGATGTTCTGCTGATGACTCAGTGCCGACTTCAGTGCATTGTTCAGGCGCAGGATGCCCTTCTTGCGGTCTTCGTTGAGATAACCTTTGGAGTGCAGCCACTGTGAAGCCTTGAAGCGGAGGCGGTTGTAGGTCTCGTTGGTATCGAGGTTCAGGAGATATTTCTCCATACCGCCCACAGCCCGGTCGATGCTCATATCGTTGTCGTTCAGGATGATGAGCATGTCGTTAGGTGTACTTGATACGTTGTTCAGTCCCTCGAAAGCCAGTCCGCCGCTCATGGCTCCATCGCCAATGACGGCCACTACGTGCCTGTTGGTATCTCCGTTTTCGCGTGCAGCAACGGCCATACCGAGTGCTGCGGAGATGGAATTGCTCGCATGTCCGCAGGCGAAGGTATCATATTCGCTTTCTAAAGGTGTAGGGAATGGACGGATGCCGTGCAACTTGCGGTTGGTACAGAAGTTGTCGCGGCGTCCTGTTAATATCTTATGTCCATAGGCCTGGTGTCCCACATCCCATACAATACGGTCGTATGGGGTGTTGTAGATATAATGTAGGGCTACGGTTATTTCCACCACGCCAAGAGAGGAGGCAAAATGACCGGGGTTGACGGCAACCTCGTCGATAATGTCTTCTCTTAACTCTTTGCAGACTTGTGGCAGCTGGTCAATGCTCAGCCGTCTCAAATCTTCCGGGTATTTTATACTATTTAATAGACTAAACTTGTTCTTGTCCATGTTTTCTTCGTGAAAATCTTGTGCAAAGATAATGCTTTTTTCCTATATAAAGCACTTTTGAGGCAATATTTTCGCTTTTTCCGATTATTCTTTGTATTTTTGCAAAGGAAATTTCTGAAAAAGGAATGAAATCCGGAATTAGTTATATAACAATAAGCAAATAAATACCTTTATCGTGATGAGAAAAAATGTATTACTTTTGGGAGCCATGCTGATGGCTTCCATGTCTCTGATGGCGCAGACCAAGGGTGGCGGCATCAGTCAGTCTGCTCTCCATCAGATGGAGAAAAGCCAGCAGTCAGGTGTCGCCAACAAGGCACTCTTCAATGCGATTGCCAACAACAGCATTGATGACCTTGTGAAGAATCATGCCAATGAGGCCCCGGTTGATACTCATTTCAGCATTGAGACTCCTTCGCAGAGCATTCACAACCAGAAGAGTTCGGGCCGCTGCTGGATGTTCAGCGGTTTCAACGTGCTCCGTTCTAACTTTGCTGTCAACGACAAGCAGGGCAGAGTGGTGGAATTCTCGCAGGATTATCTCTTCTTCTATGACCAGCTGGAGAAGGCTAACCTGATGCTCCAGGGGGTTATCGACCTCGGCAAGAAGAGCATCGAGGATCCTCAGGTGCAGTTCTTCTTCAAGAATCCACTCAATGATGGCGGTACTTTCTGTGGTGTTGCCGATTTGGCAAGCAAGTATGGTCTCGTACCAATGAGTGCCCAGCCTGAGACTTTCTCCAGCAACAATACTTCCAAGATGAGCCGTCTCGTAAGCAGCAAGCTCCGCGAGTATGGTCTGGAACTCCGCAAGATGGTGGCTCAGGGCAAGAAATCTGCAGCTATCCAGGCTCGCAAGAACGAGATGCTCGGTCAGGTTTATCACATGCTGAGTCTTACTCTCGGTGAACCGGTAAAGGAATTTACCTATGCTTTCCGCGACAAGGATGGCAAGCAGGTTGGCGAGGCGAAGAAGTATACTCCTAAGAGCTTCTATGAGGAAACCGTAGGCAAGGACCTGAACGGTACCTTCCTGATGGTGATGAACGATCCACGCCGTCCTTACCACAAGACATACGAGGTAGAATACGACCGCCATACTTATGATGGTCATAACTGGAAGTATCTGAACCTGCCTATGGAGGAGATTTCCCAGCTCGCCATCGCCTCTCTAAAAGATGGTCATAAGATGTATTCAAGTTATGATGTGGGCAAGCAGCTTGATAGAAAGCGCGGCTATCTGGCACTCGACAACTTCGATTACGCCAGCCTCTTCAATACCTCATTCCCAATGAACAAGGCTGACCGCATCGCTACTTTTGATAGCGGTTCTACTCATGCCATGACGCTGACTGCTGTAGATCTCGATGCCAATGGCAAGCCTGTAAAGTGGAAGGTGGAGAACAGTTGGGGTGCCGACAATGGTTTTGCCGGTTGCTTCATTATGACCAACGATTGGTTCAACGAGTACATGTTCCGCCTGGTAGTAAACAAGAAGTATGCTTCTGAGCAGCTCTTGAAGGAATTCGACCAGAAGCCTACTATGCTGACTCCAGATGATCCTCTGTTCCAGTTGGAAGACTAATTCATCAAGAAATATAGATTAAAACCGTATTTTTCTCGAGAAAAGAGAAGAATACGGTTTATTTTTTGTATTTTTGTACCCGAAATAATGGTAAGAACGTTATTTATATAAAAGCTATATAGATTATGTTAGAGAAAAGTAAGCGTGAGCGCATCATTGCGCTCGTTAATAAAGAGGTGGTTCCTGCCATCGGCTGTACCGAACCGATGGCTGTGGCACTATGTACAGCCAAGGCTGCTACTACATTGGGCAAGCGCCCTGAACGTATTGAAGTTCTTTTGAGTCCTAATATGCTCAAGAATGCGATGGGTGTCGGCATTCCTGGCACGGGTATGATTGGTTTGCCTATCGCCGTATCGCTGGGTGCGCTCATCGGAAAACCTGAATATCAGCTGGAAGTGTTGAAAGACCTCACTCCCGACACTCTTGAGCAGGGCAAACAATATATCAAGGATGCGGATATCAACATCAAACTGAAGCAGGGTGATGTGGATAAACTCTATATCGAAATCATCTGTCATGCCGGTGAAGACCAGGCTACGGCAATTATCTCCGGTTCTCATACCCATTTTGTGTATGTTGAGCGTAATGGTGAGGTAGTGCTCGATAAGCGTGGCGGTACTGTGGGCGATGAGGCTGATGACGACATCCAGCTCAATTTCCCGATGGTTTACGAGTTTGCTACAACAGCTCCGCTCGATGAGATTTCTTTCATTCTCAAGACCAGGGACTATAATATGAAGGCTGCCGAGTTGAGTATCAAAGGCAACTATGGCCACTGTTTGGGCAAGACGATGGACCGTCCGTTGAGTCATGGTATCTTCGGCGATAATATTTTCTCGCATATCATCTCCCGCACCGCTTCAGCCTGTGATGCCCGTATGGGTGGCGCCATGATTCCGGTGATGAGCAACAGCGGCAGCGGCAACCAGGGCATCTGTGCAACGAATCCTGTGGTGGTTTATGCGCTGGAGAACGAGAATACCGAGGAGGAAATGATCCGTGCCCTGATGCTCAGTCATCTGACTGCCATCTATATCAAGCAGAGTTTAGGCAAGCTTTCAGCTCTTTGCGGTTGTGTGGTAGCCAGTACGGGCAGCAGTTGCGGCATTACCTATCTGATGGGTGGCGATTATAACCGCATCTGCAATTCTGTCAAGAATATGATAGCCAATCTCACCGGTATGATTTGTGACGGAGCGAAACCAAGTTGTGCCCTGAAGATTTCATCAGGTGTCAGCACCGCTCTTCTTTCCGCCCTCCTTTCTATGGAAGGCAAGTGTGTCACCTCTGCCGAGGGTATCGTAGATGATGATGTGGATAAGTGCATCCACAACCTCACGAGCATCGGTGCCGATGCGATGAGGGCTACCGATGATATGGTGCTCGATATTATGACGCATAAATAAATAGGAAAAGGCTTGCAGGAATCTGATAAACAGAAATTCTGCGAGCCTTTTGTTTTATTCTTTAAAGATGTAATGATGTAAACTACTATGGAGTAACAACAATAGAACTTTCGTCATACGAAGTTGTTTTTTGATCTCCACTAGTTACTGTTATTGCGCATTTCATCTTATGTATACCTATGGATTGATTCGTTAGTTTGAATTCATTCTTAAATGGGAAAGAAGATGTTTCTGCGATAAGTGTATCATCAAAATATAATTTCGCTGATACTTTATCTTTAAAGTTCTTTCCTCTATAGGATTTTATTATGCTAGGAATACTTTCTCCTAATGAAAAATCATTTCTACCCGACATGATTTTCCAAACAGTAAAGTGATTATCTTCTTTTAATGTTGTGTAATTAGAAAAACCATAATTATAGATGCTTTCGTTTTTACCATTAAAACTGTATCGTACATACACCCGCCAGTCATGTGGTTCTTTGTCTGTTACAATTTGGGAATCCCATGTATAAGGAGCTTGCGTCTTTGTTGCGGCAAGTTTATTATCCCAATAATATTCTACTTTATCTATTTGACATCCTGGAGCAGAACGTGATTCGTTTAGTATAGGTGTTATTACGAATTTTTCCCCTTCATTTATAAAGTTATAGTCAATGAATATGTCTTTATACAGCTGTATGCTACTAGGAAAAGCCATAAAGTTATCGGTAACTTCTAGATATGTGTCATCGCATTTTTTACCGCATACGCATATTTTTGCTAAAAGAGCATGGTCTCCTTCTGGGAGTTCTGATAAATTAATATAGAAGCCATAAGGTTCCTCTGTACTGGTTTTTGTTAACTTGTTGTCTATGTAATAATCTACACTTTTAATACTTAAATTCCATAATTCAAAGTTGCTGCTCATTTTAGGTGCATAGAATAAATAAGTAGCCCCATCAGAGCTTACGCTATTTTGTTTTTCTAGGTTATATGCACTTTTAGGAATTAATTCTGATATGTCACCCGTTAATTCGTATTCTCCAACGTTGAATTCACTACAGGATGAAACGGAAATGCATGTTGTAAGCCATGCAAACCCGATTAAAAAAGACATAAACTTTTTAAATGTTCTTTTATTCATATTATAGTCCATATAGTTTTTCATTTTTATATTTAATAATCTAAATTAAATTGAAAACCCAATCCAAAGTTTAGCCCATTGCATTTTTTGTATCCAAATGCATAGTCATAACCTGCGCTTATGATAAGGGCAAAATCATCATCGGCAAGAGGGATAAATCCTTTGATGCATGGTCTAAGCATGAATCTAATCTCTGAAACATCTGTAGAAGACGAACCGCCTACTTGGGTCGTTTCACCAGTTGAATAATTGTGGTGTTCTTCTGTTCCTTCAAAAAAAAGAGCTCCAATACCGCATCCTAAAGAAAAGTATTTCATATAAAAGGATGGTGTTACTGTGATGTAACATTTAGCATCAAGTGTCTTGGTTGTACGTTCGTAGTTCATGATGTCCGTCATTTTTACATCATCGACTATGAAATTGTCTTTCTTGAAATTTACACCAAAATCCAATCCCAATCTAAACCATGGCCAAGCATATTCAAATGTAGCTCCTACAGGAAAATTCTTGCTGTAATTATAAGTTAGTGCCATAGCTTCATCGGAAAATTCTATGTCACTCAAGTCAACTTTGATTCTCCGTTTTCCTGTTCGTTTATCGATAATTTCTTCATACTTGTCTATTTTGGAAATCTTTCCATTTCTAACATAAAACAAATCTTTTACGTTAAAATTGACAGCACCTGAAATAGCAATATCACAAGCTATGAGTTCTAGACCTTTTGTATCATAAACTGTTGTTTCGTTTGTTTTTACAGACTTAAAATTAGAATATTGAATATGAATGCCTTTTTTGATTTCCTTTATCAAACAATTCAGGTATGTCTCTAAAAAATAAGAGCCTTTAGCATTCATGTATCCGTTTTTAGGTGCTAAACTTTCAATAATGTTGTCTGTGACTCTCACACTCTTCGCACCATCACAAAGCTTTTGGAGATTACGTTGGTATTCCAATTTTGTCGTTTGGCTCCAAGATTGCATATTTGCTGCAAATAAGCGTACGGCGTTTTCGTTCTTTTGTGCTTGAATGCTTAAGACGAAGCATCCTAATAACACCATCAGTATTAATCGTTTAATCATATCATTTTCTTGTTTTATTATATAAATAGTTCAAAAAAACAGTTTTCTCCTCTTCCGAAGTTTTATAAAAATTTGTTATCAGCCACCCTGTGTTGTTCGTTTCTCTTTCAATGAATTTGATTCTAAACACATAGCCTGGAACCTGATAAAAAATGAACTGTAGGTCTTTTACGTATTCGATGTCTAACAATCCATTATAAACATCAGAGAGAAATACAGAAGTCTCGTCTAATGGATAACTTTTTTGCATATAGCGAGTTATCAAATCGTCTTTTTCTGTCGTCACACGATGCAATGACATGAAATTTGTTTCGTGGTCATCTGGCATCAGCATAATTTTATCCGAGTTCAATGAAGGTTTCAATTTAAAGATTTCACCTTCAGCTTTTGCTATTACCCATTTGTACATATCCTCTTTTCGATGTTCAACATTGAGATAAAGAGTAAAGTCTATTTCTTTCCCTTTAAATTTTCCATGACAGATAGCTTTTGCGAACCAAGTTGTATCAGAATAGTTGATATGTATATTCTTTGCAAGAACTGTATCTACAAGATTTTGTGCTTCCTTGAACTTTGCGTCATCTTTAGATTTAAACATTTTGCCATTAAAAACTAATGTTAAGTTCTTTTTCCGATAGCTTTTGTCGTTCTTGGCAATGCCTGGATGTCCTTCCTTTCCATTAAATCTGTCAAAGAACTCATCCACTAACTTAATTCTAGAATCATATAGTCCTTTATTTAATTGATTGACTATTACTTTTTGGGCATTTGTTACAAGACAAATTGAAGCAAATGCTAAGCATAATAAATATCGTTTCATAAACTTATGAGTTTTAGTGTTCTACTATTTGATGAGACGTTCTTGTTTTGGACATTTATCGTCTATTGCATAAATATCTCCTAATAATATGGAATATTCATCTCCATCTTCCGTTTTTTCGACTTCAATGTAGATTTTTGTTTTTTCACGATTAATATCTTTATATATAGGAATACCATCTCTGTAGCCTATGAAGATCTGGTCGAAATAGCAAGTGTAAACATATTGACTGGTATCTTCTTTTATCAAGTCGTTTGCTTGGATATGTGGCGTCCCTAAACTGACTTTGTGTTGCACACTGTTAATTAATCCATTGAAATATGACCTAATTAGCATTCTGCGAGGACGAGTCTTGTTTGCAGAATAGATTGTTATTAGAGCACCTTCTTTATGGATGTCATCCTTTTGATACTCGTAACCGCGTCCTGCAAATAGATTCAAAGCTCGCTTTTTCCAATACTCGCGTGTCTCCAAATCTGATGTCTTGTCTGCCATTAATGATATATAGTCATTAAGCATGGCGAAACGTTCGTTAATTCTTGCTATTATATAATCGGATAGCGAATCTTGTGCGTTTGCGAATAGACAGACGTAAACTGTTGCTAAGCATAATAGAAATCGTTTCATACGTAATAATTTTGTAAGGTTCAGCCTTAAATGACTGAACCTTGTTGTTTATTTTATACGTTTCGTATCTAAGGCATGAACATCCCCCAGTAAAACGACATACTCTTGAGGACCTCCTTCTACATCTTGTACCTCAACATAACATTTTACTTTTTTACGGGTAATATCCTTATATATAGGGATACCATCTCTATAACCTATGAATACCTGGTCGAAATAGCAAGTACAAACATACATGTTATTGTCAATTCTTTGCAAGTTACTCACCTTAATTTTTGCAAGTTCTGTAGATTGTATTGACACTTTCTGATAAGAGAGATTTATCAGTCCATTAAAATAAACCCTCATCAATTTTGAGCGAGGACGGGTATTGCTCACAGAAGTGATTTCCATTCTTACACCTTCTTTACGAATACCATTCTCTTCATACTCATAACCACGTCCTGCAAATAGATTCAAAGCCTGCTTTTTGTAATATTGGCGAGTTTCCAAATCGTTTGTTTTGTCTGCCATAAAGGAAATGTAGTCATTCATCTGTGCAACACGCTGAGCTGCAGTCTGTTTTATTTGTTCTTCCACGGCATCCTGTCCCATGATAGGCAAGAAGAACAATAATGAAATTTGCAAAAGAAAAATTCTTTTTAATATACTTCTTTTCATATTTATCTCTTTTTATATATTTCACGAACTCGTATAGAGCTAATTTTGTTTGTTGTTCCAGTTGCATCCACAACCGTTACATTCTCCAACAAACGACTTGTTGCTATTCGTCCCAAGTATATAGATATGTTTTCTTTATGAAGAACCAGATTACCATCTTGTGACACAATCCTTACGATGGCATTATTATCAAATACAATTTCTAATTTTTCCGCCATGGCAATACGCTCCTTTGGTGATACCTTTGTTGAAGAGATGTAAGCCAATGCATTTGATAAGGTGTTCAGCATTTCTGACTTATCTGAGACATTTTCAGTTTTTGGCTTAACTGGTGGAGTAGGAGTTGGTGTACTTGCTGAGGTCAAATGGGTTTCCCAAATTGGAGTCTGCGTTGAACCAGGAAATTTGTCCTGTATATATACATTATTACGAACATTATTATAAACATCTTCTTTGATAGATTCCATCATGGAATCCCATGTCGGATTGCTTGTTTCTGGCAGTTCGTTATTAAACTGATCGAGTAGACTAAAAGTAAAATAATCTGTTGGACCTATTGTGGTATCGCACGCCCAAGAACTTTCATTTGGTGAAGCTGATGTTATTAATACATTACCACGGTAATTCAAAAACATCTTTTTGATGCAATTGGATAGTTCCTCACTTACGTAAGTATTGCCATAGTTTGCTCCAAATGTAGGTGTTATTCTTCCGGCAACTCCTTGTCTGGCATTACAGCACATACCAATGGTTACTGTCAATCGTGCACCTTTATTCTTTAGTGTATCATGCACCCAAGACAATGGGATAAACTTATTTGCATCAAGTTGTCCCATCAACATCAAAGGATACTTACTTGCGCCTGTGTTTTCTGTACCATGTCCAATATAATAGAACACTATGATATCTTCGGAGCCACAGTTAAAACTATTCACAATTTTTTTGCAATTCTCTGGTGAAGTATTGCTATCATAAATATCTACGATGTTTACCGAATAGCCATTATCTTTAAGTGTAGTATTTACTAAGTCTATCCAACGTGAGTATAATAGCTGTCGAGAACTTTTGTCGATTTCACCTACATTTCTATCTGTAGTATCAATAAATGTCAGCCAATGGATAGTTTTGGCATACATGCCTGTGCTAAAAGACAAGCATAACATAAACAATAACAATAACTTTTTCATTTTGTAGAAGTGTTATAAAGATTAGTAATCATTTCATCATTAGGAAAAATGCAGTGAGCAAAACGTAACAGTTCATATTTGGCCAAAGCATATCGCTTAAGTTCTTTTCCTGTTCCATCTATTAGTACCCATTTGCGCAACCCGAAATCCAATGCCATTTCTACCTTTTCTGATTTTGATTTCTCGAATAGTATTTTCACCTGGGGCATTATGACTCCATAATTTGGAATATCCTCCATGAACATTTTGGGGTCAGATACCAGAAAGCGCAAAACTTGTATATCTTCACGAGATAAAGCTACCTGCAAAGGTTGATTTTTCAGACTATCTGTCGTCATTAGCATAACAGTTGCTTTGCCTGACATCATTATTGTTTGAATGCTATCACCAATTGATTTCTCAAAATCAGTATTTGCATACATCATTTTGGACATTTTTTTCGCTTTTTGTACTTTGGAAGTCTTGGCAGAACAACTGGCTGTTGCTGCAACAAACGAAATTGCTAAGAATACAATACTTAGTCCTAAATTCAAGTACCATTTTCTTTTCTTCATATCTATCACAAACATTGCGAGGTAGACACCTCAGTTACTCTTGTGATCTCCTACAAGAAATTCAGAGAAAAGTTATCTTACTATAAATAAAAAAAGCGTGAGATCCGTACTGTAGCTTATCCCACTCTTCAGGCCTTCGAACTTGCCTACTAACGTAAAGATAAGCAACTTCGAAGCCCACGCCGATATGGATATAGCAATCCCTTAAACGAAATTTCTGTATTATACCCAAGAGAGGGCGCATACAGATATAACGCTTTAAGGGATGCATTATAAACACATCCCGAGAGCATCTACTCGTTGCCTCACTTTCTACGTTAGTCCTCAAGTGTTCGAAGTTTGAAGAGTAAAAAGATGAAGCGTCTTGTAAACGCTGTTTTTATGTATAGTGGCTCACTTATACATTATTCATATATAATCCTTCTTTCTCATACTGAAGCTAGTCCAATCGAGAGTTTTGGTAAAGAACCGTTGCAAATTTAATGATATTTTTCTGAATTTTGTCATTTTTCGATAAAAAAAACTATAATTTAACTTACTTTTACTTTGTGCGATATGTATGGTAACTACTCAATGTCTTTTTTCCTTTTTTGATTTTTTTGAGTGCTTTACCTCAAGCTGTTTTGTGGGGTCAGGGTATTTTATGTCTGCTACGTTTCTGTTTTTGCAGACCATATTGGAGCGAGCCACAGATTCATGGTTATATATCACGTATATTTTTTTTGTAAATCATCTATCATCCCTCACGATTTTTAGTGATAAATTTTGTAAGTTGTTGATATATAAATGAGTATTACGCGTGGTGGATACGTCGAAAAGGGGATTTATCCATCACGAATCCCTCACGATTTGGCTTTATCCCTCACGATTTAGGCTTATATTATGAAGTAATGCATTGTCTCAGCACCTGCTTGTTTATATCTGACTGACTCTTGGTTGGAAATAATAAGATGGTTGTATATAGTGGATAGCACGGAATATAGCTTTTGGTATGTTATTTAAATAGTCTTAGAAACCTGTATTGTTTACCTCTTAAATATAGTTTCGTGTGGTTGCCGGCAGCTGCCTGCAACCTTGCTGCCATATGCCGACAATGTTGCTGCCATATGCCAGCAACCTTGCTGGCGTCTGCCGACTATTAGATAGTTCTACTTCTTCATGCCGATAGATACGGCTTCTTTGATTATTTCACCTGTTTGCAATGGATTATAAAACCAAGCATCTATGGACTTAAAGCATGATGTTTATACCATTACCAATATTATGTATCTTGCGTCACTGCTGTCCCGTTTAGAAATCATCGGGCCTGAAAAGGCTA
>UMHE01057113.1_pt1 | contig 15992 bp, 10 predicted proteins | sample 1965451 | NCBI WGS metagenome assembly UMHE01 (sample SAMEA4836090, study PRJEB28245) | human gut metagenome | biome: gut microbiome; material: fecal sample | place: Denmark | collected 2008 | reverse complement strand
TTCAAGACATACAGGCATGGACTTGCGTCCATGTGCCCTCAAGGACAGAAGGAGCTACGCCTTTCTTCCATTCTCGTTTGATTGCTCAACTTTGTGTTATACTCCTTGTTCTGTTGGAATATGGTCTGCGACAGGTTGAATTTCATACATTTTGCCATTTACTGCATGTCTTAATCCTTATTCTATTGGAATATGGTCTGCGACCTGGTGTGAACTCACCGACGAAAATGGCATTGCTCTGTCTTAATCCTTATTCTATTGGAATATGGTCTGCGACTAGACACGCTCACAGTAGAACAATTCAAAGCTGAGATGTCTTAATCCTTATTCTATTGGAATATGGTCTGCGACACAGGAATGAATCTCTCAGATATTGAAGGATTGCCTAGTCTTAATCCTTATTCTATTGGAATATGGTCTGCGACTGGCCGTTATTGCTCATCTATCGACGGGAATGCAATTTGTCTTAATCCTTATTCTATTGGAATATGGTCTGCGACTATTGCACAGAAGCTGCAGTAGCAGCCTTGCAAGATGTCTTAATCCTTATTCTATTGGAATATGGTCTGCGACGCTGAAGAAATTGAAGCCGAAGAAAACAACACAATAACGTCTTAATCCTTATTCTATTGGAATATGGTCTGCGACTCATTCCACTTGACCAAAGCTCCAGTCTTGGAGTTGTCTTAATCCTTATTCTATTGGAATATGGTCTGCGACACTGGTAGAATAGTTATTACTGACTTCAAGAATGGCAGTCTTAATCCTTATTCTATTGGAATATGGTCTGCGACCCCGCCTGCGGCGCACTGATAAGCGCGGCCAGCATGGGTCTTAATCCTTATTCTATTGGAATATGGTCTGCGACGTGCTTGATACCCTAAATAAGTCCTAAAGGCATAGGCGTCTTAATCCTTATTCTATTGGAATATGGTCTGCGACGTAAAGGCTGCAAAGGGAGGTGAAACTCGTCCTTAAAACGTCTTAATCCTTATTCTATTGGAATATGGTCTGCGACTCCTAAAATCGTAAACCATTGACTTTCAGACACTTAAGATTCGAAAAGAACTTCTTTTGGAGCTAATTGATCCAAAGTATGTACCTTTTTCACCTGCAAATATAGGAATTTTGTCTATAGCAGATTGCATTTTGGCCATATAAAATTCGGACATGAGATAGCGCACACGCGTTTCAAGACGCATACGCATTCACTTCACACAGGACAGAGCTTACTGTTTGTGAAGGAAAGGGCACAAAGTCTATCGGCAACAAGCTGTAACGTGGAAATATTCTCAGAAAAACAGTGTGGTACGAGAATGCGTAATCAGATCAATAGAAAGGTTCTTTCCTATAACCTTCATCGAACGCATAATGTCGGTAGAGACTGGCACCACCATGATGCTGTCTTGATTTTCATAACACGCCTGCACTTCTGTCAAATCCTTGCGAATGGCCTCATAGGTGGCTATTGGCAAGTCTGCAAGGAAAATGGACTTCTGCACACGCGTACACCCTTTTTCCTCCAAATACTTGGCCACTAAACGACGGACTTTATTGCTCTCTATATCATACATTACGAAGAAAAGCATATTGCCAGGATTACGTGTGGGACTTTCTATCATACCCAATATCTTTTGAATTCTACATTTCAAGTCGGGAAGTTCGCTGTCATCAATTGGAGTCTCCCGAGGTATAACACCCTTGCTGCGTTCCGGCTCCATACCGCTTGCTTTTAGTTGCTGAAGTTTTTGCAGCAAAGTAATGGGTGGTCGTTTCTTACGAGGCATAGTTATTCCCTTATATTTACATGTTGGCGGAATTAGTAAACAAGCTGACATGTTGACTGGTTAACAGGTAAGTTTGCCAGTCAACTTGTAAACCCGTTAAACGGAAATTCCGCCAACGGGTTTATATTTGTGAGATTTTACAATGGTTACTGCCACAGGACAAAAGCCCTCATAACGTCTGCACGCCGTTCAACAGTCAACGCTCCGTGAGCATCTTTTACATTGTCCCGAGCCGAGCTACTGCATTCCAATTCCACGTATCTTTTTTCTTGTTATAGACGAGGGCGGCTATAAAGCCGGCTTGGCTACCATTCTTCAGCTTATACTTTTCTACCAAAACAGGACTTATATAGCATGAGATGGAACCTTGATTGATAAAAGCGAAGCTGGCATCAGTCTTGCGATTGACGGTTCCTTTTAGCTCTTTGATGTAAGAACTTGTATCTGGGTTGTGAATTTCGAGAGCATCGGCGCGCTCAACACTGACTACCCTTGCGGTTCCACCGCGCTTCTCATACAGATACAACCTCAAGAGCATGCCTTCGCTAATAGGGCCATCTAAGTATTGATCCTTAAGCATCAAGTGCTTGTGTAAGCCATAGACCACATGCACACCTTTCACTTTGATATTGACATAAGTCACTATGGCTATGTGCTCTTGCGCTCCCGACTTCAAGATAGCATTTGTCAGCCTTTGAAATGGCACTGAAGGCTTTCCCCTCGGACAGGCCTCTTTCACCTCTGGCCAGCGCATTAAATCCTCCAGTTCATGAGGTATGTGCCACCCCTGCTGCTGATAGCAAGTTGCTACCTTGTCGATCTGATAACGGGCATGACCATATTCACCACGGGCCATGTAGAGTTGAGCCAAGCGCATACGCACTTTGCCAAGAAAAGTTTCTTGCGTATTACAAACGGTGGCACGGATAAGGCAAGCTAACTGTGTATCAGGCTCATCTTTGTAGATTTCAGAAAGGAGTTGCCACACCCAAAACTCCGACATTTTTTTGTAGACGAATGGCATTACGCGCTTCAAAGCCTCATCACGATTGGCCCCATCAGCAAGAAGAAGTTTACCACAAAAATAGCCTGGGTACGTCATATCGGGATATTGGTCGGCAAGTGCTTCAATCTTGGGTATGAAGGCACGTATTTGCTCTCTGTCATGACTCAGAAGCAGCACCTTGGCATAAGTTATGTAAGCTTGCTCAGCCAACGACATAAGAGCGCGGCCATTGTCAAGTTTGAAGGACGCATAGTCTTCCGGCATAAGATTGTCAAGATTCCACCACTCCAAGCATGCTTGCATTTTATCCCAACCCTTAAAGGCCAAGAAGCATTTCAAGAGGAAGGAGTAAGCCTTGGAAGGACGGAAGCAATGTGTATGGGTGATGTTGAACACACTGTCAGCGAGAGCCGTATTATCCTTGGGAGACGACTTTAAGAACTCTGCCAATTTCCATAGTAAATTGTCTATAATCATCGCGTCCTGTTCTGGAGTGAGCAGACTGAGGCTGAGCAGTAGCTCAGCGTGATTCAGAAGCTGCTCTGACTGACCATGTTCTAAGTCGGAGCGAACTTGATAATAGAGAGCCCAGCCCATGGCACGTTGTACCCACACATCATTGGGAGTGATTTCGTATTCATCTGAGGCCTTCTTTATGGCTTCATCTATCTGGCCATTTTTACACAGTGTGATAATATCTTTTATGTTGGTCATAGATTAGGAGAAGATTAGAGGATTATTCGAAGTGATTTTGAATTTCTACGATGAGATTTTTCAGTTCATGATCGGCAACACCTATCAGCGACATGGGTTTGGCATAGGTCACGAAGCCTGAAGAATTAACATAGATCTTGATGTAGGACATTGTGTCAGAAGTATTGAAATAGTATATTACGCTGTAATCTTCAGGATGTTCCACCACATTGGTTATGCGGATATTGAGTCCGTCACAGGCTGAGCGAATAAGGTCATAAAGTCGTTGCATAAGAGAAGAGGAAGGCTCGTAATGGAACACTATCGGCATAGCGCGCTCATTGTTGAGAGCCATGAGCACTAAAGGCGTATGCTTCGATGGCACTTGAGCCACGGCTTTCAGAAAAAGTCCCCCTTTCTTATAGCGAACGTCATAGCGCTCTACAGAGTCGGGTGTCTCGATAAAATAAATTTCTTGATAAGGCTTGCTCAATACATGGTGCACTCTATAAGGCGTAAAGGCCAAATTTTGACTGATACACATCCACTTGGCACACAAAAAATCTGGAGCATCGGCTGCATGGAAGGGTGAGCGCTGCACCTTGCCCAACAGGCGGCATTCTGCATTGACCTTTGAGCATTGCTGCACAGGTTCTATTCTGAACTTGCTGAAAGGCGTAATGTGCGGAAGATTGACCACATAGAGCCTCTCTGCCGCTCGCGTTGTGGCGGTATAAGTCCAACGCAGACAATCGGGCTTTAATCCCGTGCGACCTGAATAATCCACAAAAGCATTCTTCCATTCTCCACCCTGGCATTTATGGCCGGTTATGGCATAGCCGTATTTCACCCTTAAGCAGTTGTAATATGCATCTTGCATCAAAACATTTATAAATTCCTCACTTCCCTGGTTCAATTTGGGGTGACGCATGCAAAAGTTTATATAGAGCGCTTTCTGCTCATCAACGCTTATGCTCGGGCGATCATTGTTGAGGAGGTCGAGTAGGAGCATACATGGTTGAGGATTTCCTTTATGGTCAGCTATTGTGACTGAGGCGAAATGCAAATTCATAATCACTCGCTCACGCTTACCTGCCTTTTCCACATAGATTGGAGCAGACTGTTCTTCAGTGCCGTCAATGCTGAGCAGGTGAGTGAACTCCCCATTCATCATATCAAGTGCATAATTGTTTTGTACTACCATGAGTGGATCTTGCGTACAAAGCGGCATGCCCGAAGCACCATACAAATGCTTCCTAATCTCAGCATTGTAGCCACTGGCTTCCCTGTTGGAGAAACATATAAACACACAGTTCTCCCGACCATGCTCCTTGGCAGCAGCCAGATAAGTGGGCAGAAGCGACTCTGGAGCGAGTGTTTCCACTTCACCCTTTCGCTCGTCAAAGACCAATCTGTTCGGACGTTCCTCCTGAAGCAACTGACGTATCTGCATAGCATTCTTGAGTATTAAGCTTTCACCCTTTTGACGAAGCACTTCGGTGAGTTCTGCCGTCTCTACTTTCAATCCTAACTCCTCAAAGTATGCAACACTAAGCGCCATTGAATCTTTATCGCCCACTGGCGGAAGTTGTGCTGGATCGCCTACAAAGAGGATCTTTCCTCCCTCAATGGGACGGGCAAAGGTGAGCAAATCGTTCATGAGATTATCTGTGCCAAACTCGTATATATCCTGTCTGTTTGTCTTCGAGCTTAACATAGAAGCCTCATCTACGATCACCAGCGATTGGCGGGGAGCACGTGCCACGTCGAAATGAACGCGCAACTCTGTCGCTTGCAAATCGCCTACACGTTTGCTTTCGATACGGCCCTTTTCATAGATTGCCCTATGAATGGTAGAAGCACTATATCCAGTCTTTTCTTGCAGTACGCGCGCGGCCCTTCCTGTAGGAGCCATTAACAACGTATTTCTCTGGCTTGCATCTTGCACTTTCTCCACTATTTCCTTTACCATCGTAGTCTTGCCCGTACCTGCATATCCCTTGAGGACAAACACCGAGGCATCACTCTCCAAAAAGGAAAGTATGCGATCCATTACCGATTGTTGCTGCTTGGTGAGTTTCATTTTTCGTAGTTTTTTACCCGTTGGCGGAATTGATTTATGCTAACAAGTATGAGTAGAAGGTTGCACCTGTCGTTGATTGTTAGTAAATTCATGATACTAAAATCGTTAAGTTAAAGCCAACTTATGTACATACCTTTATACAAAATTCGTCAAAGTACTTGACATATGCAAGCAATACTCAGAAAACATTGTCAAATATTGTTGTCCGGTAAAACTCCAAAGCACAACTTTTCTCGTATTAGCCCCTTTATAAATTATTGCAACAAGCAGAAAAGTCCCGAACAATTTCTGAAACGCTTGTCCGTGACCTTTTTTCAAGAGCAGACCAATATTTCTCAAGAGATGATTTTGCAGCGTTAGCAATCAGCAACGCAAACCCGCCACCTATATATTGTCAAACAAGTAGGAGTTACACATATTTATTCGTCTATTCTGTCTTTTTCGTCTATTCTTTCTATTTCATCTAATAATTGACCTGTTATTGCACCTTCTAACTTTCTTAATTGTAGAAGTTCTTCTTTATTAAGATACGCTTGTAATTCAGAAATAGTTCCTATACATTTAGCTTCTCTTAAACTGCATATTTTATTGTTTTCATCTATTCCAAATATCATTGACATAATTCTGATTTTTTATTGGACTTAGCGCCCAAGCATTAAAGATTAGTAATGTATAAATTCTTACTCTTTTGAAATATGGTCTGCGACTGTGTGCAGTACAACATCTATACCAATGTGTCATGTCATGCCATAATTCTTATGCTATTGGAACACCGTCGTGGCTACATCTTATTCTCCATTCTCGTTAGACAGTTCTGCCTTGTATTTTAATCCTTGTTCTGTTGGAGTATGGTCTGCGACGCTTGCTGAAGCTATCGAAAACTAACACAAGGACCGTCTTAATCCTTATTCTACTGGAATATGGTCTGCAACCTATGCTCTGCATCGGTAATGGTACCGTAACAGGTGTCTTAATCCTTATTCTACTGGAATATGGTCTGCAACGATTAAGAATTTGGTTTTAACAACTGTGAAGAACACGTCTTAATCCTTATTCTACTGGAATATGGTCTGCAACCAAAATGGTTACAGGTGTTTCCCCTACTCGTTCGCTTGTCTTAATCCTTATTCTACTGGAATATGGTCTGCAACAAATCAAGTTTGAACCAAAGCAATGGTAATAACCGTCTTAATCCTTATTCTACTGGAATATGGTCTGCAACAATCACTAAATACTACAAAATCATGGATAATGTAAAGTCTTAATCCTTATTCTACTGGAATATGGTCTGCAACGTCTTGTGACATATAATGGAATCCACTACTACGAGGTAGTCTTAATCCTTATTCTACTGGAATATGGTCTGCAACTCTTACAAGATGATGGTAGCACAACAACATCAAATTGTCTTAATCCTTATTCTACTGGAATATGGTCTGCAACGGGAGCGACCTCTGCGATTGGGACATCTATATCAAAGTCTTAATCCTTATTCTACTGGAATATGGTCTGCAACCCTTCTTTTCCAGTCCTTCGGTCTTTTTTATAAGTCTTAATCCTTATTCTACTGGAATATGGTCTGCAACTATGTAAAGAGTAACTGTGAGACTAAAACAAGGAAGGTCTTAATCCTTATTCTACTGGAATATGGTCTGCAACAGTTGTAAAGACATTGTCCGACAAATTAGTCGGGTCTTAATCCTTATTCTACTGGAATATGGTCTGCAACCCTATTACAGACCTCACTGGTGCCCGTCCAAAGGGTAGTCTTAATCCTTATTCTACTGGAATATGGTCTGCAACGTGAGCTGGTGTGAACTCACCGACGAGAACGGAAAGTCTTAATCCTTATTCTACTGGAATATGGTCTGCAACAAGTCGGTAGTTTGGTGCAAGCTTACCGATGAAAGTGGGTCTTAATCCTTATTCTACTGGAATATGGTCTGCAACAACGTCCGCTTGAATGAGGAAAAGAGCAAGTACACAGCGTCTTAATCCTTATTCTACTGGAATATGGTCTGCAACCTGCTGTAGAACACGCAGTTGTTGTGTCATCTGAGTAGTCTTAATCCTTATTCTACTGGAATATGGTCTGCAACATTCAAAAAAATGAGCAAACCGACAAAGAAAGCAATGTCTTAATCCTTATTCTACTGGAATATGGTCTGCAACTCATTCCTTTCACTCCGTGAAAACGGTATTAAATGTCTTAATCCTTATTCTACTGGAATATGGTCTGCAACTGCATCAGCGCTCGCTGACGGCAAAAAAGCAGAAGTGTCTTAATCCTTATTCTACTGGAATATGGTCTGCAACCACTTTAACAATTGAGCAATTCAAAGCAGAGAAACATGTCTTAATCCTTATTCTACTGGAATATGGTCTGCAACTTAGAATAGGATTATCTGATAGTCCAAGTTTTTCTGTCTTAATCCTTATTCTACTGGAATATGGTCTGCAACTTGGAAGCAATGCTTTCTATTGCCAATAAACAAGGCGTCTTAATCCTTATTCTACTGGAATATGGTCTGCAACCTGCGGTTCTCTGAAGACACAGGAATGAATCTCTCAGAGTCTTAATCCTTATTCTACTGGAATATGGTCTGCAACCCCTAAAATCGCAAACCATTGACTTACAGACACTTAAGACTTGAAATGGACATTTTATAGACCAGACTAATCCAAAGTATGTACCTTTTTCATCTGCAAATATAGGAATTTTGTCTATAGCAGATTACATTTTGGACATATAAATTTCGGACACAAGACAGCGCACGCATTCTTCAAGACACACGCATTCGCTTCATATAGGGCAAAGCTTATTGTTCATAAAGCAAGGGGAAGGGCGAAGCGCAACATAGCGCAGGTTGTGTGACTGAGAACGAGGGAAACAGATACGCCCGAGAACGTGCTTTCAATATAGGAGGAGGTACTATCAATTCAATAGACAAGTTATTCTGATGTGCGATTCGCATGTTTTTGGAAGCGTCTTTTTGATAGTAAATCCGGCCACATAGCCCGCTATGGGCTCCACCATTCAGGGGGAGGGGGAGCAACATTTACTATCCCCAAAAAACACTTCCAATAACATACAAATCTCAACACAGAATTAATGAAACGTCCCTAAAACAATTTGTACACCTACATACACTCGTCCAAGAACGTCTCTATCAAATTGGCCGTAAGCTGATTGAGCTCGGGCGAAGTGCCACCGCGTGGAGATTGCACTACCTTGAAACCATGATGCCCGTAAAACACATTTATCTCAGCTTGCTTCAGTCCAAGCTTAAAGCGGAGTTTCTTAGCATATTGTATATTGATAACCTCCGTAAGTTGTATGCCGCTTTTGGCTACATAGGGCTTAAAGGCTTCCACAAATTCGTCCAATATGGGCGGCACATTGGGTTGAGGCTTGCTCTCAGGACGGTGGTGCTTGCCCGCTGCAAGCATTTCGCGGATATGTTTCATCGCCGCATCATCGGGGTCTCCCCCGAACAATTCTTCAGGCTGCGCAGAGGATTCCAAAGTCTGCTCCTGCTTATGTTTCAGGTCAAAAAGATCTGACGGATTGTTTTCGGGAAGGCAGGCATGCCAATCTATCGGAATGGACTGTGGACGATAGAACGCTTGAGGATCAATGCTCAAAAAGCAAGCACGACTCACATCACACGTACGATCGTCAATAACTTGTTCCAACCCATTCTCAAATGAAAATTGAGCTACAAAACTCTTATAAAACAATGTGTACAACCCGGCATCGGTACACCTCTCGGCCATGCGAAAGAACACTTTCAGTCCGTCACCACTTGGCGAAACGAAAGTGAGCGCCACCCGGGGATCCTTTTCTACGCGGCGACGTACGTCCAACAAGTTGAGCCCTTTCTCCATGAGATGATCGATGTCGAGACAGAAACTGTCTGTACTGACAAAGTTCTCAATACGACGAAAAGACGGTTCAAACTTTGCACAGACCACATAGGGCAACGTGCGCTTTACACGAGCATACTGCTTTGCATCTATCGTGCGAATGATACGAAGCTGGCGCAAGGTGTTCTCCACTGCTGTTTCGGGGTGGAGAAGCATCTGGTGCAGTTGTTCGAGTGTGATACAAGTCAGCCTGTCTGCTTGGCTTGTAATGTTGGTTCCGTAAGACAACATAGGCTATATGTATTTCTTTAGATTTTGAGCAAGGTCTTGTGTATAGAGCATCATATGCGTGATGCGAGAACGCGAAAGATTGTTGATTGTAACGACTTCGTTCAGATAATCGTTAACTGACTGTATGAGGACACGCCTCCCAAAATCCTCGAGCCAGCAAGCACCATCTGTTTGAACAGTGCAGAAATCATCGGTTACGACTTGCTGATTGACCAAACTGTACACCACATAGTCTGCCCATATACGATAACGCTCTATCACATCATACACAAGAACAGGCCTATTATAGTTATCGCGGTGGAGCACCCCTATATAGGGGTCTATACCCGCTTTGATGAGCAAGCCTTCGAGTTTTCCATAGAGCATGCCATAGGCATAATTAAGTAAAGCATTCACCACATCGCGTGCCGGGTGCTGACTGCGCGTTTCAAACCGGTATTGTTCGGGAATAAAAAGATTGAGTGTAGAGAAATATATCTTCGAAGCCATGCCCTCCCACCCACGGAGTTGCGCAGCACAATCGGCCACAAATGCGCCTTTTGCTCCCATCACCTTGGTACGATAGTCCTCCAATCGATTGAGGTTCCGCTCACGCACTCTTAAAAGCGTCAAGTCATCAGCATTCATCAAAAGCAGCATAGCCTGCTGATTAGCTATTTTCTCGGCTATAATTTGCTGTATCCATTGCAGAGCGTCAGGCGTTTGCACAAAGTTGAGTTGCCCCTTACGGATTGTAGAAATCGACCCATAACGCGAACTCCACACTCGCCCCATAGGCATTCCCGTACGTTCCACAAAGAGTATGTCTATCTCGTTTTCGATGGCAAGCATCACCGCATCGCTCGTTATCTGCACCCCTTTACCTATCTGTATAGCCGTTATGCCATTCAAGGGGACGCGTTGCACGCGTCCTTTGCTGCGTATCACGAAACCCTCGTTGTCGCGATTGATTGATGTACCAAAAGTGTTCAATACAAGTTCCATTTATTCTTGGTATTAGTAGGTGCTGCAAATATATTGATTTCAACGTTATTAGCAAGGATTTAATAGATTTATTCAACCCGCTGGCAGATTTTTGGGTTAACGAATTGGCAAATTGACAGGATTGCAAATTGACAGGATTGCAAATTGACAGGATTGCAAGTTGACAGATTAACAAGCTGACGAGCCGACCCGTAAATTTGCACTTGATACTTGACCCTGCCCCTGCTCAAAGTCTTTCACTTTTATCGACACTTAATAAGAAAAATCCACACGTTATTACTACCTTCGCATACGCTAAGACGAACTAACTGTAATTTACTCAAACATTTCAACGGGCAAATCTGTGTAAGACCGCCCATACAAAATGATTACTATGAACACAAACACACTACACCCCCACCCCTTTATCAGCCTGCTTCCGCTGGCTGTGTTGATTGCACTGATTGCGCTGGTTCTCCGGATTTTTCCCGACGATGCGCTGAGCGGAGCCTCACAGGTGGCACTGATGGTGGCCTCGTCGGTGTGCGTGGCCCTGTCTATGCTGGTGTACAAAACAAAGTGGACCGTGTTTGAGGAGATGATTAAAAAGACTGTGGGCGACGCTGGCGTGTCGATACTCATTCTGCTGCTTATCGGCATGATGTCGGCCACATGGATGGTGAGCGGCGTGGTGCCCACCATGATTTACTATGGCGTGCAACTGATGTCGCCATGGCTCTTTCTGCCCTGCGCTTGCATTATTTCCTCGTTTATATCGGTCATCACAGGCACTTCGTGGACTACTATTGCCACCATCGGCATTGCCCTTATGGGCATTGGCGACGCCTTAGGCATTCCACAACCCTACACGGCGGGGGCCATCATATCGGGTGCTTACTTTGGCGACAAAATGTCGCCCATGAGCGACACCACCGTGTTGGCCTCATCAATGGCGGGCGCCGACTTGTTTAGCCACATTCGCTATATGCTCTACACCACTGTGCCGAGCATTGTCATATCCTTAGTGCTCTACTTGGTAATCGGATTGTTCTACAACGGACAGGAGGTGGAGGTTTATCAGTACCTTACAGGACTGAACAATGGTTTCAACATATCGCTATGGACCATGGTCGTACCACTCTTTACGGCCTTGCTTATTTATAAAAAGATGCCCTCGCTCATCACGCTGTTGCTCTCGTCATTGGCGGCATGCTTGTGCGCCGTAGTGCTCCAGCCCGAAGCCTTGATGCACATTGCGGGCGAAAAGCAGATCAATGCACTGAGCCTGTTTGAGGGGCTGATGCTCACATGCTATACCAAGACCAACATCGACACGGGATTTGAGGCCATCAACTCTCTGGTGGCTACACGGGGCATGGTGGGCATGCTCAGCACGGTGTGGCTCATTCTTTGTGCCATGTGCTTTGGTTCGTGCATGGTGGCGAGCGGCATGTTGAGGAGCATTACACACATCATTCTGAAAGGCATCAAGGGCACAGCCTCGCTGGTGTGCTCCACTGTGGCATCGGGCGTGTTGCTCAACCTTGTGATGGGCGACCAGTTCCTGTCTATCATCATGAACGTGTCTATCTATCACGACGAGTATGCCGAACGTGGTTACCGTCCGGAGTTGCTCAGCCGTTCCACAGAAGACTCGGCCACGGTCACTTCCGTATTGGTGCCTTGGACAGCCTGCGGCATGACGCAGAGCACGGTGTTGGGCATTCCCACACTGGTATATCTGCCTTTCTGTTTCTTCAATATTATCAGCCCCATCATAAGCTGCCTGGTAGCTATTTTGGGATTTGTGCCCAAGCCTCAACCTAAAGGAACGGCTGAAGCGGCATAAACCCAATACCCGTTGGCGGAATTTCAGGTTAACCTGTTAATCTGAAATTCCGCCAACGCGTATATATTACTTATTATTATTGCTGTCCGTTCACATGTTTACGTCTTACCGGACAGCGGAACTACGCAATATTTCTGCGCAGAAGGACTAAAATGCGCTTTTCCCGTTGTTTTTTATCACTTTTTGTTTGCTACGCAGAAACATTGCGGAGCGTCTTCATTACTTTGCACTCGCAATCGGGAAACGCCCGGTTGCACCGCTGAGCTATACGCACCACCTTAATTAACCTACAGAGCGGCCAAAGTCTTTCTGGGAAGTGATACCTCACAGAACTATAGTCCTATAGAGAGAGAAACACCCAGACGCATGAACCGCGGCCGCTCATAAATAATCAAAACTTTATGCAAGTAAAAATGATTAACGACCGGCCCGTAAAGATATGGGCCGACGAGGTGGAAGATTCGGCAATGGAACAGATTGCAAACCTTACCACGCTCCCCTTTCTGTATCACCACCTGGCCATCATGCCTGATGTGCATACTGGCAAAGGCATGCCCATAGGCGGGGTGCTGGCTTGTGTGAACGCTGTTATACCCAACGCCGTGGGGGTGGACATTGGCTGCGGCATGTGTGCCGTAAAAACTAATTGGCACGTGGCCGACATCTCAACCGAAGTATTGCGCAAGCGCATTATGCGAGGCATACGCAAGCGCATACCATTGGGCAAGAACCATCACAAACTGGCGCAGGACGAAAGTCTGCTTCCACAAGGGCACGACATCGACAAGCTCGAGATAGTTAAACGCCGTCAAGTAGCCATACTGAAGGAGATTGGCACGCTTGGCGGAGGCAACCACTTCATCGAACTGCAAAAGGACGAGGAGGGCCTGCTATGGATAATGATTCACTCGGGCTCGCGCAACCTGGGCAAGCAGGTGGGCGACTACTACAACCAAAAGGCCGCCACGCTCAACAAGCTATGGTACTCTCAAGTGTCGCCCAACATTGGACTGCCCTTCTTGCCTGTGCGCACGCCTGAATTTACCAACTATTGGGCCGAGATGCAATACTGCATCGATTTTGCCCTGTGTAACCGCCGAGTGATGATGACGCGCATCGAAGAGGTGCTGGCCGACGCCTTGCCCAACATAACCTTCGAACCAATGATTAACATTGCGCACAACTATGCAGCTTGGGAGAACCACTTCGGCCACGACGTGATTGTGCACCGCAAGGGCGCCACCTTGGCCCGCAAGGGTACAACGGGCATTATTCCCGGGTCGCAAGGCACGGCTTCGTACATTGTAGAGGGGTTGGGCAACCCCGACTCTTTCTGTTCGTGCTCACACGGCGCCGGTCGTCTGATGTCGCGAACGGCAGCAATTCATAACCTCAACCTGAACGAGGAGGTGGCGCGCTTGGAATCGCTTGGCATTGTACATGCCATTCGTTGCCAGGACGACATGCAAGAGGCTTCGGGTGCGTACAAGGACATTGAGACGGTCATTCACAATGAAGCCGACCTCGTAAAAGTCAAGACGCGTTTGCTGCCTGTGGCGGTAATTAAGGGATAGCCCCCACCCCGCGAATGAAGGGATTTTAGCACAACAGTCCCCTTCCTCATTGTCTGGAAAATCTTTTTTCTGAGTTTTGTCTACACTCTACACTTTTTGCATGCACTGCGCTGATTTTCAGAGCTTTGCACAGTGTAGACAAGTCTGAATTTTGTATACACTGCCGTCTGCACGCGTTGCAGGCGGCAGTGTTCTTTTTATGGCATAGCAGGCGTGCTTGTCGAGCATAGGGAGGGCGAATTATCAGTTGCTCCGAAAAGTTTCTCGCTCGCCCTATACCGTCAGTACTCACTGGCACAGCACGCACCACGCTCACACGTGTATAGTTGTGCAACAACGTAGGTTGTGTAGATGGTAGTGCAGACAAAAAATGGGTTACATACACTCGCAACTACTTGAAAATCAACGCAGTGCAGACAGGAGTGTAGATAGTGCAGACAAATGTGTAGATAGAAGTGCAGGCAGTGTAGATAAAAGTGCAGACAGTGTAGGTAAAAGTGCAGGTAGTGCAGGTAAAATTCGGGGTTATATACACTGCGTAAATGCTTGAAAGCCAGAGCAGTGCAGACAAAAAGTGCAGAGTGCAGACAATTTGCATAAAAAGTGCCGTGAGAGATACGGCATGTGCATATCACGGGGGCTTCAGCATTGCAGTCTGCCCACTTGCGCACCGAGCTGCTTTAAGTAGCCCCCTGGTGCACTGGCATTGCTTTTCGAGCCTAATTCTCGTTTCTTTCAGTCTTTTTTCGTAAGTTTGCAAAAATATTTTGGGGCAATCCCATCAAATAGTTTCTTCCACCGCAACAATGATAGCAACGTGTTTGCTATACGGGCTCTGAAGGTGATAAAAACAACACAAATTCATGGGTATATTTAGCATTTTCTCAAAAAAAGAAAAGAAGGAAGTTCTTGATGCCGGACTTGAAAAGACCAAGTCCAGCTTCTTTGGCAAACTCACTCGCGCCATTGCCGGCAAAAGCAAGGTGGACGACGAAGTGCTCGACCAACTTGAGGAGATACTCATCACCTCAGACGTTGGTACGGACACTACCATCGACATCATTCACCGTATAGAGGAGCGCGTGGCACGTGACAAATATGTCAACACGGCCGAACTGCACAGCATATTGAAAGACGAAATCGGTGCGCTGCTCACTCAAAGCGGTAATGACGACACTGAAGGCTTTAACATTACAACCGACCGCAAACCCTACGTCATTATGGTGGTGGGGGTAAATGGTGTGGGCAAAACTACTACCATTGGCAAACTGGCTTACCAGTTTAAGAAAGCCGGATTGAAAGTGGTGCTCGGTGCTGCCGACACATTCCGCGCAGCCGCGGTTGAGCAGTTGGTCATTTGGGGCGAACGCGTAGGCGTGCCCGTTATCAAGCAGCAAATGGGCAGCGACCCCGCCAGTGTGGCATACGACACCGTAAATTCGGCTAAAGCGCAAGGGGCGGACGTGGTGCTTATCGACACAGCAGGCCGCTTGCATAACAAAATTGGCTTGATGAACGAGCTGACCAAGATAAAGAAGGTGATGCAAAAGGTTGTGCCTTCTGCTCCCGACGAGATATTGCTCGTGCTCGATGGCAGTACCGGGCAAAATGCCTACGAACAGGCTAAACAATTTATTAAAGCCACTGATGTGACGGCCCTGGCTATAACCAAACTTGACGGCACGGCTAAGGGCGGTGTTGTAATAGGCATTTCGCACCAGCTTAAAGTGCCTGTGAAATATATCGGACTTGGCGAAAAGATGACTGACTTGCAGCCATTTAACCGACAGGAGTTTGTCAACTCGCTCTTTGAAAACTCTGAGCTGAAATAACAAGCAGGTATATCAAACTTGGGGTGTCCGAAATCGGCATCAAAAGC
>UMHE01071221.1_pt1 | contig 16013 bp, 18 predicted proteins | sample 1965451 | NCBI WGS metagenome assembly UMHE01 (sample SAMEA4836090, study PRJEB28245) | human gut metagenome | biome: gut microbiome; material: fecal sample | place: Denmark | collected 2008 | reverse complement strand
TCTACTGCATGGGACATGCAGGATATGCCAAGAAAAGATTATTCGGTACGGAACCGGATATCCTCTGTGCGGCGATTTCCGTACTGGTGCAAAGTACCATCGGATCGCTTTCGGAACTGGCAGGTGAAGAACTCAAACTGACCCAGAATGAGGAGACGGGCTTTATCAAATGTGATTTTCAGAATGTTCTGCAGGACAAATCCGTATTTCTGATGGATTCCATGGTGTTCTCACTACAGAATCTCAGCAGACAGTATGGGGAACAGTATTTGCAAGTAAAAATCGAGGAGGTGTAGACCATGTTTAACTTTAACCTTCAATTTTTTGCACATAAAAAGGGAGTAGGTTCTACCAAGAACGGTAGAGACTCCGAATCCAAGAGATTAGGTGCGAAGAGAGCTGATGGCCAGTTTGTAAAAGCTGGAAATATTCTTTACAGACAGCGCGGTACAAAGATCCATCCCGGTGTCAATGTTGGTATCGGTGGAGATGATACTCTGTTTGCTTTAGTTGATGGCGTTCTCCGTTTCGAGAGAAAGGGCAGAGACAAGAAGCAGGCTTCTGTATATCCTGTAGAGAAATAAGTTGATTTAACCAGGGCTTCAAACATACTGATTGTTTGAAGCCCTTTTAGTCCGTAAAGGATTTTGTCGGGAAGGAGAACAATATGTTTGCTGACAGAGCTAAAATTTACGTAAGAAGCGGTAAAGGCGGAGATGGTCATGTGTCCTTTCGCCGTGAAAAATATGTTCCCAGTGGCGGCCCTGACGGTGGAGACGGTGGTCACGGCGGAGACGTGATCTTTGTTGTGGATGAGGGACTGAATACCCTGATCGATTTCCGGCACATCCGTAAGTACAAGGCCGGAGACGGGGAAGAAGGCGGCAAAAAGAACTGCCGTGGCAAGGACGGAGAAGATATTATTATCAAGGTCCCTGCGGGAACTGTAATCAAAGAAGCACAAAGCGGGCAGGTAATTACGGATATGTCGGGAGACAACAAACGCGTTGTTCTCTTAAAAGGCGGTAAGGGCGGCAACGGTAACCAGCATTATGCCACCAGTACCATGCAGGCTCCGAAGTATGCACAGCCGGGACAGGCAGCACAGGAACTGGAACTTTTGCTGGAACTGAAGGTTATTGCCGATGTAGGACTGGTGGGATTCCCCAATGTGGGTAAGTCCACTTTTCTGTCCAGAGTGACCAATGCCAGACCCAAGATTGCCAACTATCATTTCACTACCCTGAATCCGAATCTGGGTGTGGTGGATCTGGAAGGAACCGGTGGTTTCGTTATTGCGGATATCCCCGGGCTGATCGAAGGTGCTTCCGAAGGCGTGGGACTGGGACACGAGTTCCTGCGCCATATTGAGCGTACCAAGGTGATCATCCATATCGTGGATGCAGCAGGTACAGAAGGCAGAGATCCCATTCAGGATATCTATGCTATCAATAAGGAACTGGAAGCTTACAATCCGGAGATCGCTGCACGTCCCCAGGTCATTGCGGCAAACAAGATCGATGCCATTTACACAGAGGATGGATCTGATCCCGTGGAGGCGATCCGTGCAGAGTTCGAGCCGAAGGGGATTAAGGTATTCCCCATGTCCGCAGTAACCGGTCAGGGGGTAAAGGAACTTTTATATGAAGTAAATGAAATGCTTCAGGGCATTGGAGAAGAGACTACTGTCTTCGCACAGGAATACTTCCCTGATAGCATGACGGGATCCGTGGACGATGCTTATACCGTAACCTATGATGAGGAAGAGGACGAGTATGTAGTAGAAGGACCTAAGATCGAGAAGATGTTAGGTTATACAAATCTGGACAGCGAGAAGGGATTTACTTTCTTCCAGAATTTCCTGAAGGATGCCGGAATCCTGGAAGAACTGGAAAGTTTAGGTATCCAGGAGGGGGATACGGTCCGTATGTATGGTCTGTCCTTTGATTACTATAAGTAAAACACGGAAACGTTTGAGAAAGGAATAAATTATGACGAGCAAACAGAGAGCCTATTTGATGAGTCTGGCAAGCAATCTGAATCCAATTTTCCAGGTAGGAAAATCCAGCCTGACTCCGGAACTTACCGCAGCCATCGGTGAGTCTTTCAACAATAACGAGCTGATCAAGATCGGCGTGTTGAAGAATTGTTTCGATGACCCCAGAGCGATCGCCGAGATGGTGGCAGAACGTACCCACTCCCAGGTGGTACAGGTCATCGGCAAAAAAATCGTACTGTATAAGCCGGACAAGGACAAGCCGAAGATCGAACTGCCCCGTTAATCGTTATATTGCAATCGGAATCCGTACAGAGGGATGAAGTATGAGCAGAATAGGCATTATGGGTGGAACCTTTAATCCAATCCACATAGGACATCTGATGCTGGCTGAACAGGCGCTGGAGTCGGCACACTTAGACCAGGTCTGGATGATCCCGACGGGTTGTTCTTATCTGAAGACAAAAGAGGGCATTTCAATCCTGCCCGGGACAGAACGCTATGATATGGTACAACTGGCTATCGCAGATAATGACAGATTTCGTTGTCTGGACATTGAGATAAAGCGTCCCGGAAATTCCTATAGCTATGAGACCATGGAGCTGCTGCACAGAGAATATCCGGAACATCTTTTTTATTTCATCTGTGGGGCTGACTGTCTGTTTACCATGGAACAATGGAAATGCGCAGACCGCCTGTTTGCTGCCTGCGAGATTATAGCTGCGGTGCGGGGAGATGCGGATATGAAGGGAATGCAGGAGAAGATCAGGCAGTTAGAGGAACATTTTTCTGCGAAGATACAGTTGCTCTCTTTTCGAAGAATTGAGATCTCTTCTTCGGAAATCCGTGCGAGAAGATCCAAAGGTCTTTCCGTGCGCTATCTTGTGCCGGAAGCAGTGGGGAAATATATGGAAGAAAAGGGGCTTTACCTGGATGAGTGATATCTTAAAAAAACTGACCAAAGAGATGCAAAAAGTACAGGATCCCAAGCGTTTTACCCATACGCTAGGTGTGGAATACACGGCGGCGGCCCTTGCCATGCGATACAGCGAAGATGTGGAGCGTGCACAGATCGCAGGTCTGCTTCATGATTGTGCCAAATGCATGGAAAATGATAAACTTTTGTCTGCCTGCGAAAAGTATCATCTTCCCGCGACGGATGTGGAAAAGCGCAATCCCTATCTTTTACATGCAAGAGTGGGAAGCTATCTGGCGAAAAAGGAATATAAAATCGAAGATCCTGAGATCTTAAGTGCAATTTTGTATCATACTACAGGGCGTCCGGGCATGACTCTTCTGGAGCAGATCATTTTTACTGCAGATTATATTGAACCGGGTCGAAAGCAGGCACCGAACCTTACCCAGATCCGCCACCTGGCATTTACGGATCTGGATGCTGCCGTGACGAAGATTTTAGAGGATACGCTGGAATACCTGAAATCGGGAGACGGTGAGATGGATCCCATGACAGAAGAAACCTATAACTATTATAAGAAGAATGAATCAATAAAATAGAAAGTGTGAGGAGTAAGCATGAGCGAAGAATCCAGAAAAATGGCAAAGCTTGCCGTAGAAGCATTGGATGATAAAAAAGCAGAAGATATTAAAGTAATAGACATCAGTAAAGTATCTGTGATCGCAGATTATTTTATTATTGCCGGTGGTAATAATTCCAGTCAGATTCAGGCATTATGTGATAATGTGGAAGAAAAACTGGGAAGAGCCGGTTTCCCTGCCAGACAGACCGAAGGCTATGAGACAGCCAACTGGGTACTGTTAGACTTTGGCGACGTGATCGTACATGTCTTTGACAAGGAAAACCGTCTGCTCTATGATCTGGAACGTATCTGGAGAGATGGCGTACAGATTCCCGTAGAGGAACTTTAAGCTTCGTTGTCTCCCAGATGGAGAAAGAAGCTGACGAGATAGAGTCCGCTGATTCCCACCAGCACATATACAATTCTGGAAAGCCAGGACATGTCACCGAACAGGAAGGCTACAAGATCAAAGCGGAAAAGTCCGATCAGTCCCCAGTTCACGGCACCGATTATGGCAATGGTGAGAGCGGTTCCGTCCAAATATTTATTACCCATAAAATCTCCTTATCCTGTCTGTATGAAATTTGCTGCTGCAAAATCCATACAGGCATTTTTTTGAAGTTTCTTTTAAATAATTGTTTCGTAGATAGTCTTTCCCCCAAAGTCAAAAATATACTACATTTATATTAAAATATAACTTGATTGATCTATTTTAATGCCAAAAAACATCAAATTAGAAAATAAAATCCATTGACAAAGGAAATAGAAGCGAGTAATATACAAAAATAACAATTATACATTGTATATTTGTATACATTGTTAAAAAGGAGGAAGATATTATGAAGAAATTTAACAAGTTTTTAAGTGTTGCCGTAGCATCTGCTATGGTAATGGCTATGGCTGGCTGTGGTAATACAGACAATGGTTCTGCAGCAACCGGTACAAACGCAGCAACTGAGAGTGCAGCAGCTTCCGACAGTGCAGCATCCGGCAGCGTATTTAAGATCGGTGGTATCGGACCTACTACCGGTGGCGCAGCAGTTTATGGACTGGCTGTACAGCACGGTGCAGAGATTGCAGTAGAAGAGATCAATGCAGCAGGCGGTATCAACGGTTATCAGGTAGAATTCAAGTTCCAGGATGACGAGGCAGATGCTGAGAAATCCGTAAATGCTTATAATGCATTAAAGGACTGGGGCGCTCAGATCATTGATGGTTCTACCACCAGTGGTGCATGTATTGCAGTTACCGACAAGACCAAAGAGGACAATATGTTCCAGATTACTCCTTCCGGTTCTGCAGTAGAATGTGTTCAGTATGATAACAACTTCCGCGTATGCTTCTCCAATCCTAACCAGGGTCTTGCATCCGCACAGTATATTGGTGAGAACGGTCTGGCTGAGAAGATCGCTGTTATTTATGACAGCTCCGATGTATATTCTTCCGGTATTTACGAGAAGTTTGCAAAAGAAGCTGAGAATCAGCCGTTTGAAATCGTAGCAGCAGAAGCTTTTACCGCTGATAACAAGACGGATTTCTCCGTACAGTTACAGAAGGCAAAGGATGCCGGAGCAGACATGGTATTCCTTCCTATTTATTATCAGGAATCCGCACTTATCCTGACACAGGCAGCTGCTATGGGTTATGCTCCCAAGTGGTTCTCATGTGACGGTATGGATGGTATTCTTGGTGGTGTAGATAACTTTGATGTATCTCTGACCGAAGGCGTTATGCTGTTAACTCCTTTCGCAGCTGATGCAACCGATGATCTGACCCAGTCTTTCGTAACTAAGTATAAGGAAAAATACGGTGATACTCCCAACCAGTTCGCAGCAGACAGCTATGATGCTATCTATGTGATCAAGGCTGCTATCGAGAAGAGCGGTGTTACTCCTGATATGAGTGTTTCTGATATTTGTGATGGTATGAAGGCTGCCATGACAGAGATCACTGTAGATGGTCTGACCGGTAGCGGCATGACCTGGACCGCAGACGGTGAGGCTAACAAGGCTCCTAAGGCTGTTGTGATCGAGAATGGTGCTTACAAGGCTATGTAATTTTGCTGACAAAGTTTCCAAAGAGGGTTACCGCAGGGTAGCCCTCTTTACTTAATGTCAAATACTTTGCAATAATAGGGGAGCAGTTGTTTTTCCCGGTATGTTCTGTTATACTTTATTTTAGTTATACTTTATTTTAGATGATAATTTGTGCATTCGCATGAATGGAGGTAGTTCACATGAGTTTTATCAGTTATCTGATCAACGGTATCAGCCTTGGAAGTGTCTATGCGCTGATCGCATTAGGTTATACCATGGTATATGGTATTGCTAAAATGCTGAATTTCGCACATGGTGATGTTATTATGGTCGGTGCATTTATTACTTATACAATGTGCAGTACCATGGGGCTTTCTCCTGTGATTGGTGTTCTGGCAGCTGTTGTTGCTTGTACTCTGCTTGGAATGGCTATTGAAAAGGTAGCCTACAAGCCTTTGAGAAAGGCAACCTCCCCTTTGGCGGTACTGATCACTGCCATTGGTGTCAGCTATCTGCTGCAGAATGTGGCACTTTTGATCTTTGGCGCCAATGCGAAGGCATTTACTTCAGTAGTATCTGTTCCGGCACTGAAGTTAGCAGACGGACAGATCAATATTACCGGAGAGACGATCGTGACGATTCTGTCCTGTCTGGTTATTATGGCCGGTCTGATGCTATTTATTAATAAGACGAAAGCCGGTCAGGCTATGCTGGCAGTATCCGAGGATAAGGGAGCAGCACAGCTGATGGGAATTAATGTGGACGGAACCATTGCACTTACCTTTGCAATCGGATCCGGTCTGGCTGCAGTGGCAGGCGTGCTGTTATGTTCCGCATATCCTTCCCTGACACCTTATACCGGTTCCATGCCGGGTATCAAAGCTTTCGTAGCTGCTGTATTCGGTGGTATCGGCTCCATCCCCGGCGCCTTGGTCGGCGGTATCCTGCTCGGTATTATTGAAATCTTCGGCAAAGCCTACATATCTTCCCAGATGGCAGACGCTATTGTATTTGCAGTATTGATTGTTGTGCTTTTGGTAAGACCTGCCGGACTGTTTGGCAAAAATATTCAGGAAAAAGTATAAGGGAAGAGGCAGGTGTATAATATGAAGAAATTATCAAATAAGAAAATGAATAAAACCTTCCGTGATAACCTTATTACTTACGGAATGGTGATCGCAGCCTATGTGATCATGCAGATCCTTGTATCTGCCGGAGTGGTAAGTAGTCTGCTTCAGGGCTTATTGGTTCCTCTGTGTACTTATGCGATTCTGGCGGTATCTCTGAACCTTACGGTAGGAATCCTGGGAGAGTTGAGCCTCGGTCATGCCGGATTTATGTGTATCGGTGCCTTTACCAGTGCCTTTTTCTCCAAAGTCATGGAAAATACCGCAATGCCTTCCGGACTTCGCTTTTTCATCGCGTTATTGATCGGCGCTGTATTTGCAGGTGTTTTCGGCCTGCTGATCGGCATTCCCGTACTTCGCCTGAAGGGTGATTATCTTGCCATCGTAACGCTGGCATTTGGCGAGATCATTAAGAATCTGGTCAATATTCTGTTTGTGGGACTGGATGAGAATGGTTTCCACATTTCCTTTACCAACACTATGGATCTGAATATGGCAGAGGACGGTCAGGTCATTATTAAAGGTGCGCAGGGTATCACCGGAACTCCTCATGACTCCAATTTTACCATTGGTATTGTGTTATTACTGGTTACACTGTTCATTGTATTGAATCTGATCCATTCCAGAGACGGTCGTGCGATCATGGCTATTCGTGATAATACCATTGCAGCGGAATCTGTGGGAATTCATATTACCAAATATAAGCTGATGGCTTTCTCTATCTCCGCAGCTCTCGCAGGCGTGGCAGGAGTATTGTATGCACACAATCTGTCTACCCTGACAGCACTGCCTAAGAATTTCGGATACAATATGTCTATTATGATTTTGGTGTTCGTTGTACTGGGCGGTATCGGTAACATCCGCGGTTCCATTATTGCTTCTGTAATTCTGACGTTATTGCCGGAACTTTTACGTGGACTGAACGATTATCGTATGTTGATCTATTCCATCGTACTGATCGTTATGATGCTGTTTAACTGGGCTCCGAAGTGTATTGAATGGAGAGAGAAAGTAGCAGCCGGATTTAAGAGTAAGAAGTCTGTGAAAAAGGAGGCTGAATATTCATGGCATTATTAGAGGCAAAAAAATTAGGCATTTCTTTTGGCGGACTTCGTGCGGTAGATGATTTTAATATCAGTATTGAAAAAGGTGCACTGTATGGACTGATCGGTCCCAATGGTGCCGGAAAAACCACCGTATTTAATCTGCTGACCGGCGTATATAAACCCACAGAGGGAATTATTACCCTGGATGGCAAGGATATCACCGGCAAAAAGACCATCGACATCAATCAGGCAGGTATCGCAAGAACCTTCCAGAATATCCGGCTTTTCAAGGATCTGTCCGTAATCGATAATGTAAAAGTAGGACTACACAACCACATGGGTTACAGTACCATTACCGGAATTTTACGTCTGCCCAAATATTATAAAGTAGAAAAGCAGATGACGGAGGAAGCCATGGAGCTTCTGAAAGTATTCGGACTGGAAGCGGAAGCAGATACACTGGCTGATAATCTTCCCTACGGTAAACAGAGAAAGTTAGAGATTGCCAGAGCACTGGCTACCAAACCGAAGCTTCTTCTGTTAGATGAGCCTGCTGCAGGCATGAATCCCAACGAGACGCAGGAACTGATGGATACCATTCGTTTTGTCAGAGAGCATTTTGATATGACGATCCTTCTGATTGAGCATGACATGAAACTGGTAAGCGGAATCTGTGAGGAACTTACGGTGTTGAATTTCGGTCGTGTGCTGTGTCAGGGTAAGACCAGTGATGTGCTGAACAATCCGGAAGTCATCAAGGCTTATCTGGGCGAATAGGAGGATAGATGGCTATGGCAATGTTAGAGGTAAATGATATCAAAGTATATTACGGCATGATACAGGCCATAAAGGGTGTGTCCTTCCATGTAGATGAGGGTGAGGTCATTGCACTGATCGGCGCCAACGGTGCCGGTAAGACGACGATCCTGCACACCGTATCCGGACTGTTGACACCGAAGGAAGGTTCCATTACTTTTGAAGGTCAGGATCTGGTTAAGATCCCCGGACACAAGATCGTATCCATGGGTATGGCACATGTACCGGAGGGAAGACGAGTATTTGCACAGCTTTCCGTATTACAGAATCTGATGATGGGTGCTTACACTAGAAAAGATAAAGAAGAGATCGCTCAGACCTTAGAGACAGTATTTGATCGTTTTCCCCGTTTAAAAGAACGTCAGAACCAGATGGCAGGAACCTTAAGCGGTGGCGAACAACAGATGCTGGCAATGGGCAGAGCCTTGATGTCTCATCCCAAGATCATTTTAATGGATGAACCGTCCATGGGACTGTCTCCGATCTTCGTAAATGAGATCTTTGATATTATCCAGGAGGTAAGCAAGAGCGGTACTACGGTTCTGTTAGTAGAGCAGAATGCGAAGAAGGCATTGTCCATCGCAGACAGAGCGTATGTATTAGAGACCGGTAAGATCGTTCTGGAGGGCAAAGCAAGTGACCTTCTGAATAATGATTCCATTAAGAAAGCATATCTGGGTGAATAACCCTTGATGTAAGTCGCTGCGGGTGGAAGCAGCAGAGACAGAAAGGTATGGTGATTGGGATGAATAATGTAGTTATTACCATTGCAAGACAGTATGGAAGCGGAGGAAGAACCATCGGCGAGATGCTGGCAAAGAAGCTGAATGTCCATTATTATGACAAAGAGCTGATGAAGCTTGCCAGCGATGACAGCGGAATCAATGAGGCTCTGTTCGTGAATGCGGACGAAAAAGTGAAGAACACCAGTCTGTTCCATATTGCCAGAAAAGAATATCACGGAGAACTGATCCCTCCGGAAAGCGATGATTTCACATCTACAGATAACCTGTTTAACTATCAGGCGAAGATCATCCGTGACCTGGCAAAGGAGGAATCCTGCGTCATTATCGGTCGTTGTGCGGATTATGTGTTGAAGGATTACCCAAATGTCCTCAGCGTATTTATTCATGCCCCGAAGGAATATTGTCTGGAAGGCGCAGCGAAGAAGCATAGCATGAGCCCGAAGGAATTGGAGCGCTTTATCAATAAGACGGATAAGCACCGTGCGGAGTACTATAAGTATCATACCGGACGGGAATGGACAGATGCAAGAAATTACGATCTGTGTCTGGACAGCTCTAAGCTGGGATATGAGAGATGCGTAGATGAGATCATTTCTTATATGAAGGTAAGATTCCCAGAGAACTAAATGTAAAATATAGTTAAAAACAGCCTGCAGCAAATCACGCTGCAGGCTGTTTTGCTATCTGTAAAAGCGGAATACACCGAACACAGTGCCAAGGATCTGGCAGTCATCGACGATGATGGGATCCATGGTGTCGTTCTCCGGCTGGAGACGGATATGTCCCTTCTCCTTGTAGAATGTCTTGACCGTAGCGGAATCATCAATCAAAGCTACGACAATCTCGCCGTTATGTGCTGTGTTCTGAGCATGTACGAAGACACGGTCGCCGTTAAAAATACCGGCATTGATCATGGATTCTCCACGAACATTCAGAATGAAGGATTCTCCCTTGGGAACTACATCGGCGGGAACGGGGAAGTAGTCCTGAATATTCTCCTCAGCGAGGATCGGCTGTCCGGCAGCAACATTGCCGATGACAGGGAGGCTTACCATCTCGGTACGTACCATCTGGAAACTGTCATCACAGATTTCAATGGCACGGGGCTTGGTCGGGTCTCTGCGGATGTAGCCGTTCTTCTCCAGAGTCTCTAAATGAGAATGCACGGAAGAAGTAGACTTTAGATTAACCGTCTCACAGATCTCACGGACGGTAGGGGGATAACCTCTCTTCAAAATTTCATCCTTGATATAATCTAATATTTCCTGCTGCTTGGCAGTGATCTTTCCATAACCCATAAATGACCTCCGATAAATGCTGGTTCTTGTTGTTAATTTATATAATGATTATAGCATAGCAAAAATTAAAAAGCAAACATATATTCCAAAAATATGTTCGATTTTTGGCTTGACATCAGAATGCATGTTCGATATAATACAAACATAAAGAACAAATGTTCCCGAACACGTTTTCTTATATGAGGTGAAATGCGTTATGAGAGTACAGAAGAGTGTATACTATATGACAGACAGAGAGTTAAGAATATATAAGAGACAGCTGAGACGGAGACGTCAGCTGCAGCGCAGAATAGTTACCATGCTTGCTACCATCTGTGTGATTGCATTCTGTGCAGTGTCCTATCACGGAATCCGTTCCCTGGCAAGCTCCGGAGAAGATCAGCTGAAGTTCAAATATTATACACAGGTAACCGTTGCCTACGGAGAGACCTTGTGGGATCTGTCCGATGATTACATCGATTATGATGAATATAAGAATAAGAAAGAATATATTGCAGAAGTACAGAGTATTAATCATCTGGCAGAAGAAGACTCGATCCGAGCCGGACAGACACTGATCGTACCCTATTATTCCTATGATTTTGTGAAGTAATTAGCGTGAAAAATAAGCATGATAGCTTATTTTTCACACGGTTATTAGTTGTCCGGATGCTCCGAATGTCTGTCAGAGTGTTCCCGCAGGTGAAAGGCATTAGCTGCCTGCTTGCGGCGTTGTTCTTCCAACGCTGCGTAGTGTTTTCTTGTGGTATTGACATCCTTATGTCCCAGAACATCCGCTACCAGATAGATATCGCCGGTCTCTTTATATAGTTCGGTACCGTATGTACTGCGTAGTTTGTGGGGCGTGATTTTCTTCAGGGTGGTAACACGGGAAGCGTATTTTTTTACCAGATTCTCTACGGAACGGACTGCCATACGACGATTCTGTAAGGACAAAAACAATGCATTTTCATGTCCCTCCGCGGGGATGATATGTTCCCGCTGTTCCAGATAGTCGAGCAGAGCGGTTTCTACTTCCTCTCCGAAGTAGACGATTGCCTCATACCCACCTTTTCTCCGGATCTTGATGCCACCGTTATCGAAATCCACATCGTTAATATCCAGTCCCACACATTCCGATACACGAATACCGGTTCCCAATAAAAGTGTCAGAAGTGCCACATCGCGGAGCTTGGTTTTCTTATGATATTCCAGTTCCTTTTTGGTCAGCTTGGTGCCGTCCTCCACCTGATCCAGCAGAATCGCCACTTCGTTGGGCTCTAACCGGATGATCTCTTTTTCGTGGCGTTTCGGCAAGGGAACCAGTGCCGCGGTATTTTTCTCAATGCGTTCACTCTGAAAATAGTAATTATAGAAACTCCGAAGAGCGGCAAGTTTTCTTGCCTTGCCGCGTTCCTCGTTGGTGATATCTTTTCCGTCCTTCTGATACAGGCTCATATATTCTAGATATTCTTCGATATCCGTCCGTTGTACCATATCCAGAACGGACAAAGGCAGCTCGGTAATCTCTCTTTTTTTACAATAGCTGTTCGTCTCATGAAGAAATTCAAAAAAGAGACGAATGTCATAAGCGTAGGCAAGCCTGGTTCTGGTGGATGTATAGGGTTCAATCCCACGAAAGAAATCCCTGCAGAACGGTGGAAGCGTATCCAGTACCTTACGAAGCTTCAGAATATTGTTCTTATTTTGTTCATCGTGGTAATTTTCTTCTTTAATGACTGCCAAAGTAATCGGTCCATCCTTCCATATTTCCTTTTTGAATTGCCGTAAATATACGATCCTTGACACCTGGATTCTCTCTGTTAAGCTTCCCAAGCAGTTCTTTGACATATTCCCGCCTGGTATGTCCGTCGGCGGGACAGGGACTTTTTACGACAGGAATCTGATATTTGTGCACAAAGCCGATGACTTCCGATTCCCTCATGTAGATCAGAGGTCTTATCACGGTCAAGTCTGTTTTATCCAGATGAGTTACCGGCGAGAATGTATGCAGACGACCCTCATAGAAGAGGGACAGCATCATAGTCTCCACCACGTCATCTTCATGGTGTGCGTATGCAATCTTGTTACATCCAGCCGCTTTGATGGCATCGTTCAGAGCACCTTTTCGCATTTTGGCACATAGGGAACAGGGATTGTCTTCCTTACGATCTTCAAACACGATTTGGGCAATAGAAGTATCCACTATGGTATATGGGATGTTTCTGTCAGCACAAAGAGTACGGATTTCATCCAGATTCAGATTGAGAAATCCAAGATCGACTGTTACTGCAATAAGCGTAAAATGCTTCGGATAAAACTTGCTGAGTTCATATAAAGCCAGCAGGAGAGTAAGGCTGTCCTTACCGCCGGAGATCCCCACTGCGATCCGGTCACCTTCTTCGATCATATGATAATCATCCACAGCCTGTCTGACACGGCTCAATACTTTTTGTAATGTCATTGTTAACTCCATTCTTTTACTGGTATCTATTTTATACTGCCGGGAATTCTTTTTCAACAAAAACGACAGATTTCTTCTTGTGGTGAGTGCAAAACCATAGTATATTAAAAGGGATAAGATTTTATGAAGAAAGGTGTAGTTGAATGAAATACGACTTAAAAAACAATAAGTATTTTCGCTGGGGGCTGACCGCATTTTTGACCATTGCAGCCAGTATCTGTTTCTATTATCTGTTATTCCATGGAAACAGTATCAAAGCAGGATTCCATACGATCACAGGAATTCTTATGCCCGTGTTATATGGTCTGGTAACGGCATATCTGTTGACTCCGGTATTGAATTATATAGAGACAAAGCTGTTATTCCCTTTGTGCCGGAAGCTGAAGGTGAAGGAAAATAAGAAGCGCAATTCCATTGTCCGTGGAATCGGCATTCTGATCACAGCATTTTTGTTTATTGCCCTGATCTACAGTCTGGTTGCCATGATGCTTTCTCAGATTGTTCCCAGTATTGTAAACATTGCATCTAATTTTGATACCTATATCAGCAATTTTACAAAATGGATCAGTAAGATCATGGATGATAATCCGGAATTGGGCAGTCAGATTACTTTTCTGATTGATAAATATTCCGTAGAGCTGGAGAATTGGTTAAATGATACAGTATTGACCAAGACCAGTCAGGTGATCATGACAGTATCCTTAAGTGTGATAAATATTCTGAAAGGTCTGTGGGATTTCATTATAGGATTTGTTATTTCTATTTATGTTCTGGCAAGTAAGGAAAAGTTTGCCGGACAGGCAAAGAAAATGGCATATGCTTTCTTTGAACAGAAGTCCGCCAACCGACTGATCAAAAGTTTTCGTTTTACTCACAATACCTTTATCGGATTCATTGGCGGTAAAATCGTAGATTCCATTATTATCGGATGTCTGTGCTTTATCGGAACCACCTTACTGCAGACGCCTTATGCAGCTTTAGTCAGTGTAATCGTAGGTGTAACGAATATTATTCCTTTCTTTGGTCCCTACCTGGGAGCGATTCCCAGTGCTATTCTGATCCTGGTGGTTGACCCGATGCATCCGCTAAACTGTGTTTATTTTGTACTATTTATTCTGGTATTGCAGCAGTTTGACGGCAACTTCTTAGGTCCCAAGATCCTTGGCAATTCCACAGGACTTACGGGATTTTGGGTTATTTTTGCGATCACGGTATTCGGAGGATTATTTGGAATCCTTGGTATGATCGTCGGTGTGCCCATTTTTGCGGTAATTTATGCGGCGATTAAGGCAGTAGTCAATACCTTCCTTCGGAAAAAGGATCTGCCGGTAGAGACTGTAAAGTACTCATATCTGAAGAATATTGATGAGGAAGGATTCCATCAGCTGGATTCCAGGCTGCAAAGGGATCATGAGATCAAAGATCAAGTTGATTTTGAACAGGATAAAAAAGATCAAAAAGAGAAAAACGTAGGAGAGAAGTAGACAGATGCGATTTGTAATACAGCGGGTACAGCATGCAGAGGTAAAGGTAGATGGTGAGGTAACCGGCAGCATCGGCAAAGGCTTTCTAGTGCTGATCGGTGTGGCTGAGACAGACACCAGGGAAATTGCCGATAAAATGATTAAAAAGCTTCTTGGTCTGCGGATCTTTGAAGATGTCCAGGGCAAGACCAATCTGGATCTGCATGCCGTTAACGGTGAATTGTTGCTAGTATCACAATTTACACTGTACGCAGATTGCAAAAAAGGAAATCGTCCGTCCTTCATCAACGCCGGTAAACCGGATATGGCGAATGAACTGTACGAATATATCATCAGCAGGTGCCGCGAAAGTATTCCCAAGGTAGAACAAGGAATCTTTGGTGCTGATATGAAAGTATCCCTGCTAAATGACGGCCCATTCACCATATTGCTTGATTCCGCGGAAATCTGCTAAAACAGCCAAAACAAGCTTTAAGAAGCGTTACAGAGTCATCTTTCCATAGAACTATTCGTTAAACTTGTCTTTTGCGCATAGTTGGTTCGGCGTCTTGCTATCGTAGTAAGGGCTGATTTGTTCCTTAACAGACCGGAATGTGTTGGCTCTGCATGGGCGGTACACATGACGGTCGAAAAATGTGCTTGGTGAAGTGTTGCTGTGGCACGGTTTGGGGCTGGTCTGTTCTTGGTGTGTGTGGCATCACCTAGCCTTGACAGCATGAACCCGGAGCCGAGCCTTGACGGTGCCCGGGGAACGTTCCCGAAGTGCGTGGGCACGTGCCACGGACACAAGGCTGACACGGCTCACCCTACTGTCAAGGCACACTGGCGTTTACGGTGATGCTTGTGGATGGGACTGTATTTGACAGAGGGGATGTGTTGCGGTATGCTTTTGGGTAAGGGTTTCTGTTGGTTCTTGCGCTGTGCTGTGACTTTGCATCCCTCAATGCATACAGTGCGTAGGTTCCCGGAAACGTTCCTTGTGTATGGTGTTGCCGGTGACGACTGGCAACACTTTTTCTATGCCCTTTTTCGATATTCTTCCTCTGCCGAAAATTAAATTTTTTACAAGGTGACGTTAAAGTGTTGCTATTGTCGAGTAGCCCTCCGGGCGGTTGGCTGTCGGAGAGGGTGGAAAATTTGTTCCTCTCTCCTGCTTTTTTCCTTGGTTCGAACGTCCGAACGTGGCGCCACACGCAACGCTTTCTGTGGCGCCACCGCATTCCCGGGTGCCCTTTTTCCGAGGTTCTCTGGCGGCAGATACCGTGATTCTTCCTTGTTTCCGTTTCCGAAAGGAAAACCTTAGCTCCGCCGTGGAAGGCACCCCTAAAGGGGTTCAGAAGCGCTACGCACGGCTTTCCAATCTGCTCTATGGTTTTCATGTCACCAACTATGTTTCAGGTTCTCACCCGCAAAAGACGTATTTTTCGCACAGTTGCTAAACGCTCACGGGGAAGTAAATTCCCCTACCGCATCAACTCTGTTC
>UMHE01006425.1_pt1 | contig 16015 bp, 9 predicted proteins | sample 1965451 | NCBI WGS metagenome assembly UMHE01 (sample SAMEA4836090, study PRJEB28245) | human gut metagenome | biome: gut microbiome; material: fecal sample | place: Denmark | collected 2008 | reverse complement strand
TCGCCGTCTGCTTTTGTTTCGAGCGTAGTGCTATTGAAAGATCCGTCGCCGAAGCCCATCGAAGGTTTGGCTGCGGTTGTACCCGTATTATGCACCCATACGCCCGTAAGATCTACCGCCTTCAGGCCCGTACCCGCAAACGCGCCTTTACCGAACACAACCACCTTCGAAAGATCCAACGCGCCTTCGATTTCGCCGGTTTCCGCATTCTTTGTACCCGCTACGTCGGTAAGCGGACAATTTCTGAATGCAAGCCCGCCGATTCTCACCACGTTATTAAGATCTACTTTCGTAAGCTTCGTGCAGCCGTCGAATACGCCGGACGTAGTGGAAGGTATGCATTTATACTCGTCGGTATCGCCCGCAACAAGCCCGCTCGGCAATCCCGTTTTACCGGTATCCGACGGTGCCGTAGAGCCGAGACTTCTGAGCGAATTCGGCATACGCACGCTTGTAAGCGCGGTATTTCTGAACGTATACTGACCGAGATAAATCATCTGATCGGGGAATTTGCTGATATACTCCGGCGCGTTCTCGTCCGTGCTTACGTTGGTTTTATTCACGTACGCAAGATTCGTACAGCCGTCGAAAGTATAATTTCCGAGCGCTTTGAAATTTTCCTGTTCGGAAAGTTTCACTTCCCGAATCGACGTACAATTGAGGAACGCGTACGTACCCAGCGAGAACGAGAATTTTTTGGAAGAGTAGTTTTTATACCCGAATCCGAGAATTTCGGAAAGATCCGCCGTGCCTTCGGCAACGCCCATCGCGCCCTTCGTATACACGCGGCTCAACGACGTGCAGTTGGCAAATACTCTCGTAGGCAACGCCTGCAGACCCAGGCACAGAACAACTTCCTGCAAAGCGGAACAACCCGCAAACGCGCCTTCGCCGAGATATCCGCTTTCTACGTTGATCTCAACTTTCGTCAAAGATTTGCAATTGAGGAAGGAATACGGCTGAATAAATTTCACCGTTTCGGGAATATCGATTGCGCTCAGGCTTTCGCAATGCGCAAACACGTATCCGCCGGAAGTAGAAATTACTTCGGTGTCGTCCGTAGCACTGTACGTTTTATAGCCGATATGCGTCAATTGATTCGGCAACGTCACCGTTTCAAGCGAACGGCAATTATAGAACGTATACGGATTCAGTTTCGTAACGCCGTTCGGAATCGCAATCGACTTCAAAGCGATACAGTTTTTAAATGCAGATTCGCCGAGTTCCGAAAGAACGCAGTTTTCCGCAAACGTCACTTCTTCAAGATTAAAGCAATCCATAAACGCTTTATCTTCGATTTCGATCAGCGATTGAGGAAGCACCACCTTTTTCAGATTCGCTTTCCCCGCAAACACGCTTTCTTTCAGCACCGTAATGCCTTCTTTCACCGTAAACGTGCCGGATACGTCCCCGAGCGCATACGCGATTTCCGTACCGGTTGTCGCCTCGCCCGCCGCATTCTTCACCACGTTGTACAGTATTCCGTTTTCTTCCACGAAATAGCCGAGCGGCACGCCGTTTTCCATCGGCACTTCGAGTTTCGTGATCGATCCGCAAAGATCGAATACCTTCGTAATATCCGTCACCGTATCCGAAAGCTTCACGGTAGTAAGATATTTACAGTTTTTAAACATGGTTTCGCCGAGCGCGCCCACCGCCAGAGGAACTTTCGTGGACGGGAACTCAAACGAAGTAAGTCCCGTGCTTTCAAACGCGTTACTGCCGATCGACGTAAGCCAGCTCTTCCCTTGCACCGCTCCCGTCGCGTTCGTCTCCGCAAAGGTTTCAAACGTAACGGAAGCAAGATCGGTACATTTACTGAACGCATAGTCGCCAAGCGTTTGTATCGTGGCGGGGAGAGTTACCTGTTTCAGCTTATAGCAGTTTTGGAAAGCTTGCCTGCCGAGCGAGTTCAGCTTGCTGTTCGCGCCGAAATTCACGCTTTCAAGCATCTGCGCGTTAGAGAACGCGCTATCCGGAAGGGTTTCCAGCGCGCTGTTGTCGCCGAAATCTACGCGCGTAAGACCGGAAGTAGGTTTATACGCGCTGTTAACGCCGAAAGCATTCGCAAACGCCTGTTTCCCCACCGTAGTCAATTTACTGTTCGCCTCGAATACGATTTCTTTCAATTCCGAGCGATAGAACATGCCCAGCGCCGTATACGTATACTCTTTCTTTTCGCCGAACTGCTCCACCGTCTTAGGAATCACGAGTCTCGTCCGATTCGATAATTTCGTAGTCCTGAAAGCGTCAATGCGAATATCGGTAATTTTCTTGGGCAGTTGCATAGTGATTATGCCGCTCTCGTCCGCCACGGGCTCTTCGCTTCCGAGTTTGATTTTGCTCAGCGCGGTGTTGGCAAACGCAAGATCGCCGATCACCGCAAGATCGCTGTCCGCGTCGAATTCCGCCGTTGCAAAATTCTCGCAATAATAGAACGCGTACGCGCCGATATAAGAAAGCCGTTTCGGGAACTTGATCGAAGTCAGCGCCTTACAACTCTTGATGGTGCTTTCGCCATAATCGCCGGAAGAATAATACGAGAATACGCCTTTATAAGTGCCGTGCTCCGCATAGCCGTCCTCTAAAACGAGCGGCAGAGTATCGTTGCCTTCGGCAAACGTAAGATTGCTGAGCGAATTGCAGTTTTCGAATGCGCCCACCCCGATCGATTTCACTGTGTTGGGTACTTCGATCGTCGTAAGACCGGTACAGTTTTTAAACAGTCCCGTTTCGATTCTTTCCAGACCGTTCGGCAAAACGAAAGTCGTCAGCTTTTCGGCTTGGAGCAGAGCGTTTTCGCCGATCGTCAGCGAGCCGCTCAATTCGCCTTGTTCGAATTGAATTTTCGTCACGCCTTTGTTGCATACAAACGCCTGCTTATAAATTTCTTTCAGCGTAAGGGGCAGCGTCACTTCGCCCGTCTTTGCCGTAGGACAGTAGTACAGGCGCACGGGTACTTCGCCCGCCGTAGTTTCGTCGTTTTCGTCCGCGTATTTGCCGTAAAGCATATCGTCTTTCGACATATACCGCTTATTGCCCTCTCTCACCACCACCTGAGCGAGTTTCGGCGCAATATTGCTGTCAGAATACGTCGACACCCCAGAGGAATAGGTAAAGGAATTTGTAAACAAATCCATCGAAACGAACGTATATGTATCCGCTTCGCCGTCTTTTCCTTCCGTTTTCACCCACTCGCCGAGGCGTTCCGCCGTGGCGGGAATCACCACTCTCACAAGATTTGCGCAGCTCGCAAACGCGCCGTTCCCCACGGAAATCGTTTTTTCGGGCAATACGATTTCGGTAAGCTTATCGCAACCGTAAAACGCCAACTGTCCGATCTCGAGCGACCACACCACTTCTTCGAAATTGAAAGCCGTAAGCTCGTCGCAGCCCGAGAATGCGTATTTGCCGATCGAAACCACGCGCCCGGGCAGCGTAAACGTTGTAAACGCTTTGTTGTAACAATTCCGGAACGCCTTGTCGCCGATCGTGAGTTGGTTTTCCGTTTCGCCTGCCGCCAAAGGAAGCCACACTACTTCCTGCAAGCCCGTGCAGCCATCAAACGCGCTGTCGCCGATCGCCGTGATATTGTTGCCGATCGAAATTTTCGTAAGTTTCCTTCTGCCTACAAACGTATTGTTTGCAATCTCGCTGATCGTGTCGGGCACTCTGTACTCGCCCTCTTTCAGCACGGGATAATACAAAATCTTCGTAGGTACGTTCTGTTGCGTTGTTTCGTTGATATTCTTGTCGTAAATAACGCCGTCCGCGCCTTCGTAATAGTAGCCGTTTTCGGGATCTACGGTTACGGTTGCAAGGTTTGCCGAAGAGCCCCCGAATACGGAGGAAATATCCACGTTTGCAAGTCCTTTGCCGATATGCAGCGTTTTCACCTTGCCGGATCCGCCCCCGATAATTACGCCATTCGAGCGGTTTATCTCTGCAAACGCGGCCTCCTCGAATGTCACCGTTCCGGTGCTGTTCACGAAAACTTCTTCAAGTTTCGTGGTTCTGCCGAATGCAAATCTTCCGAGATAGCGCACGTTTTCGGTAAGCGTAAGCGTTTTAAGAGAGGTGCAAGCGTAGAATGCGCGCTCGCCGATTTTCAGATCCGCGTCGCCTTCTCCGCCTTCGAACGAAAGCGCCGCCAGAGAAGAACAATTTTCAAATGCCGACGCGCCGATCGATACGATTCTGAGCGGCACTACGAATTCCGTAATCGCCGTATTCCCGTAAAACGCCTTGTCGCCGATCGCCGTTACGCTGTCGGGCAACGCCACAACGCCGTCTTTGATTCCTCTCGGATAGAAGATAAGCGTTTTTCCGTCCGCGCTTAAAAGCAGACCGTTTTCCGAGGACGAATACACCGCGGTTTTGCCTGTAGCGGGCTTGCCGATCACATGAATTTCTTCAAGCGCGGAGCAACTTCTGAATACGGATTGCTGATAGCCGCCGCTGATCGTCAGATCTTCTTTGTCTGCAAAAATCTTAAACTTGCTCACACGGGCGGGAAGTACTATTTTTTTCAGCGCATAGCAAAGATTAAACGCTTTGTCTCCCAGCGTAAGTGCTTTCTCTTCTTCGCCTTCCGCCGCGGCAACAAACTCGATTTCTTCCACGGTTCTCGCGTAATAGAACGCGCCCGCCTGCACTTTCACCACGCTCGCGGGAACAACGATTTTTTTAAGCTGCTCTCTTCTATCGAAAACGCCTTCGGGAATCGTCGCCACGCCGTCGGGAATTCTATACGTGCCGTTCGCGTCGCCCTTTATCGCTTTGGGTACAAAATAAAGCATCGTCCCGGAAACGGCGTCGTTTTTGAGAATCACGCCGTCCACGGAATAGAACACGGGATCGGCCACGCTTTCCGAATGAATGATATTCACCGCCTCCAACGCGCTGCAATCCGTAAATGCCACGGTTTCGATTTCGTTGATCCGATCCGGAATGTTGATCACCACGAGATTCGAGCAACCCGCAAACACCGTCGATTCGATTCTGGTTACGGGTTTCCCTTTATACGTTTCGGGGATCGTAAGCTCTTTCAGATATTTGATGCCGGCGGCGGGTTTCGATACGTAATACGAGTCCGTCTTTTCCTGATACTTGTATTCGAGAATTTCAACCCATTGCGCGGTAAGAGTCCGATCGTCGAGATATTGCCAATTTCTTCCCTCAAGGCTCTTGCCTTCCTGATCCGTCAATTGAACCGTACCGTCGAACCAACCGGTAAACGCCTTGTTGGTATCGTTCGATTTCGGCACAGGCAAAACGTACGGCTGTTTATACTTCACGGTTGCGCTTTCAAGAACGTCGTCGCTGAATTCGCCCACGTTAAAATTCGCCTGATATTCGTTCGGATTCCATTTAGCATACAGCGTAAGATTGCCTTCCTCGGTAAGTTTGGGAAGCACTCCGTCTTTTAATTTATACTCCGTGCCGGCACCGTTCATTCCATCGAACCAACCGCCGAATACGTAGCCCGTAAAGTCCGCTTCGGGCAAATCGATTCCGTCGCCTACGGCGTAATACCGATCCGCTATTTTCTTTTCGCTTTCTCCTACGTCGTAGCTCACCGTATACGCCGTAACGGTCTTTTCAACCCACGCGGAAGCAACGCTCGCCGCATTGTACGAACGCACGTATAAAACGTTAGCCCCGTCTTTCGTAAGCGTGATTTTCGCCGACGTACCCGTCACCTGAGTCACCGCGCCGTCGTTTACTTTCACGTCATACTTCGCAATTCCCAACACGGGATTCCACGAAAGCATGCCGTTTGCATATTCAAGATCGCTGTGTTCCATCGAGCCGGCAACGAACAACGTATTGCTATACAAAGAAGTATCTGCCCCCGCCGAGCCGATCGCACACACGGAAATCTCATACAAATCTCTTCCGGCCTCGTAATCCGCCGCCGTAAGCGTATATTTCGTATCCGTCACCTCAATCGTTTTTCCGTCGATTTTCAGTTGATAGCGCGCAGCGCCCGTTACCTTGCTCCACGTAATCGTGTAGCCGTTTTCAAGCGCGAGATTCACAGGCGAAGCAAGTGACTTCTTCGTCCACGTATAGTTTGCAACGTCGGAATTATTCCAGCCCTTGCCCGCGGCAACCACCGTGAAAGTATGCTCGCCTTTTCCGCAGGATTTAACGTCGTATGTCGTTCCGTCCACCCGAATCGTTTCTCCGCCGTCGATCGTCAGCAGATAATACTTCGCGTAATTCGCCGCCGTCCAGGAAAGCGTAGCCGTCGCGTCGTCCACAGATACGTTCGCAGGCGCGTCAAGCTTTCTGTTCACTATAAATTCTTCGGAAACGGAATCGAGATAACCGTCTTTCGCCACGGCTTTCACCACGAACGTCATTCCGCCCTCTCTCATATCGCAATCGGTAAAATCAAACACCGTGCAGGCATTGCCCGCGGCGTCCTTTACTTCCTTATCGGTATGCACGTGTCCCTGCGAACCGCAAGTAACCGTGATGAAATATTTCTCCGCTCCTTCCACGGCGTTGAAATACAACTCAGACTTTCCCTGATCCGTTACGACAACGTCGAACAACGAAACGCGCGCGAGCGCCTTATTCTTATAATACGCTTTCGTTTCTTCCGTCTTGCTTTTCACCGTGATCACGTAATCGCCCGCAAGCTGTTTCGAAAAATCGTAAGCATATTTTCCGTTGGTAATTCTGCCCTCGGCTACTTGCTTTTCCCCGCAGAAAATCGTCACCGTACCGTCGGTAGCGGTGGTTATAATTTCTTTTTCCGTCACGGAAACGTTGGGAGCAGCGGTTTTCCATACGGGATACAACACGAGATTTTCCTTAATTTCCGCGCCCTTTTCCATTTTCGCGGTAAGTTTCGCAGCGTCATTGTATGCGCTGTACCACCAACCGTCGAACTCCGCGCCGTCTTTTGCCGCAAGCGCGGGCAGATCGCCAAGCAATCTTCCCTCCGTCTTTCCGGCAAAATCTTCTCCTTCGTACCCTTCCAGAGTAACGGAAAATTCTCCATTTACGAGCAACTTCACGAAACGCGCATACAGTTTCAGATCCTTCGTAACGGGCTGATCGAAAGAATACTCGTTTTTGAAATCTTTATCTTTATACCATCCTACGAAAGCATACTCCCCTTCTTCGCCTTTCGTGGGCGTGCCGAGCGTTGCCTTATCGAGTTTTTTGCCGTTCAGCACCTTAACGTCCGCCTGCGCCGAACCGCCGTTCATTTCAAACGTTACGGTATATTCCACGTTTTTAATAAAGGTGTACGACATACCGTTGTATGTAAACTTAATCGCGGCGTCGCTGTACGTCGCTTCGATAATCGTTCCGTCCGTCGTAACCAGCCGCAATTTGGTACCGTTGTAAAGATAGGTGCCGTCAATCGTCTGCCCGCCCAGTTTCAGCGTGAACGTCGAATCGGTCAGCTCAAACGTGTTTCTCGTCTCTCCCTCGTCGGCATAGTACGAACCGACGTCTGTAAACGTCTTGTCGTAGCCGTCGGGAATCGCAGGCTCGTTCGGCTTGTCTTTGCAAGCCGCGCCGCCCGCCGCCGTAGAGCCGAGCAGAAACGTGAAACACAGCAATTTGAGGAATAAGTGTTTCTTGTCCTTCATAAAAATATACCTCCGTTTTTCGGTTAAAAACTTTGTATCCGAATCGGCTTTGCGCTTTGCGGCGCCGCCGGAATTCACGTAAATCGGTAAATCGCCCTCCCGTTTTCGCACGAAAATCAATCGATTTATCCGATAGATTTATTCGAAAAAACGCTTTAATCGCAATTTTTGCCGTTTTTCGAATCGACATATCCGATAGAAAAAACAAATTGAAATCATTTAATAATGCGATTTTGGAGCTATTTTTGCATATATCGCGGTAAAATAAGCACGTTTGCGATATATTTATGCTTTATTATAGCTTTTTTTTGCAAAAAAGTCAAGTAATTCGAACGGTTTTTTCGATTTTCCGCCCCGCGGCAATTACAGAAACAAATTATCGGAAGTCTCCGATTATTTTTTTCGAAACGGAAAGCGCCGATAAAAATACGCAAAGCGCAAAAAAACAAGTCCGGAAACTCCCGGACCTGCTTTTTTTTCGGCTGCATTATCTGCCGCCGTACATTTTTTCGTAATAATTTCTGTATTCGCCGCTCACTATTGTTTCCCACCATTCGCGGTTGTCGAGATACCAGTCGATTGTTTTTTTAATGCCGTCGGCGAATTTCGTTTCCGGCAACCAGCCCAGCTCGTCGTGAATCTTCGTCGGATCGATCGCATAGCGCATATCATGCCCTTTTCGGTCGGATACGTGCTTTATCAGACTGTACGGCTTTCCGAGATAATCGCAAATCAGCTTCACGATGTCGATATTTCTCATCTCGTTATGTCCGCCCACATTATACACTTCTCCTTCCCTCCCGCGATGAATAATCAAATCTATCGCACGGCAATGATCCTCCACGTACAACCAATCGCGCACGTTCAGCCCCTCGCCGTATACGGGCAGCGGCTTGTCGTTCAGGCAGTTCGCAATCGTCAGCGGAATCAGCTTTTCGGGAAAATGATACGGTCCGTAATTATTCGAACAGCGGGAAATCGTAACAGGCAGACCGAACGTCCTGTGATACGCCTGCACCAGCAGATCCGCCGACGCCTTGCTCGCCGAATAGGGAGAAGAAGTACGTATCGGCGTATTTTCCGTAAAAAACAAATCGGGTCGCTCCAGCGGCAAATCCCCGTAAACTTCATCCGTCGAAACCTGATGATACCGTCCGATACCGTATTTCCGGCAAGCGTCCATCATCACCTGCGTACCGAGAATATTCGTCTGCAAAAAGATTTCGGGCGTTTCAATCGAACGGTCCACATGGCTTTCCGCGGCAAAGTTTACAACGATATCCGGATGTTCCGTTTCAAAGATTTTATAAATCCCCGCGCGGTCGCAGATGTTCGTTTTATAAAAAACAAACCGCTCGTTTTTCATCGCCTCCGCCAGCGTAGACATATTCCCCGCATACGTCAGGCAGTCCACGCACACGATTTTATCATCGGGATGCTCTTTCAGCATGTGGTACACGAAATTCGAACCGATAAACCCCGCTCCGCCCGTTATAAGCACAGTTTCACTCATTGTTTCTTCTCCCCGAACGCAAATTTGCAATCTTTCAGCAGCGGATGAATTTTATCCTTTTCGCTTAAAATCACGCCGGAAACGTCTCCCCAGTCGATGCCGATGTCCGGGTCGTTCCACATAATGCCGCCTTCATCGTCCGGATGCCAGTAATCCGTAACCTTATAACAGAATTCCGCCGTTTCCGAACGCACCAAAAATCCGTGCGCGAACCCTTCCGGAATATAAAATTGTTTCTTGTTCTCCGCCGTCAGCTCCACGCCGTACCATTTCCCGAACGTTCCGGAATTTTTCCGCAAATCCACGGCAACGTCGAACACCGCGCCCGAAATCACCCGCACCAGCTTTCCCTGCGGATATTGTTTCTGAAAATGAAGCCCGCGCAGCACGCCTTTTTTCGACATCGACTGATTATCCTGCACAAACGTCATATCCAGCCCGGCTTCGCGCATATCCCGCGCGTTATACGTTTCCATGAAATACCCGCGTTCGTCGCCGTGCACCGCCGGTTCTATAACGCAAAGCCCTTTTATATTTCCCGCGTTTTTCAATACTCTAATCTGTCCCATTTTCATCCTCCGTTTTTCCGTTCCGCAACGCTTTCAGGTTCCGGAAAGTTTCCTTGATATCCCTGCTTTTAAGCGCCAGATATAAAACGTACCCCGCGCAGTACAACGCTACGCCCGTCCAGCCGCCGATAAACCGGTTCACGCCGACGAACAACACCGTCAGCAGCACTTCCAGCACGTTATCCTTCGCCACGGCAACGTTCATCCGCTTCGATAAAACGATTTCCCCGGTAATGCAGCAGAACATCTGGTTCACCACCACGCTCATCATCGCCAGCGTCAGATTCCGCAACGCGAAAACCGATACCGCCGTAGTCAGCGCCGCCACCGCCACGCTTGCCAGATTGATGTACAGCATCTTCTTTTCCATTCTGCAAACGTTCAGATACGTGTTCACCAACAGCGTATTTTTCGCCGCGTAAATACATACAGGAAAGAGAATCGCCATATATCGCATGCTTTCGGCATACTGCGGCAGCCAATAAGACAATAACAACTCCACGGGATAATACGCCGCAAGAAAGCCGAGCGTCGGCACCATCAGCACGTTTCTCAGAACGCAGTATATTCCGGTAAGACTTTCTCTGTTCGTCCGTCTTAACGTCGGGTACAAAACCAGCGCCACCGCGCTGATGAACTGCAACAGCAGATTCGAAATGCTCAACGTAAAAGAAATTTTACCGTACGTCGCCACATCCCATTTCGCCTGAATCCCCCATTGCACGATGCCGGTAACCAGCATGCTCGCTATGTTCGCAAACAACAGTTTGATTCCCACGGATATGTTCACGCCCGCTTCTTTGAACGTGGCTTTAAGCGGCGCGGATTTCGTTTTCAGTACGATATCCCTGCACCACCATACCGCCACAAACAAAGCCACCGTCTTTCCGATAATATCCCCGATTACGAAATGCCTGTAACTCCGCGTAAAAAACAGCAGAATCAGAACGATGGATATGCCGTAAACGGATCTGCCCGCCGTGGTTATCGAAGAATACTCTTTGATACGGTTCGTCGTCTGCAGATAATATGCAAGCATGGTGCGCGGCAGATACACGAGAACGTTCACGCCGATCGCAACAAAAATAAATTTATAATCCGCATCCGAGGCGAATATGCAGCCGAACGCGGAAATCAACGCGCCCACCGCCAGCTGCATCAGTGAAAGCAGACGAAACTGTCCCGCATACAACGGCTTATCCAGTTCGCTCCATTGCTTTCCGCCGTCGCGCAGAAAAATCCCGTCGCACCATCCCAGATGAAAAAATCCTATATACCCTACGTAGAACAAATAAATTTTCAGATACCCGTATTGTTCTACGGCGTCGCCGAAAAATTTCGGAACGATCAGCGTCGTCAGCACGGAAACCAGCAGACTGAGCAGATTCGCGCCGACGGCATACAGAACTTTTTTGAAAAAAGCGCCCAAACTACGAATTCTCCTTCAGAACGTTCAGGTATCTTTTCAGCGCGTCCTTCCACAAAGGCAACGGCTCGAATCCCGAAGCGACCAGCTTCGATTTATCCAGCCGACTGTTGAACGGGCGTTTTGCCTTCGATATTCCGTATTCCGCCGTCGTTACGGGAATCACCCGCGTGTTTTTCCCGGCTTGTCTGAAAATTTCCTCCGCAAATTCCGCCCAGGATATATATCCGCCCTCGTTCGTCGCGTGATAAACTCCGTATTTTTCCGTTTCAATCATATCCGCGAGCAATTTTGCAAGGTCGTACGTATATGTCGGCGTGCCTATCTGGTCGTTCACCACCCGCAACGTATCGTGCGTTTCGCTCAGTTTCAGCATCGTTTTTACGAAATTGTTTCCGTTTTTCCCGAACACCCACGCAATTCGGACGATAAAATATTTTTCGAGCAGCGCCTCCGCCGCTTTCTCTCCGTTTAGTTTGCTTTCGCCGTACACGTTCAGCGGAGCATATGCTTTACAATCCGGTTGCCACGGCTCCTCTCCCTGCCCGTCGAACACGTAATCGGTGGAAATGTACATCATTTTCGCATCGGTTTCACGGCATGCCTCCGCGATATATTTCGTGCCGTCCGCGTTTATTTTCATCGCTTTCGCCGCGTTTTCCGGTTCTTCCGCCGCGTCCACCGCCGTCCAGGCAGCACAGTGAATCACCGCGGCCGGCTTCGCCTCGCCGATCACGCGCTTTACGACGGACTCGTTCGTAACGTCCATCTCGTCCACGTCCACGCCGATAACTTCATGATTCCGTTTTTTCAATTCGTTTACTACGTCGTATCCGAGCTGTCCTTTCACGCCCGTAACCAAAACGCGCATATCTTCTTTCTCCTTGCCGTATCAGTACTGAAATTTCCCTTCCGCCACCTTTCTCAGGTGCATTCCGTAAGGAGATTTTCCGTACCTGTCCGCAGACTCCAGCAATTCCGCTTTGTCTATCCAGCCGTTTTTGTAGGCGATTTCTTCCAGGGCGGAAATCTGAATACCCTGTCTGTTCTGCATCATCTGCACAAAATTCGAAGCCTCCGCCAGTGAATCCGTCGTGCCCGTATCCAGCCAGGCGAACCCGCGCCCCAGAAGCTGTACGTCCAGCTTCTTATCTTTCAGGTACATCTCGTTCAGACTCGTAATTTCCAGCTCGCCGCGCGCCGAAGGCTTCACCGCCTGCGCCTTTTCGCTTACGCCGGACGGATAAAAATACAGCCCTGTAACCGCGTAATTGCTCTTCGGCGCTTCCGGCTTTTCCTCTATCGATACCACCTGTCCACGCTCGTCGAATTCCACCACGCCGAACCGTTCCGGATCGTTCACGTAATACCCGAACACGGTCGCCCGTTTATTTTTTTCCGCGTTTTCCGTCGCGGCGCGAAGCGTCTTGCCGAATCCGTTTCCGTAAAACACGTTATCGCCGAGCACCATCGCACAGGCGTCCGCTCCGATAAACTCTTTTCCTATCAGAAACGCCTGTGCCAACCCGTCCGGCGAAGGCTGCTCCCGATACGATAAGTTGATGCCGTACCGCCGCCCGTCGCCGAGAAGTCTTTCGAAATTCGGCAAATCCGACGGCGTCGATATCAACAGTATGTCTTTGATACCCGCCAGCATCAGCGTCGATATCGGATAAAACACCATCGGTTTATCGTACACCGGCAAAAGCTGTTTGCTTGTTACCATCGTGAGCGGATACAACCTTGTCCCGCTTCCCCCCGCAAGTATGATTCCTTTCATTTGTATTCCCCGTCCTTTACATTTCCGCCGTTTCCATTGCAGAACCGAGAGCGCGCAGCGGCAGCGTACCCGTTTCCCCGCGAACGGTTTCGTTTGTTCTCAGTATCGCCGAATATAACAGAATCAGGAACGAAAAACCCGTCGTCGAATACAAAAACGGATTCGTATAGGAAATCAGCAAAAAACCGATATACGGCAACAGTATGTCGTAATTTCTCGTCCACAGTTTCCATTTCCCGTATTTCGGCGCAAACGGATAAACGGGAATCGTCATCGCGGCAATCGGGTATAACAGCGTCGCCATAAACGGCAGAAATCCCGTAAGCCCCACTCTCCGTATCATATCCCAGTACGACAATTCAACGTTGTTTTCAAATCTGTTCGTGCCGTAAGAATAATAGCTGCTGCCGAATCCCGTTCCGAAAAAGAAATCCGATGGTTTGTTCTTCCACAGAACGAACATACCCTGTAAATGCCCGTCTCTCGTCGCGTCCGAACTCGCTTTATTCAAAAAAATCGTAATCACTCTGTCTACGATTTGATTGCAGAATAACAGACAGATCAACGTGGCGGCAACCACGAAAATCATTCTCGCCCGCGCCTGCTTCTGAAAGAACGCCAGATATATCACAAGCAGGGCAATCATCACAAACACGTTTGCCCGCGTACCTGAAAAATAACACGCAAGCGCACTGATTACCGCCCAGAACAAGTCCCCTTTTTTCAGCGAATCGAACAACAAAATCAAAAGCAGCGGCGAAGTCTTGATGAACACCATATAGTAGGTAAAAAAGTACGATCCCACGCCTATCATGGCGTTTTCCGTGCGGGCATACCATGAAAGAATCGGATTTTCGGTGATTTTCAGCATCGAAAATATATCGAAATACACGGAAAGCACGATAATCGCGCTTTCTGCCTTCAACGCCCAAAGATAATATTTTTTGTAATCTTTTACGAATCCTTTCAGAAGTATCGCGATCAGCAGCAGAAAACCGGGATACGCCATACTGACGGCAGCGGAAATATTATCGGTATTTTTCAGCACGGAATCCAGCGTGTACCATAAAGGCACCGCGCCGCCCAGAAAGATTATCCAGGCGTCCGCTATCGTACGTTTCTTCCTTAAAAAATAAATTCCCGTCAGTACCAGCAACGCCGCGCACGACAATTTTTTCGTATAAAACGTATCGTACGGAATCAACACCGAAGAGAATAAAAACACAAACAAAAACGCCCGTACAACGCAGTCGTACAAGTTCTTGTCATTCCGTTTTCCTTTCAGCGACGACAGCTTCACAGCTTCCCGGTCAATACACATACTCTGAACCCCAATTTGTCCGCAAAACCGCGCAACCTGTAATTTTTATCTTTCAATAAACGGCGTTTGTTTTTCAAGCAGTCGCCGTATTCCGCCAGAATCTCCAACTCCCGCTTTCTGTCCTCTTCTATTTCTTCCCCGTAAGCTTCCAGCACGTTCCGCGCCGCAACGGCGCGTCTCCATTTACCGCTCATAATGTTTTTCACCGAACGGAATTTTAAACGTATTTTTCCCGTCGCCCCGATTTCATTGTTCCCATGCTGACGGTACAGAATATACGCGTTTTCGTCGAAATGTATTTCTCCGAACACGGAAACGATTTTCGTCATCATCCAGTCGTGTATATCCAACGCCCCGTCGTATTCCGCGCAGATTCCGCGCGCCCGTTCGTTGAATACAAACGTGCACCCCGGCGCTATGCTTTTTATAAACGGCAACGGAAATTTCGTCGCATACGCTTTTCCGCCCGCCTCGGCGCCCGCAATCGGCTGCAGCGCGCTGTCCACAACCCGTACGCTGCCGCAATACAGTTGCGGAATCGTATCATCGTAACCGCGCAGCATATCCGTCGCCGCTTTCAGTTTATCGGGCAGCCATACGTCGTCCTGGTCGGCAAAAGCGTAATAATCCGCCTCCGGCGCCTCCCGCAACAGCTGCCAGAAACTCTTCGCACAGCCGAGATTCTCCCCTTCGAGCAAGGATACTCTTTCGTCTTTCGCAACGTATTCGCGGATAATCCTCCTCGTTTTCTCTTCCGGATCTCCGCCGTCGTTGCGAATCGTCAGTTTCACGTTCACGCCGTTCTGATTCAGTATGCTCTCAATCTGTTCTTTTATAAACTTGTCGCCGTTATAGGCAGACAACAACACCGCTACGTTAACCAATCTGCGACTCCTGTTATCCGGTAATTTTTCGTGTGTTTATTATTTTTTCCCGCGCCACTTTCCGAAATAACTGAACATAGATCTCAGCGCGATTTTTCTTGCTTTGTTCGAACGAGTTACGTCCCTGTGCCAGGCGTGCGTAACAGAACAATCGGGAACATACATCGCCTTTCCGTACTTTTGCAGTTCCCGCGTCAGATCTGCGTCCTCGAAATACAAAAAATACCTTTCGTCGAACCCGCCGACGCGCAACAGCGCGGAAGTCCGGCAAAACATAAAACAACCGGAACAGCAATCGATTTCCGTCGGTTCGGTTACGGAAACGTCTCTTAAGGTATATTCGCTCCGCAATTTATAACACCGTTTAAACTTATTCTCGAATCTTCCCGCAAAAATATATTTGAATTTCGGGCGCTTTTTCGGCACGAATTGCTCCGTTCCGTCCGTATTGAAGATTTTCGGCGTCATCACAACTACGTCCTTGCGGCTTTCCATATACGCCGCCATCTTTTCAATCTCCCCTTCTTTCACGATAATGTCCGGGTTGATGAAAATGTGATAATCCGATTGCACCGAACGCAAAGCGAGATTATGCCCCGCCCCGAACCCGATGTTCTTCCCCGTTTCAATGATGTTCACGCCTGCAAACTTTTCTCTGACGATTTCCGCCGTGCCGTCCGAAGAGCCGTTATCCACCACATAAATGTTTGCGGCTTCAAGATTACATTTCAGCAAAGAAGCAAGCAGTTGTTCTATTTCGTCCACACTGTTAAAAGTTACAATGCTTGCCGTTATCTTCATGGCAACCTCCTGCTTTTCTTCGTCTTTTTCCGCATCAGCGCATTTTTTCCGCGTCGTTGCCGTCGCGGCGGAGTACCGCCACCAGCGTGCGGAAAAACAATTTAA
>UMHE01006171.1_pt1 | contig 16035 bp, 17 predicted proteins | sample 1965451 | NCBI WGS metagenome assembly UMHE01 (sample SAMEA4836090, study PRJEB28245) | human gut metagenome | biome: gut microbiome; material: fecal sample | place: Denmark | collected 2008 | reverse complement strand
TGCCTTCTCCAGCCGTTCCATCAGCACCCTTGCCTTCTCCAGCGTCACCGCCCTCAGCAGCCGCTCCCTTAATCTCCGAGCCAGCGGTCCCCCGCTTAGCCCCCGTTCCCTGCGATTCCATCGCAGGTCCCCTCTTCTCCATCAGCATTTTAGCTATGCGTTCAAACTCCGCCGCATCATCCACATCGAATCCGAAAGCCTGGCTAGGCAGCCGGCACCCCTTCACAACCCCATCCGGGTAATACCCCGAATAGTTAAACTGGATAAGCCTCCGTTTAGCAGCCTGGTTACCCATTCTAGCCTGCCTTAGGTTAGCCTGTTGCGAAGAAGTATTTCTGAGCCGGCGATACGACTCCTCGGTGAGAACAGGGAGGGCCACCTTGCGCCCTCCCCTAACAGAAATCAAATAAACACTCATTTTCCAATCAAAAAAATAAAAACAGTTAATAAAGATTCAGTAAGTACATCTAGGGCCCTATCCCAGCATCAGATAATCCATGATAGCCTGCACCGCCTCGCGGCTCTCCTTTCGCATCGCCTTAGGAATATTGATGCCCTCATTCTTAAAAACCTTCAGAAAAATCTGTATCGCCCCGTCCTTCGTCTCCGAAGCACGGCCGTGGGCAAACTTTCTGATCAGCTTACTCTGCGAACGCGGATACCCCTTCACCGTAAAATCCACCGTGCCGTCGCTCATCTGCTGCACAATGCCCAGCGTACGGAAACTGGAAACCTGATTAGGTTTCGGATCATCAGGCGAAAACATAAAATACTTGCGGTTGTCGAAGAAAGCCATGCCCTCAATCTGCACATGCTCGCCCCCGTTCATCACCATTCCAACATTCTGATTCAAATTAAGATTCTTTTCCATATTAGTTTTTTCTTTTTTAATTCAAGTTTTGCAAGTGAGGGAATTGACAGAAGTTAAAGAAGTTATCACTCCCTACGGTCGTTCGGGAAGTGAAGAGACAATAGTCTTCTTTCGTAAAACGTAGGACATTTGTCCCTTAACTTCCCTCTAACTTCCCTTAACTTCCCTTAAGTTCCCATATACGAAAATTCAGGTAGTTAATACATCAGTTCAGCTTAACGATTTCCTGCACCGAGATGTCCTGAAACACCTGCCCATTATGCTCGCGTGTCTGAAAGCGCAGGCGAACCGCCACTACATCCCCAGCCTGGAAACGGCATTCTGCCGCATTGCCCCAAAGTTGGGCAGCAAACTGGTTTTCAAACTTGCCGCCAAGTTCCTGCAACAGGATGTTGCATTTCTTAATCTGGCCGCCCTCAGCCTTCTGGCTCTGTACAGCGAAGGCCTCGCCCTGCTGCACCACTTTCATCAATTCTGTATTCATCATTTATAAATATTAAATAGTTAAAAAATCAATAGTTACACAATCGTAATAAACACCAGGTCGTCAGGTCCCTGAAACCCCTTCAGCATCATTTCCAGCTTAAAGAGCACAGCTCTCGAGTTCTCCAGTCTTCCCACCTTCGTGTTATTCCCCACCAGGATGCAGCCCTGCGTATCCTTCACCGAGTTTCCGGAATGGATGCGGATGCCGTCGAAGAGGGGCACATCCATCAGCTGAAACAGCCTCTTGCCGAATTTAGGCGAATAGGTAAACCTCATCAGGTATCTCCCTTCCGGAATCGCCGTCATCCCCTTCACCTTCAGCCTCTTATCCCATTTTCCCCCATTCAGCAGGTTGCGTCGCGGCGGTTCCAGCGTATCACAGAAAGGCTGCAGCCCCCCGTCGCCCTTCAGCCCTCCGTCGCCCTTCAGCCCTTCATCAGCCTCCAAGTCCCCCGTCAGGCCCCCGTTCCCTGCGATTCCATCGCAGGTCCCTTCTCCTTCCCTTACCCCCAGGCAGTAAAGGCGCCCGATGGTATACCCTTTCTTTTTAGCGAAGCGAACCAGCTTCAGCTCCATGATTTTCGTTTTCTTTTTCATCATTTATTCATTTTAAAAAGTTATTACTCCAACCAGCGTCATTTCTTCCGAATCCTTTTCAGGAACCAGCCTCATTTCTTCTGATTTCCGGTTGCAAAGGTAGGGCAAAAAAACGAAAGGCTTCGTAGACCACCCTCTCGAGTCTACGAAGCCTATATTTCTCAAAACAAAGTTAACTATCTGATAATCACCTCATAAAAAAACTTCAAAAAACAAGAAAAAACTTTCATGGAGTCTACAAAGCCTCCCATCAACATCCCCCTGTAATTCCGAAACAAACAACATCCATCAGATACGGGATGCGCTTACAACGCCTAATTTTTATCTTGATAGATTTCCGCCATTTTCTGTCTCATATCCTTAAAGATCTGCAATTGGCGCTCACGGGTCGTCGTATCGTTAAGAGCGCGACTCAAATCCTTATTGTAATTAGACAAATCCAGATTCACCGCCTTTCCAAACGCCCGGAAAGCCTCCTTCTTGGTGCAGCGACCCCCATCCTTATCCGTAAAAAGCCCCAATTCATAAAGCACATTAACCACACGGATGAAATCAATCTTCTTTCCCCGAACAGGCGAAAGATAAACAGAAGAACCAGCCCCCTTCTCCTCCCCGTTTTCAGAGACTGATACAGAAGAGGACGAAGAAGATACTGAAAAAACCGAAGGAGATACTGAAAAAGACCCTGATGAGCACCCTGAAAAAGACCCTGAAAAAGACCCTGAAAAATCAGTATTCCCAGCAGCCCGGCAAGCCGCATCGCTAACCCCCAGTTTCTTGCACAGCAGCTTCCTCAACAACCTATAGCTCAAGATATTACGCAAAGCACAAAGCGGCGGCATAAGATAGCGAAGATGTGACAGAAACTTAGCATCATCAGCAATGAAGTCATACAGTCTTCCCGGCAGTTGTCTCACCTTCATTTCAGTATCAGCCAGCATCACCTGTGGCACGGATGTAGAAAAAGCCATCAAGTGGTCAAAGTCCTCTTTCACACCTTCATCCTCCATCATCTGTTGCCACATTTCGCATCTTTTTCGGGTAACCTCAATACATCCCCCTTTCACCAGTGCCCTATCCATCTTTTCAGCCATTTCCATCAGTTTTGGTCTTCCGCTAGCCTCGAGCAGCTGTCTGTATCTCAGCACCCTTTCATGCGCCTCCCTGCTCACATCAAAGCTAACCTCCTCCAGCCAGCACCCCAAATACTCGCAAAGCGTAGCTTCAGAAGAAGAGAAAGAAGAAGAGCGAGAAGGAGAAGCAGAGCCAGAAGGAGAAGCTGAGCGAGAAGGAGAAGCAGAGCCAGAAGGAGAAGCTGAGCCAGAAGGAGAAGCAGAGCTAGAAGGAGAAGCAGAGCCAGAAGGAGAAGCAGAGCTAGAAGGAGAAGCAGAGCCAGCACTCCCCCTTTGCGCCCCCGTTCCCTGCGATTCCATCGCAGGTCCCCCGCCTTCCTCATCCGCCTCTATTTCTCCCAAGCAGAAATCGATGATGAGCTCCAGCGATTCTATCCTCTGCCTAAAAGCAGCAGGGAGGGCCAAAGGAGCAGGCTCCATCCACCCGCTCCAATCAAGAGCAGCAGGAAGAGAAAGAGAAGCAGAAAAAGAAGCAGAAGCAGAAAAAGCAGCAGAAGCAGCAGCAGAAGCAGCCCCCTTCATCTTAGGCTTCTCTACCCAGAACACCCCGTGTTTCTCCACGTTCACCTCCGTCACCCTTACCGGTATCCCGACCCGAAGCCTTTCACCGTATTCAGCCACGCACTGATGGGCATCATCTGCAGCCAGATAAGCTATCTGCCGCCCATGCTCAAGCACAACAACTGCCTGAGAATCATAATGGTTCTGCTCATCAAGGCGAAGCACAACAAGAGGCAACCGGGCTTGCAAGCCCGACAACACCCCGATAGTACGCTGCTCCATTTCAGGAGTCTCCTGGGCATTGCCACGAAGGCTGGGGTTAGCAAAATAACGCACAGCTGTGGCGAGATAAGTAGTAGTTTTCTGTGTCATAAGTATAATTTTTATCTATATTAGTTTTTACCAGAGGCAAGCTTATTCTTTTAACTTGCTTGATGGGGGCAAAGATAGAAAAAATAATTGTTACCACCAAACTTTTTCTTCTTTATTTTCAGAAGAAATCTATGGGCAAGAACTCTTCCCCTAAAGGGGAAAATCAATTATCTTTACATCTTGGTGGTCAAAAGTGGTCATTAAGGTCATTGGTCATTAAGGTCATTAAGGATTCTCCAACGGGGAGTAAAAATAGAGACAATAATAAAAATATAAATATTTATATTTTTATTATTGTCCTAAAAAAATACCCCCAATCTCAAAGTGCTTAATGACCTTAATGACTAATGACCTTAATGACCACCCTCTTTTCTCTCTCTCCTCAACCTTCTCTTCATCTATCCTTCTACACCCCCTCTAGCCGTAGTTTCATATTTATGTCACGATGAAAAAAATATTCTATCACGATGAAATAATAACAGGCGCGCGCGGGCGAGGGTAAGGAGATACAGCAGAAGCACCGTCAAGCCACCTTGTGCCGACTACCGGAAGGCCTCTCGTTTTGTAAAGAAAAGTTAAAGTTGAAAAATATTTACGATTTTACTTGCCCATGTCAAAATTTTTTCGTACCTTTGCACCGTGAAATTCGAGAAAGCGCGCAAACTCGGATTCACGCTTACAGATTTTCAACATTAATAACCACTTAAAAAAATTAAACATTATGGGAATGAAACTTAAGGCAATTGAGCGTAACGTATCTTTCGACAAGAACAAAACCCGCTACGCATTCGTGCTCACTCCAGAGCTCTACGGCAAACTTACTGCCGACAAGGTAATCAAAGAAGCTTCTCTCCGTTCCGGACTGCCAAAGGGTGTGGTAAACGCATCTTGGAACGCATTGAGCGACGTCATCGTGGCATGGGCCACTGAGGGTCACAGTGTGGCAATCCCAGGTCTCGGAACCATGCGATTCGGTGTGCGAGGCAACGCCGTTGAGAAGGTTGACCTCGTAAGTACCGCCCTCATCACCGCACGCCGCGTCATCTTCACCCCAAGTGTGGAGATCAAGGAGGAACTCGCCAACACCGCCATCAGCATTACTTGCTACGACCGCAACGGAAAGGTAATCAAACAGGTTACTTCTGCCGACAAGGGCAACGTAGACGAGGAGGGCGATGGTAACAACCCTACTGGCGGCAGCGGAAATACCGGTGAAAACGGCGGTCAAGGCAGCGGCACTACCGAAGGTGGCGGAACTACCGAAGGTGGCGGCACTGACGGCGACGGAAACATGGGCTAGCCAAAGCCCCCTTCGGGGGGCTGCGCTCTTTCTGAGAAATCCTCCTGAAAACGGAAACACAAGTATTTAACCACTAAAAAGAAAGGAAAATCATGATGAAAAGAGAAACATGGAAAACGCTGATACAGGTTATCATCAGCATTCTCACCGCCGTAGCAACTACTCTCGGAGTAACGAGCTGCATGTAGAAAAGCGGTAAAGAAGAAACGCAAGGCCGCAAGGAAAAAGGCGGCAAAAAAAATAAAGCCCTGAAAGAGGCAAAAGCATCCTCAAAACATAAAGATGCTTTTAGCCTTTTCTCAGGGCTCTTTCTATATATAGAAAGTTTCAAAGTGGTTTTAGTATGGGCTGAATGCCCGAAAGCTACATGAAGTAGCACGCTTTTTTTATCTGATAACCTTCACCTCGCCATCCTTGGCAATCTTTACGATGCTCGAAGGCTGATGAGGTTTATGCTCCTGGCGACGGCTCCAGCAAACATAATCTACGGCATTGAGGATTTCCTCAGAAATGTCGCGATAATTCTGGGCAGCTGGCTCGCCACTTACATTGGCACTCGTGCTCACAATAGGCTTCTGAAAACGGTAACAGAGCTGCTTGGAGAAAGGCTCATACGTAACGCGCATCGCCAAACTGCCATCCTCTGCCACCAGATTACTAGCCACTCCACTCGCATCATCCAGGATAACCGTGGTTGGTTTCACAGGCATCGCTGCATCAATGAAATCCCATGCCACCTGAGGCACATTGCGGAAATAACGAGCCATGCGGTCGGCAGAATCTGTCAGGCAGATAAGCGCCTTAGAGTCGTCACGCTTCTTAATTTCATAAACTTTCTTTACCGCCTCCGGATTGGTTGCATCACAACCTATTCCCCATACGGTATCCGTTGGGTAGAGAATCACTCCACCCTTGCGCATGCATTCTACAGCACGCTTGATATCTTCTTCTACAGTCATAATTACTATAAAAACTTAAATTCCTAATACCTAAAAATCGTCCTTAATATCCTTCCTCTGGCACTCATAATAGGCAATGTCCTTCATGCCGTTGAGGAAGGCAGCTGCCTCCATGCGCTTCTTGCCGCTGAGCTGAAGTTCCTGAATGTTGAGCCATTCGTCGAGACAGGCTACCTGCAGCTGCTTGCCCTCAATACGCAGCGAACCTACAGGCGCAGCGCCACGTTTTTCGCCCGAAAGATGGGTGGCAAACATCTTGAGCACCTGAATCTTTGCCGTGCTCAGCTTGCGAGACGGATGATCTGTTGCATCTGGAAACTTCACATAATCATCAGAAGTATTCTCCAGCATCTCCTCTGCGCTCTTCACGTGTCCTTCTGTAGGATCGTCAAAGAAAACTACCGTCTCCTTCTTCTTGATTTCGGTCCATGCACCAGGGTATGGAGAAAGACCGCGGATGAAATCATACACCTTCTTGGCTGGCTGGTGGAAGTCGATGCGGCAGGTATCCTTGAAGATTTTAGGAGCCGGCTTGAGTTCAACACCCTCACCTATCAGCTTGCTCTGCGGAATGGAGCCGATGTTGCCGTCGGCAGCGATGAGCGCATCAATGGTTTCCAGCGCCAGTTCGGCACCGAGATGCATCAGCCCGTCGTAAACATACTCCACATTTGCTGTCTCCGGAATAGGGAAACGCTTCTGCATGATGATGCGGCCGGTATCAATGTCGTGGTCGAGGAAGAAGGTAGTGACACCCGTCTCCTTCTCGCCGTTGATGACTGCCCAGTTGATTGGTGCCGCACCGCGATACTGCGGAAGGAGGGCTGCATGTACATTAAAAGTACCATATTGAGGCATCGCCCAAACCACCTCAGGCAGCATGCGGAAAGCCACTACCACCTGCAAATCGGCATGATAAGAGCGCAACTGCTCTACAAACTCGGGGTCCTTCATCTTAACAGGCTGCAACACCGACAAACCGTGCTCCACGGCATACTGCTTCACCTGCGAAGGCTGCAGCGTATCCTGGTGTCTGCCCACCGGTTTATCAGGCTGCGTAACCACAGCCACCACGTTGTAACCGCCCTCTACCAGGCGCTTGAGGGATTCCACCGCAAACTCCGGTGTTCCCATGAAAACAATTCTCAAATCCTTCTTCTCCATAAAACACTAATATTTTAAAATAAAAACAGCAAAGCCGTTGAATTCTTCACTCTTCGTTCTTCACTCTTCACTTAAAATTACTCCGCCGACATATCCGCTACAATCTGCCTGTACATGGAATAGATTCTGGTACGGCTGATGTAACCCTTCAGCACGCCGCTCACATCTACCACTGGCAGCTGGGCAGCATCGGTTTTGTCAAATTTCTGCATCACCTCGTCCATACTGTCGTGCTCGGTAAGAACGGCAGAAGGCTGCATCATCAGCTGGCGCACGGTGAAATGCTGATACAGTTCGGTGCGGAAGATGATGTGGCGAATCTTCGTAATATCTACCACGCCCAGCAGCACGCCCGCCTGATCCAAGACCGGCAGAAAGTTGTTGTTGCTGCGGCTTATCTCGCTCACCAGCTTGCTCATCGGCAGATCAGGACCCACCGGATGATAATCTTTCTCAATGACATCCTGCATGCCCAGCAGCGTGAGCGCAGCCTTGTCAATATGATGGGTGAGCAGCTTGCCCTCTCTTGCCAGACGCAGGGCGTAGATGCTGTGGCTCTCGAAGATGCTGATGGTGAGCAGCGAAGAGATGCACACAATCATCAGCGGCATGAAGAGCTGGTAGCCGCCCGTGAGTTCGGCGATGAGGAAGATGCCCGTAAGCGGGGCATGCATCACGCCCGTAATGAGGCCCGCCATGCCCATGAGTGTAAAGTTTTGCTCAGGAACGTAGACGCCCACCTGGTTCACATTCCAGAGGCGCGCAAAGAGGAAACCGGCAAAACCGCCAATGATGAGCGAAGGGGCAAAGGTACCACCGCATCCGCCACTGCCGTTGGTTGCCGAGGTGGCAAAAACCTTGGTAAAGGTTACCAGAGCGATGTAGAGGATGAGCAGCTGGTTGTGCCCGTAGAAGAGCGAACGGCTCATCACCTGCCCCCAGTCTTCCACATTCTGTCCCTTCAGCAGCACGTTGACTGCCGAATAGCCCTCACCGTAGAGCGAAGGGAAGAGGAAGATGAGCGAACTCAGAATCAGTCCGCCAAACAGCAGTTTTACGTATGGATAAGGCGAAAGCTTGGCAAAGAAGCCCTCGCACGCCGACATGGTGCGCATGAAATAAAGGCTCACCAAGCCGCAGAAAATGCCCAGCAAAAGGCAGGCAGGCACCCTGTCGAGCGCCCACGGACTGGTAAGCGTAAAATCGAAAAGACTCTTGGAGCCCATCAGGATGTAGGTAAAGCAAGTGGCTGTTACACAACTGATAAGAATAGGCAGCAAGGAAGCCATGCTCAGGTCTACCATCAGCACCTCAAGCGTAAATACGAGTCCGGCAATGGGCGCCTTGAAGATGCCGGCAATGGCTGCAGAAGCGCCGCAGCCCACCAGCAGAATCATGGTTTTCTTGTCCATGCGGAAAATTTGCCCCAGGTTTGACCCGATGGCCGAGCCCGTGAGCACAATAGGTGCCTCGGCTCCCACAGAACCACCGAAACCGATGGTGATGCCTGATGCCACCACCGACGACCAGCAGTTGTGGGCCTTGAGCTTGGAATTTTTGGTAGAGATGGCGTAAAGCACACGGGTGATACCGTGGGAAATGTTATCTCTGACCACATATTTGATAAAGAGCATGGTGAGGTAGATGCCCACAATCGGGAAGAGCAGGAAGAGCAGGTTGTAGGTGCCCTGGTTGAATCCCGAAGTGAGCAGCAGCTGTATTTCGTGCACGATGCCGTGCAGGAAATATCCTGCCACCGACGCCAGAAGGCCGATGACGAAAGCCAGGATAAGGGTCATCTGGCGGTCGGAAATATGCTTTTTCTGCCAATCCACCATCCGGCTTACCCATCCCTCTTTCTGCCCGTTGTAATCTAGAATTTCTTCATCCATCTTTGTTTATTTTGAACTTTGAACTTTGAACTTTGAACTTTGAACTTTATGATATGCTGTCTTGGTGATTATCGGGTCAAGTAAGTGTAATCATAAAGTTCAAAGTTCCAAGTTCCAAGTTCAATGTATTAGAATTCCGATGTAAAATGGAACTTGATATGCTCAAAATCCTGCTGCGCCATGCTCAGCACGTAGCCCGAATCGGCGAGGAACACGTCGCGGCCCTCAATATCCTTGGCCATGTACTGGTACTTGCGCTTCTTGAAGCTTTCGAGTTCCTGCTCGTCATCTGCCTCTATCCAGCAAGCCTTGTGGAGATGCACAGGCTCCCAGCGGCACTTGGCGTTGTACTCGTTCTCCAGGCGGTACTGGATAACCTCGAACTGAAGCTGACCCACGGTGCCCACGATGCGGCGGCCGTTGAACTGGTTGACGAAGAGCTGCGCCACACCCTCGTTCATGAGCTGCTCCAATCCCTTCTGGAACTGCTTGCTCTTCATCGGGTCATCATTCTCGATGTACTTGAAAAGGAGTGGAGAGAAGCTTGGCAAACCGCGAAAATGCATCTTCTCTCCCTCCGTCAACGTATCTCCAATCTTGAAGATGCCGTTGTCTGGCAAACCAACAATGTCGCCCGGATAAGCCTCGTCAATGGTACTCTTGCGCTGCGCCATGAACTGGGTAGGCGAAGAGAAACGCACGTTCTTATCCAAGCGCACGTGGTAATATGGCTGATTTCTCACAAACTTGCCCGAACATATCTTGCAGAAAGCGATGCACGAGCGGTGGTTTGGATCAATATTGGCTGTAATCTTAAAGATGAAACCGCTGAACTTTGGTTCTTCCGGCTCCACCAGTCGCTCCTCTGCCTGGGTTGGTCGTGGAGATGGAGCAATATGAACGAAACAGTCGAGGAGTTCCTGAACACCGAAATTGTTCAGCGCCGAACCGAAGAACACTGGGGCTACCTCGGCTGAACGGTAGGTTTCTTCCTCAAACTCAGGGTAAACGCCGTCTACCAGCTCCAACTCCTCGCGCAGCTGTGCAGCCTCGCGCTCTCCTACCCGCTCATCCAGCTCAGCGCTCTGGATGTCTACCTCTACCTTCTCGGTAACACGCTGTTTGTTAGGGGTAAAGAGGTTGAGCTGATGCTCGTAGATGTTGTAAACACCCTTGAAACGGGCGCCCTGACCGATAGGCCAGCTCAGCGGACGAACCTTGATTTTGAGCTCTTCTTCCAACTCGTCGAGCACATCAAACGGGTCGCGTCCCTCGCGATCCATCTTGTTGATGAAGATGATTACCGGCGTATTTCTCATGCGGCACACCTCCATGAGCTTGCGGGTTTGTGCCTCCACACCCTTGGCAGAGTCAACCACGATGATGGCTGAATCTACGGCAGTAAGTGTGCGGTAGGTATCCTCGCAGAAGTCCTGGTGACCTGGAGTATCCAGGATATTCACTTTATAAGGTTCTCCCTCCTGTCCGGCAGGGAGATAATCAAATTCCATTACAGATGTAGATACTGAGATACCACGCTGTTTCTCAATATCCATCCAGTCAGAAGTCGCAGTTTTGCGAATCTTGTTATTCTTTACGGCACCTGCCACCTGAATCTGTCCACCGAAGAGCAGAAACTTCTCGGTCAATGTTGTCTTACCAGCATCCGGGTGAGAGATAATGGCAAATGTTCTTCTTCTTTCTATTTCGTTCATCCTGTTGTATATATATATATAATAATGTATATTCTAAAAAAAAGTAATCACTAATCCCTACATGTCTTCATCATCAAACTTGAGTCCCTCTGTGCGGTCTTTGATGTAATAATCGCTGAGCAGACCTATGAAGACGGTAATCTCCTTGATGGCCCTTTCGGTTTCGGGCGTGATTTCCTTCTTCTGCAGGCGCAGCATCATCACGCCGTAGAGGGCGTCGAGGCAGGTTTCAATCTCGTTGAGGTCCTTGTCGCCCCGCTGGCGCAGCTCTACTATGAAAGGCAGCACCTTGTAATATTCGGCATTGTAGATAGGAAACTTGGTGCTCTGCAGCAGCATGCCGTGCAGGTCAATGACGTCCTTCAGTATCACCTTATTAATATTAAGGTGTCCTCCCTCGCGCTTTCCCTCCTCGTTCATCATGCGAATCAGGTTGCCGAACCAGTCAAGTTCTTCCTCGCGCTGCTCGGGTGTAAAGTCGAACCGGTCTACATAATTTTTCTTAATGACAGGCAGCGAGCATCCGTAAGCCCGGATGATGTCCTCAATCTGCCACATATATAATAAGTATTCTGCGATACTTTTCTTTCTTAATTCTTGTGCTACAAACATTTTTCTGTATAATTTGTATAAGAAGAAACGAGCTTAAGCCCTATTAACTATAAACTCTAAAGCGGCTAAAGCCCCTATAAACTATTAACTATAAACTCTTTAAAATTCCGGCAGATGATACAGATTGAAAATCGTGCCGAAGAGAGCGATGATGGAGAAGATGATGACCACGCTGCCTATTACCTTATTGATAATGACGATGCCGTTGGCATCAAACTTGTTTCTGATTGTGTCGATGAGCCAGGTGAGACCGAACCACCACATCAGGGCTCCGAAGACGATGCTGAGGTAACCCACGCCCATTTCTACCGGCATATCAGGCACCACGAAGGCAAACTGAGCGAAGGTGGCCATGAAGAGGAACACGATGAGCGGATTGGAGAGCGTTACGAGAAACGCCGTTATGCCGTTGTGCATCAGTGTGCCCTGCTTGTTGCTCGACTTGTGCATGTTCTTCATCGGGTCGCTCTTGAAGCAGTAGATTCCAAACACGAGGAGCATCAGGCTTCCGAAAATCTGAAGATAGAACTTGTTCTCGGAGTTGCTCACAAAATCCATCACAAAACTCATGCCCAAGCCTGTGAATAAGGCATATACGATGTCGCTGCATGCGGCACCCACACCTGTTACAAAACCATACCAGCGGCCCTTGTTGAGCGTGCGCTGGATGCATAGGATGCCTACCGGACCCATAGGGGCTGAGGCAAGAACACCGATGACGATTCCTTTGAAAATGAAGTCAAGGATGTTTATCTCAATTGGAAATGCTAAATTCATCTTATTAGTATCGTTACAATTTCTAACAGGCGGCAAAGTTACAAAATTTCGGGCACAAAGCACAATTTTTTCGCCTAAAAGTTCATTTTATTCCCGTTTTTTATATTTTCGGGCATGGATTACACGGAATACACGGAGGTTCTACCCATATTATAAACTGAACTTTTGCAGTCTCGCTGAAAAAAAATCAGGAAATTATAATTTTTTATACATAGAAATAAAGGAGATTCCAAAGTTTTTCTGTATCTTTGCCGTGGTAAAAAATAATTCTAACTAATTTTTAAGATAACATGACAGATAATACACTTAAACCGTACGTAATAGGCCTTGACCTCGGTGGTACAAATTCAGTTTTCGGCATCGTAGATGCACGTGGCGAAATTAAAGCTACCACTGCCATCAAGACTGGCGGTTACCAAAAAGTAGAGGATTACGTAAAGGCAGCCGTAGAAGCCCTCCAGCCTATCATTGATACAGTAGGCGGCATTGACAAAATCAAGGCAATGGGTATCGGTGCACCAAATGCAAACTATTATAATGGAACCATAGAGTTCGCTCCAAATCTTCCTTGGGCACACGACGGAGTTGTGCCACTGGCTGATATGTTCAGCAAATCATTAGGCGGTCTGCCTGTAGGTATGACCAATGATGCCAACGCCGCAGCGCTCGGTGAGATGACTTACGGTGTGGCAAGAGGTATGAAAAACTTCATCGACGTTACACTCGGTACTGGCGTAGGTTCTGGTATCGTTATCAACGGACAGATGGTTTACGGCTGCGACGGATTCGCAGGCGAATTGGGTCACGTTACCATGGTACGTGGCAAAGAGGGCCGTACATGCGGATGCGGCCGTACAGGATGTCTCGAAGCTTACTGCTCTGCCACAGGTGTGGCTCGCACAGCTCGCGAGTATCTCGAGAAGAGCGATGAGCCTTCATTGCTCCGCGAGTTGAATCCTGAGGATATTACATCTTATGATGTGAGCGTTGCTGCAGGCAAGGGCGACAAGCTGGCACTGCGTGTATACGAGTTTACCGGCAAGATGCTCGGTGAGGCTTGTGCTGATTTCGCAGCCTTCTCTTCACCAGAGGCTTTCGTCTTCTTCGGTGGTCTGACCAAGGCTGGCGACCTCATCATGAAACCTATCCAGAAGGCTTATGATGAGCACGTGCTCCGCACCTTCAAGGGCAAGGCTAAATTCCTTGTTTCTACCCTTGATGGTAGTTCTGCTGCCGTACTCGGTGCGAGTGCTGTGGCTTGGGATATGTAAAAAGGTTTTATGAAAAAAATACTTTCATTTTCCATTATGGGAAATGAGTTGTTTTAGGTTAGTATTTCTCGCGAAACTCGTGAGAGGATTGTAGCGAGGGTTAAAAATTAGGAAAAGCCTGGCACTCGAGAGAGCGTCAGGCTTTGCTTTTTCTTATCATAAAACAAAAAAAAACTCAACAACCACCATGGGGGGCATGGTGGTCATTAAGGTCATTGGTCATTAAGGTCATTAAGCTTTTTCCAACCAGTTTCTCACCATCTTCTTGCCGTCTGGCGTCAGCACGCTTTCCGGATGAAACTGGATACCATGAATATCATAGTTCTTATGCTTCAGACCCATGATGCAACCATCATCGCTTACTGCCGTAACGTCCAGACAGTCAGGGAATCCCGAGCGGTCTACCACCCAAGAGTGGTATCTGCCAATCTCTATGCGCTTGTCCAACCCGTCGAAAATAACATCGTTGCCAAACTGGGTGCAAGGGGTTGCCACTCCATGATACACCTCAGAAAGATTGGTAAGCTTGGCTCCAAACGCCTCGCCTATGGCCTGATGACCCAGACATACGCCCAGCATCGGCTTGCGGCCTGCATACTTGCGGATAACATCCATCAGCAGTCCCGCCTCCGACGGAATGCCCGGACCCGGACTCAGAATGATCTTGTCGAAGCGTTCCAGCTCCGGCAACTGGAACTGGTCGTTGCGGAACACCATAACGTCAGCTCCCAACTCCTTTACCAGATGGGCAAGATTATAGGTAAAGGAATCGTAATTATCTATGATTACTACTTTCATCTTTTGTCAATTATTATTGATTAGTGATTAGTGATTACAACTCTTCAGCAATGTGAATCGCCTTGGTCAGCGCACCGAGCTTGTTGTTACACTCTTCCAGCTCATACTCATCATTGCTCTTTGCCACTACTCCACTACCCGCCTGGAACCAGAGTTCGCCGTTTCGGCTAATGAAGGTTCGTATCACGATGGCCTGATTCAGGTCGCCGTTCAGACCGATAAAACCGATACAGCCTCCGTAGGCACCGCGGTTGTGAGGCTCCAGCTCTGAGATAATCTGCATCGCTCTCACCTTAGGCGCACCGCTCAGCGTGCCGGCAGGGAAGGTATCAATAAACTCCTTGATGTGGTCGGCATGCTCATCCAGCTCTCCGCTCACACGGCTCACGAGATGGATGACATGACTGTAGAACTGCATGTCCTTGTAGAAATCTACCTTCACCCCATGGCAGTTGCGGCTCAAATCATTGCGTGCCAGGTCTACCAGCATCACGTGCTCAGCATTCTCCTTCGGGTCGTTGCGCAGGAATTCGGCAGCCTTGCAGTCTTGCTCCATATCTCCCGTGCGTCGGGTGGTTCCGGCAATCGGGTCGATGAACGCCTTGTTGCCCACGATGCGGTTGTGGGTTTCAGGCGAAGAACCGAAGATGCGGAATCCGCCGAAGTCGAAATAGAAGAGGTAAGGCGAAGGGTTGATGCTGCGCAGCGCACGGTAGAGTTTGAAATCATCGCCCTCATATTTCTGTACGAAGCGGCGGCTCACCACAATCTGGAATACATCTCCGCGCAGGCAGTGCTGTATGCAGCGGCGTATGTTGGCCTTGTGCTCCTCATCGGTGAGGGTAGAAAAGGTCTCGCCCACAGGGTGGAAATCGTAAGGCTTCACATTGGCCTTGTTTACCGCCTTGAGCAGTTCGTCGAGCTCTGGAAGTGAAGAACGAAGAGTGAAGAGTGAAGAATTCTCTTGCTCTTCTCCCTGAGTTTTCGAAATAGAGTCTTGAGCAACAGAACTATTGGATTCTTCACTCTTCACTCTTCGTTCTTCACTCTCCTGGAGCGCAATGAACTCCATGGTGTTGTTGAAATGGTCGAAGACGATGATGTCCTTATACATGATGTAATAGATGTCGGGCGCATCATTCTTCTCCATGGTGGTATCCTTGACCGGGATATTCTCAAAATATCTCACCGCATTGAAGGTGGTGAATCCGTAGAGTCCGCAGAACTCCTTGCTCTCGCCCTCAACATGGAAGGAAGAGATGAAGTCGTTGATACTCTTTGAGATGGCGAGTTTGCACTCCTCGCCCTTGCCGGCACCGAAGGCAGGAAGCTGCTCTTTCTCTACTCTTCCGTCGGGATAGGTCTTGATGACCTCACCATGACTCACGGCGATGCTTGCCAGCGGATGCACACCGATGAAGGAGCGCGAATTCTCGGAGCCATGATAGTCGGAACTCTCCATCAGAGCCGACTGCGGATAAATATCTCTCAGCCGCATGTAGACTCCCACTGGCGTATAGAGGTCGGCGAGAATCTTGCGGGTAACTGTCTTGTAACTAAACTTCATTTCATTTATAATTTACTGTA
>UMHE01075921.1_pt1 | contig 16104 bp, 11 predicted proteins | sample 1965451 | NCBI WGS metagenome assembly UMHE01 (sample SAMEA4836090, study PRJEB28245) | human gut metagenome | biome: gut microbiome; material: fecal sample | place: Denmark | collected 2008 | reverse complement strand
TTCACCCACGATGCACACATAGTCGCCGCTGTGCACCTGAAAGCGCAGGTGCTCCCACACCGGCCTGCCCTCGTAGCCCAGCGTCACGTCCCGGCAGTCCAGCAATATCTTTTTCTCCATCAGGACAGCCCCTCCTTCAATACCGCGGCGTTGGCGGTCATCAGACTGATATAGGTCGCACCGCCGTCAAACTCCGCCCGGCTCACCGTCTGGCAGGAGTGGAACGTCCGCACCTGCGCACCGGTGGTCTCCGCAATGGCGTTGGCCACCTTCTGGCTGCTCAGCTCAATGGTGTACACCACCGGGATGTGCTCCGCATCCACCAGATCGATGAGATACTTCAGCGTGGCCAGTGACGGCTCCGTGTCCCCGGCGCAGCCGTGGAACGCCGCCCGGTAATCCAGATCATATTCCTTGCAGAAATACAGCAGCGGGAACCGGTCGCCGAACACCACCAGACGCCGCGCCGCGCCGTCCACGATGTCCCGGAACGTATGGTCCAGCGCCTGCAATTCGTCCAGATAGCCCTCCAGCCGCGCCCGGTAGCCGTCGGCGTTGTCCGGGTCGGCCTCACACAGCGTGTCGCAAATGGCGCGGCACAGCGCCATGGCGTTTACCGGCGACGTCCAGATGTGCTCGTCGTACTCGATGTCCTCCTCGTGGCCGTCGTGCAGATGGCCGTCATGGTCGTCGTGGTCATGGTCGTGGTCATCGTGGTCGTGGTCGTGACCGCCCTGCATCCCCTCGGCGTACTCCTCCCGGTATGTCTCCACGCAGTCCATCATGGCCAGCCGGTAGGGGATATCCTCGCCCGCCGCGTCCAGCACGTCCTCCACCCACAGCTCGCTCTCGCCGCCGTTCCAGATGAACACATCCGCCCGGCTCATGGTGATCACGTCCAGCGGCGTGGGCTCGAAGCTGTGCGTTTCCCGCCCGGTGGGTACCAGCAGCACCGCGTCCACCGCGTCGCCGCCGATCTGCCGCACGAAATCGTAGTAGGGGAACAGGGTGCATACCACCTGCAGCCGCCCACCGTCCGCCGTATCCGTCTGCCGCCCGCAGCCGGCCGCCGTCAGCAGCAGCACCGCCGCCAGCAGCGCCGCCGAAAATCGCCGCATGCGCCCCACCTCCTTGCATATAGTCTGCGTCAGTATACCACATCTATCGGAAAAAGGGAAGTGGGAGCCTTTGTCGAAGCGGTGGAAAAGGAGCGCTCCACTGCGTGGACGGCGTCCCCAGCGTCCCGTTGGCCTCCGGACTCTGTAGGGCGGGGCCCGCGTGCCCCGCCGAAAACGCATTTCCCGGCGGGACACATGGGTCCCGCCCTACAAGGGGAACAGATTCCCACACCAGTGACATCGGTCACTGGTTCGGCCTGACAGCGCGGCCGCGCTGTCAGGCCGTCCGCCCCTACAGACAAAGGAACCGCCCGCGGGCGGTTCCTTTCAGCCTTATTTCTTATAGGGCACGTGCCAGATGGTATCGGCATACTGGGCGATGGCGCGGTCGGCGGCGAACACGCCGCTGCGGGCGATGTTGGTCAGGCTCATGCGGTTCCACGTCTCCCGGTCGGTGTAGGTGTGGCGCATGCGGCTCTCCGCCTCGCAGTAGGCCGCGAAATCGGCCAGCACCATATACTGATCCGCCTGTCCGTCCACGCCGGTGACAAGCCGCTGGAACAGATCCTCGTAGGTCACGCCGTCCCGGAAGCCCACCTTCAGCTGATCCAGTACCCGGCGCAGCACCGGGTCGCGCTGGTACAGCAGGTTGGGGTCGTAGGTGTGGCGCAGATGCTCCACCTCGTCGGCGTGCAGCCCGAACAGGAACATATTGTCGTCGCCCAGCAGGTCGTGCATCTCCACGTTGGCGCCGTCCAGCGTGCCTACGGTCAGCGCGCCGTTCATCATGAACTTCATGTTGCCGGTGCCGCTGGCCTCCTTGCCGGCGGTGGAGATCTGCTGGCTGACCTCGCTGGCGGGCATCAGCACCTCCGCCAGCGACACGCGGTAGTTCTCCAGAAACACCACCTGCAAGCGGTCTTTGCACAGCGGGTCGCTGTTCACCTGATCGGCCAGAGAGTTGATCAGGTGGATGATGCGCTTGGCCACGGCATAGCCCGGCGCGGCCTTGGCGCCGAACAGGAACGTCTGGGGCGGGATGTCCAGCGTGGGATCGTCCTGCAGCCGCTGGTACAGATAGATGATCTGCAAAGCGTTCAGCAGCTGGCGCTTGTACTCGTGCAGCCGCTTTACCTGCACGTCGAAGATGGCGTCGGTGTTCAGCACCACGCCCTGATGCTTCCTGGCAAAGGCGGCGAAGGCCAGCTTGTTCTGCTTCTTGATGTCCTCCAGCCGCGCCAGCACCGCCTTGTCCCCGGCGTACTGCTCCAGCTTTTTCAGCTCCTGCGGGTGGGTCAGATAGCCCTCGCCGATCAGGTCACGGAGCAGCCCGTCCAGACCGGGGTTGATCTGGGGCACCCAGCGGCGGTGGTCGATGCCGTTGGTGACGTTCTTGAACTTATCCGGCTGCATCTGACAGGCGTCCTTGAAGAGATCCTTCCGCAGGATCTCGGAGTGTAGGGCGCTGACGCCGTTGACGGCCATACTGCCGGCGATGCACAGGTTGGCCATGCGCACGCCGCCGTCCCAGATAATGGCCAGCTTCGCGGTCTTGGCCGGGTCGTGATAAAACTCCTCCACCTTCAGCTGCCAGCGGCGGGAGATCTCCTGCAATATCTGCCATATACGGGGCAGCAGCGTCTCGAACAGCTGCTGCGGCCACACCTCCAGTGCCTCGGCCAGCACGGTGTGGTTGGTATAGGCCACGCAGTGGGTGGTGATGTTCCACGCCTCGTCCCAGCTCATACCGGCGTCGTCCACCAGAATACGCATCAGCTCCGGGATCACCAGCGTGGGGTGGGTGTCGTTGATCTGGATGACGTTCTTCTCGTGGAAGTTCTTCAGCGTGCCGTACTGCTGGATGTGCTTGCGGGTGATGGACTGGATGGTGGCGGATACGAAGAAATACTGCTGCTTCAGCCGCAGGGACTTGCCCTCGTAGTGGTTGTCCTCCGGATAGAGCACCTGACTGATGGCGTCGGCCATGGCGCGCTCCTCGGCGGCGTGGAGGTACTGCCCCTCGCTGAACAGCTTCATGTCGATGGGCTTGGGGCTGCGCGCCTGCCACAGGCGCAGGGTGTTCACGTGGTCGGTGTCGTAGCCGGCGATCTCCATGTCGCAGGGGATGGCCAGCACGCGGGTGTAGTCCTCGTGCACCACCATCAGGTGCCCGTTGTCCCAGCGGGTGCGCACCTTGCCGCCGAAGTGTACCTCCTCGGCCTCCTGCAGCTTGGGCAGCAGCCACGCGTCGCCCAGCTGCATCCAGTCGTCCGGCAGCTCCACCTGCTGACCCTCCACGATCTTCTGTTTGAAGATGCCCAGCTCATAGCAGATGGAATAGCCCGCCGCCGGGATCTCCAGCGTGGTCATGCTGTCCAGATAGCAGGCGGCCAGACGGCCGAGGCCGCCATTGCCCAGACCGGCATCCGGCTCCATGTCGAAAATGTCCGCCGCCCTGAAGCCCAGCTCGCCGATGGCGGCGGTCAGCTCGTCCAGCAGCTCCAGATTGAAGGCGTTTTTCATCAGGCTGCGCCCCATGAGGAACTCCAGCGACAGGTAGTGTACCTTCCGCTTCTCCTCGTGGGCCGTCTCCTCGCGGGTCTGCACGCCGCGCTCGGCCATGATGTCGCGCAGCACCATGGCGCAGGCCTTCATCATCTCACCGTCGGTGGCCTGCTGCTCGGTGCAGCCGTAGTTCAGCCGCAGCTTCTGGACGATGGCATTCTTCAGCGTTTCCTTGTTGTAGGTCATGTGTGGTGTATCCTCCTATGGTCTATGGTCAAAGGTTCTCGTAAATATGGCGGTAGCTGTCCGCGCTGCGCGTCCAGCTGAAATCCTCGGTCATGCCCCGTTGCCGCACGGTATCAAAGCCCGCTCGGTCGCCCCGGTACAATCCGGTGGCCTGCCCGATGACGGACAGCATGGCGCCCGCGTCGTAGTCGCCGAACAGATAGCCGGTGCCGTCGCTCTGCCCCACCTGACAGGACTTCACCGTGTCCGCCAGACCGCCGGTGCTGCGCACGATGGGCACCGCGCCGTAGCGCATGGCGATCATCTGGCTCAGACCGCACGGCTCGCTGCGGGAGGGCATCAGGAACAGGTCGGCGGCGGCGTAGACGCGCCGGGACAGATCCTCGGCGTACAGGATCTGCGCCGACAGGCGTCCGGGGTACTGCCCCGCCTTCCAGCGGAAGAAGTCCTCGTACTGCCTGTCGCCGGTGCCCAGCACCACGAACTGGCAGCCGGTGGCCATGATGCCGTCCATGGCCTGCTGCACAAGATCAAGCCCCTTGTGTCCCACCAGCCGCGTCACCATGGCGATCAGCGGGGTGTCCGGCTCCTGATGCAGCCCCAGCGCCCCCTGCAGGGACGATTTGCACACGGCCTTGCCGCCCATGTCCTCCGGCGTATAGTGCGCCGGCAGCGCCGGGTCGGACGCCGGGTCGTAGCCCACGGTGTCGATGCCGTTGACCACGCCGTGCATTTTCCAGCCGATGGCGTTCACCACGCTCTCCAGCCCCTCGGCGTACCGGGGATCGTGGAGCTGCGCGGCGTAGGTGGGGCTGACGGTGGTGACGGCGTCCGCCATGAGCATGGCGCCCTTCATGAGATTCACGTCGCCGTCCATGCGCAGGGTGCCGTCGTCATACCAGCCGCGATCCAGCCCGAACAGCTGATCCACGCTGTCTGCACCGTAGCGCCCCTGGTACTCGATGTTGTGGATGGTGAACACCGTGCGGATGCCCCGCACCTCCGGCCAGCGGGTGGCCACATCCTTGAGATAGATGGGCACCAGCGCCGTCTGCCAGTCGTTGCAGTGGAGCACGTGGGGCATCCAGTCCAGACTGGGCAGCAGGTCGATGACCGCCCGGCTGAAGAAGGCGAAGCGCTCGCCGTCGTCAAATTCCCCGTAGAGCCGACCCCGGCGGAAGTATTTCTCGTTGTCCACGAAATACCATGTCACGCCCTGCCAATCCAGCGAGAACAGGCCGCAGTACTCGTGCCTCCAGCCCAGATCCACGTAGATATACCGGCGGAACGTCATCTGCCGCCGCCACGGCTCCCCGATCCTGTCGTACAGCGGCAGGATCACCGCCGCCTCCACGCCGGAGCGTGCCAGCGCCGGGGGCAGGCTGCCGGCCACGTCTGCCAGACCGCCGGTCTTGCAGAAGGGGTACGCTTCGCTGGTCACATACAGAACTCTCATGCCGTACCTCCTTGCCTCACACCGTGGCGCCCTTGGCGATCACGATGGGATATCTCTCGTGCCCCATCAGCGTCACATTCTCGCTGACGGTCACGTACTTGTCCGTGATAACGCCCCGCAGCACCGCGCCCCTTTTCACCACCGTATCCTTGAACAGAATACAGTTTTCCACGCTGGCGCCCTTTTCAATACGCACGTTGCGGAACAGCACGCAGTTTTTCACGCTGCCCTGGATGTCGCACCCGTCGGCCACCAGTGAGTTCACGCAGCCGCCCTCCGGGTCGATATAGCTGGAGGGCGAGTCGTTCTCCTTGCCATACACCGGGCGCTCCGGGCAGAACAGCCGGCTGCGCGTGCCGGTGTCCAGCAGCTCCATGCTGCGGTCGTAGTAGTTCTGCAATGTGCTGATATGGGCGGCGTAGCCGTCGTACACATAGCCGTACAGCTTCAGGCGTCCGCCCATCTCCTGCAATATGTTCCGCCGGAGACTGTATCCGTTGCGGCTGATGCACTCCGTCACCAGCTGCACCAGCAGCTCCGTCCGCAGAACGAAGATGTTCAGGCAGCGGTAGCCCTCCGGGGTGTGGAGGCTGTAGGCCGTGTCGGTGACGCGGCCCTCACCGTCCAGCCGGAAATAGGTGTCCTGCCCGTCGCCGGGAGTGCTGGTACACACCGCCGTGATGTCCGCGCCGGTGGCAATATGCCGCGCCAGCACGTCCTCCAGCGGTATGTTGATGATCGTGTCGCTGTCCGACAGCACCACATAGTCCTGCCGGATGCTCTTGAGATAGTTCATCACGCTGTACAGCGCCTCCACCCGGCCGCGGAACTGCCCGTCGCCGTGGCTGCGCTCGTTGTAGGCAAAGGCGGGCAGCAGCGTCAGTCCGCCGAAGTTGCGGCTCAGATCCCAGCTCTTCCCGCTGCCCAGATGATCCAGCAGCGACTGGCACTTGCCGTGCATGATCACGCCCACATCCGTGATACCGGCGTTGACCATGCTGGAGAGGATAAAGTCGATGATCCGGTAATCGCCGCCAAAGGGGATGGAGCCGTGTACCCGATTCTCGATCAGCTCCCGCAGGCCGTTCTCCTTTTCGTAGGAGAAGATGATCCCGTGCATTCCCTTCATCTCTGCACCTCCTTGCCGTCCGCACCCAACATCCTGTTCGGCTGGATGACTTGTCCGTTGCGTACCTGCGCATGGGGCCCCACCACGGCGATGCCCCAGTGGTCAAAGTCCACGCTGCCCGGCGCGCCGCCTACCACGGCGTTCTCTCCGATGCGGCAGCCCTCGCCGATGATGGCGTAGGATACCTTCGCGCCCTTTCCGATCACCGCGCCGGGCATCACCACGGAGTAGGACACCTCCGCGCCCTCGTCCACGCAGGTGCCGGTGCTCAGCACGGAGTTTTTTACCTCGCCCAGCACCGTGCAGCCCTTGGCCACGGCGCTGTTGCCCACGTCGCCCTGCGCCCCGATGTAGGTAGGCGGACAGGTGGGCGTGCGTCCGTAGATGCGCCATTTCTTGTCCAGCAGATTCAGCCCCGAGCCGGGGGACAGCATATCCATGTTGGCGTCCCACAGGGAGTCCAGCGTGCCCACGTCCTTCCAGTAGCCCTCGAAGCGGTAGGCCGCCATTTTCTCGCCGTTTTTCAGCATGGTGGGGATGATGTTCTTGCCGAAGTCGTTGTCGCTGGCGGGGTCGGCCTCGTCCGCGATCAGATACTCCCGCAGCTTCTTCCATGTGAACACATAGATGCCCATGGACGCCAGATTGCTTTTCGGCTCCCTGGGCTTTTCGGCGAACTCCGTGATGTTGTCCTCGCCGTCCACGGACATGATACCGAAGCGGCTGGCCTCCTCCCAGGGCACCTCCATCACGGAGATGGTGCAGTCCGCGCCCGTCTCCTTGTGGCGGCGCAGCATGTCGGAGTAGTCCATCTTGTAGATGTGGTCGCCGGAGAGGATCAGCACATACTCCGGGTCGTACAGATCCACGAAGCCGATGTTCTGATAGATGGCGTTGGCGGTGCCCTTGTACCACACGGCGCCGCCGGCGCTCTGGTAGGGCGGCAGGATATGTACGCCGCCGTTCATGCGATCCAGCTCCCAGGGCTGGCCGCTGCCGATATAGGTGTTCAGCTCCAGCGGGCGGTACTGGGTCGGCACGCCCACCGTGTCAATGCCGGAGTTGGTGCAGTTGGACAGGGGAAAGTCGATAATGCGGAACTTGCCGCCGAAGGGCACGGCGGGCTTCGCCATGCTGCCGGTGAGCACATACAGGCGGCTGCCCTGACCGCCGGCCAGCAGCATCGCCACACACTCTTTCTTCATCGTTGTGTACCTCCTGCTTCATCGTTGTGCCGCTTCTTTGTGTTCGTCCGCCGCAGCAGCACCGCGCCCAGCGGCGGCACCGTCAGCGACAGGGACTGCTCCCGCCCGTGGGAGGGTATATCGTCCACGTTGATCCTGCCGCCGGCGCTCAGACCGCAGCCGCTGCCGCCCCAGCAGGTATCGTCCGTGTTGAACAGCACCGCGTACCCCGCCGCCTTCGGCACGCCGAAGCGGTAGTTGTCCCAGGGCACCGGCGCGAAATTCACCGCGCAGATCATCTCGTGTCCCTTTCTGTCCCGCCGCAGGAACACCAGCACGTTGTTATGGTTGTCGTCGGCCACCAGCCACTGGAAGCCCTCCCAGTCCCGGTCGTTTTCCCACAGGCAGCGGTTGCGCCTGTACAGCCGGTTCAGCTGGCGGATGCACTCGTGGGTGGCGCGGCAGTCCGGGTCGTCCAGCAGATACCAGTCCAGCTGGCCGCGGAAATCCCACTCGTGCCACTGCCCCAGCTCGCTGCCCATGAACAGCAGCTTCTTTCCCGGATGGCACAGCATGTAGGTATAGAAGCCCCTTACACCGGCCAGCTGCCGCCAGTCGTCGCCGGGCATCTTGCCCCGCAGACTGCCTTTCATGTGCACCACCTCGTCGTGGGACAGGGGCAGTACGTAGTTCTCGGAAAAGGCGTACAACATGGAGAACGTCACATCCCGGTGGTGGAACTGGCGGAAGTAGGGGTCCATCTTCAGATAGTGGCACAGGTCGTTCATCCAGCCCATGTTCCACTTGAGGTTGAAGCCCAGACCGCCCTGCTCCGGCGGGTATGTCACCAGCGGCCACGCGGTGGACTCCTCCGCCACCATCAGCGCCGCGGGGTCGGCGGCGAAGGCCGCCCGGTTCAGCTCCCGCAGGAACTCGATAGCCTCCAGATTCTCCCGCCCGCCGTCTTTGTTGGGGCGCCACGCGCCGCCCTGCCGGTCATAGTCCAGATACAGCATGGACGCCACCGCGTCCACCCGCAGCCCGTCGATGTGGTACTCCCGCAGCCAGTACACGGCGGAGCTGAGAAGGAACTCCTTCACCTCCGGCTTGCCGAAGTCAAACACACGGGTGCCCCAGCCGGCGTGCTCCCATTTCAGCGGGTCGCCGTATTCATAGAGGCATGTCCCGTCGAACTCGATCAGCCCGTGGCTGTCCTTGCAGAAGTGGGCGGGCACCCAGTCCAGTATCACGCCCAGCCCCGCCCGGTGCAGGGCGTCCACCAGCGCCATGAAGTCGTGGGGCGTTCCGTAGCGGCTGGTGGGGGCGAAGTAGCCGGTGCACTGATAGCCCCAGCTGTCGTCCAGCGGGTACTCCGTCACCGGCAGCAGCTCCACGAAGTTGTAGCCCATGGACTTCACATACCCCGGCAGCTCCCGCGCCAGCTCCCGGTAGCTCAGGGACGTGCCGTCCTCGTGGCGCTTCCACGAGCCCAGATGCACCTCGTAGATCAGCAGCTCGCCGTCCACCGGCGGCTTTTCCAGCCGCTGCTGCCGCCATTTCTCATCCCGCCACGAAAAGCCCGCGATGTCGTATACCTTGCTGTCCGTCCCCGGCCGCGTGGCCGCGTGGAAGGCATAGGGGTCGGCCTTCCACACCACCCGTCCGTTTGCGCCGGTGACGACGTACTTATAGGCGTCGTACACCCTGGCATTCTCCGCTGCCGCCTCCCATACGCCGCCGTCCAGCCGCGTCATGGGGCAGGGCGCCCAGCCGTTGAAGTCACCGGCCAGCGCCACAGCGCGGGCGTTGGGCGCCCACACCCGGAAGGTATAGCCCTCGCCGGTCGGGTGTGCGCCGAAGTAGGTATAGGCGTCATGCGCCGGATGCTGCATCATGCTCTCCGCTCCTTTTTCACTGTGTCAGTATAGCACTCCTGCCGCGCCGAGAGCGGCGAAACAGGTCGTTTTCGCTGCCCGGTATCGTTACCGAACATTGTACCTCTTTTTGTCCGTTCCGTCAACACGCAACCCCCGCCGTGTGTGAAAAACGCGAAAGGGAAACGCAGAGCACCTGCGTTTCCCTCCTCATTATGACTCCTTCTGCTGAACGGCGCTTCCTCCGTTCAGGCCGAAATCATCCGCTACGCTGGCGGTGTCGCGCCGCAGCATAGTCTCCATCACCCGTATATCACTGTCGATGTCCATGGCGTCCGTGCGGTACAGCTCATCCAGCTGGTGCTCGAAGCCCGCCACGATGCTGTCCATGGTCTTTTCGATCTTGGCCTTGGCCTGACTGAGATTCTCGCCGCTGACGCCGGCCTCCTCAAAGGCCGCGTAGTTTTCCAGCAGCTTCAGCGTGGTGGGCAGGTAGTAGCTCAGGAACGTACCGGCGGCCGCCCGCTTGTTCTCGTCCTCCTCGATGAGCCTGAAGATGCGCCCGGCCACCTGCTCCATGCGATCCATCTGCGCGCTGAGGTGCTCGTCGGCGATGCGGTCGTTAAGGTCGCGTATCTGCGCCAGGATCGCGGCGTAGCCCTCCGGCGCGGCCGCCGCCGGCTGTGCGGGCTGCTCCTGCTCCGCCTTGGCGCGGTGAGCCGCATCAAAATACGCCGTGGCCGCCTCCTGAGACTTGAACAGCATTCCGCTGCCCAGATCGATGTAGGCCTCGTCGCCCCACATACCCTTTTCCAGCATCAGGTTGACGTCCTTTTCCACCCGCTTCCGGGACACATCGGCGGCTCTTGCCAGATAATCCAGCGGCACGGCGGCCTTCTGCCCCGCCGTGCGCAGATAGGTGGCGAACCGCCGCTGCCGGCGCTTCATAGCGCCGCTGCCCAGCAGCAGTGACACGCCGCCGGCCATCATGCCCATGGGGTAGAACAGCTGCCGGGCAAAGTACCACCACTCGTTGTAGTGGTAGGCGTAGGACAGGTTGTCGCTGACGGCGCTAAGCATGGCCACGCAGCCCAGAATACCCACCACCGCGCCGATGATCTTCATGGTTTTGGCGCCCTTATCGGAGTAGTTCGGCGTCTCCGTGACCTTGCGCACGGTGTTCTTCGCCGCAGAGGCGCGCGCCTGCGCGGGCTTCGCCTCGGCGCTGCCCGCCGCCGTCCGCTGCCATGCCTCCCGCGCCTGCTGGCGCATTTTTCTGCCGCCGCCCTCGCTGAGCTTGCTCAGCAGCAGGATCAGACCCACCGGCCACGCCACGGCGAACATCACCGCGATGAGGATCCACGAGCCAAGGTCGTTGTTATTGTTCTTTTTCGGAGGCTGCGGCTGCAGGCCGCTGCTCCCGTCGTATTCGTAGCTCATTCTTCCGGCTCACCCTTCCCCTGCAGTTTCCGCTTGTTGCCCTTTTCGTCCACGATATAGGTGTTTTCCAGCACCGCACGGGCGTTGCTCATCACCGCGTTCAGGTACTCCTGCCGCAGCACGGCGCGCTCCTCGATCTCTGCGTCCGTCAGCCCCTCGGCCTTGGCCTTCCGCGCCAGCTCGTTGATGCGGTCGATCCTGCTCTGTTCCATACGTTCCACCTCGTTCCTCAGATGTGCGTCTATATGCGTCTGATCATATCATGAATACCGCTGTATGGCGATGGGGAGCCGCCCCTTCCGGGTAGGACTTCCCACGCTGCCCAGCACGCAGCGTCCCCAGCCCCGGCAGGTGATGACATCCCCCGCCGCCACCGGCTTGTCCGGCTTCAGGCAGACGGTGTGGTTCACCTGCACCGCGCCCCGCTGGATGGCCTCCGCCGCCTTGCCCCGGCTGACGCCGAAGCCTGCGGACGCCACGCCGTCCAGCCGCAGGGAGGCCACCGTGTCCCGCACCTCGGTAAATACCGGCGCCTGCGGCGCAAGGGCGGTGAGCGATGGCAGCGCCGTCACGGTCAGCCGTTCCCGTCCGGCGGAGTCCCAGCTCTGCACCAGATGCTCCGCCACGGACGGTTCCACGATCACCTGGCAGCCGCCCTCCGTCAACAGTATATCCCCTATCTTTCCTCTGGTCAATCCCAGAGCCATCAGACTTCCCAAAAAATCCCGGTGTGTCAGACTGCTTCCGCTGCGGCACCGCGCCTCCACCGCCGTGATCTCCTGCTCGTCCGGCGCGTCCTTCCAGTCCGGCAGGAACACCAGCCGCCGCCGCTCCGCACCCTCATAGCCGCCGGAGAAGGCGTAGCCCTCCCGCATGCCCAGCGCGTTCAGCAGCCGCTGCGCCGCCGCCTGCTCCTGGGGCGACAGGAAGTCCGTGGCCGCGGGGATGTTCCTCTGGCGGCACTGCTCCCGCTTGTCCCACACGCGGCTGAGCAGCAGCCGCTCCTCCGCGTCCTGCGCCGTCCTGTCCAGCAATTCCCGTCTGTCCATGGTCACTCTCCCGGATTCTGCGTGCGGTACAGCCGGGCGTACACGCCGTTTTTCGCCAGCAGCTCCGCGTGGCTGCCCTCCTCGGCGATCACGCCGTCCTGTATCACCAGAATGCGGTGCGCCGCCCGGATGGTGGACAGCCGGTGGGCGATGATCAGCGTCGTCCGCCCCTGCGCCAGCCGGTCAAAGGCGCCCTGTATCCGCGCCTCCGTCACGCTGTCCAGCGCCGAGGTGGCCTCGTCCAGTATCAGGATGGGCGGGGATTTCAGGAACACCCGGGCGATGGCCACCCGCTGCTTCTGCCCGCCGGACAGCAGCGCGCCCCGCTCGCCCACATAGGTGTCGAACCCGTCGGGCATGGCGCAGATGTCGTCATAGATCTCCGCCTGCCGCGCCGCCTGCTCCACCTCCGCGTCGGTGGCGTCGGGACGGCCGTAGCGGATGTTCTCCCGGATGGTGTCGGCAAACAGGAACACGTCCTGCTGCACGATGCCGATGGCGCGGCGCAGGGAGCGCTGTGTCAGGGAGCGCACGTCGTGGCCGTCCACGGACACGCTGCCGCTGTCCACGTCATAGAACCGGGGCAGCAGCTGGCACAGGGTGCTCTTGCCGCCGCCGGAGGGTCCCACCAGCGCCACCGTCTCCCCGGCGGGGATGTGCAGCGTCACGTCGTGGAGCACCTCGGCCTTTTCTCCGTAGGCGAAGGACACATGCTCCACGTCCACGTCGCCCTTCACCTTCCGCAGCTCCACCGCGTCCGGCGCGTCCTGAATGGACGGGTCGGTGCCCATCAGCTCGATGAACCGGTGCAGACCGGCAAAGCCGTTGGAGAACATCTCCGCGAAGTTGGCCAGCTTGCGGATGGGGCTGACAAAGGTGGTGACATACAGGGAGAAGGTGATGAGATCCACATAGTCCATCTTCTCCTTCATAATGAGCCAGCCGCCCACGGCGATCACCGCCACCGGCAGTATGCCGGTGCAGAACTCCATCACCGCGTTGAAGCGGCCCATCTCCTTGTGGAAGCCGCGCTTGGCGGTCTTGAACACCTCGTTGGCCTCATCGAAACGGCGCTGCTGCGCCTCCTCGTTGGCAAAGGCCTTGGTGGTGCGGACGCCGGACAGCCCCGACTCGATGGCGGCGTTGATGGTGCCGGTCTTCTGCTTGGCGGCGCGGGACGCGGCGCTCATCTGCCGCCGGCGGCGCAGCGCCACAGCCAGCAGCACCGGCAGCAGGAGCAGCAGCACCAGCGCCAGCTCCCAGCGCAGGCAGAACATCACCGCCAGTGCGCCCAGAATGGTCACGGCGGAGATGAACAGATCCTCCGGCCCGTGGTGCGCCAGCTCCGTCAGCTCGAACAGGTCGCTGGTCAACCGGCTCATCAGCTGGCCGGTGCGGTTGCGGTCGTAGAAATCGAAGCCCAGCTCCTGAATGTGGTGGTACAGGTCGCGGCGGATGTCCGCTTCCACCCGGATGCCGAAGGTGTGACCCCAGTAGGCCACCACGAAATAAAGCCCCGACCGCAGCAGATAGGCGGCCACCACCACGGCCATAACGATGAAAAACGTCCGGAACTGCCGCTGGGGGAGCCACGAGTACATGGCGGCGCGGGACACCAGCGGGAACGCCAGGTCGATGCACGCGATCAGGAACGCGCAGGTCATATCCAGTGCAAACAGCCTCCGGTGGGGCTTGAAATAGGAGAGAAATATCCGCAGAGGGCTGCGGGTACGGTAGTCTTGGGTAGTCATAGCACGCCTCGCTTCGTAATTTTGAGCATATAGTATAGCACATCTCCGCTTCTTTCGCAACGGATGTGAAAACGAAAACCACCGCGGTTTTTTATCCTTTGCCGCCGGTCAGCCTTCGTGCCATAACTGAGCCGGCAGGGGAGGGGACAGCCTGTCGATAAACCTGCACGGTCACGCATATCGGAGGGAAGGATAGTGTGAAAGGGAACCGTCAGGGTTCCCTTTCGCGTTCAATCACCCGCCGCAGCGACCAAAATCGCGAAATAAAATGCAGTTTTTTATTTTGCGATTTTGCAGGCAGCTTGTCGAAAAAGTCCATCCGGACTTTTTCGACAAGCTGGGGAGAGGGCTGCCTTTCACCAAAAGCGGTTTCCTGAAAAGAAAATTTCCATCGAGGTAAAACGCCGCTTTACGCATCCTTTATAACAGATGGATAAAGAAAAAGCGGCGCAGCGCCACCGGCACGTTAAGGAACGTGTGTCCCCATTTACACCGCCTTTTTTTCACGGTAAGATACAACCACGCCCGCCGGGTGCGGCGGGAAAAATCTGTGAAGGAGAGAAAACAATGGAAGAAAGAAAAGGCTTTGGAACCAATTTTGGGTTCCTGATGGCCGCGGTCGGCTCGGCGGTCGGCCTGGGCAACATCTGGGGCTTCCCCAATAAAATGGGCGCCTCCGGCGGCTTTACGTTCCTCATTATTTACCTCATTCTGGCGGTCTGCTGCGGCTTCATCGTTATGGTGGGCGAGCTGGCCATCGGTCGCAAGACGGGCAAGGGTGCTGTGGCGGCGTACCATGCCATCTCCAAGAAGTTCAAATGGATGGGCTGGATGGGCATTCTGTCCGCGTTCCTGATCCTGTTCTTCTATTGCGCGCTGGGCGGCTACTGCATCAAGTACACCGTTGTCAACATCGGTGACCTGTTCAACGCCTCCTTCGGCTCCGGCGCAGCCGCTGAGCTGGCCGCGGCCAACGACACCTCCGTGGGCGCTGAGGTGTTCGGAGCCTTCCTCGGCAACCCCACCGAGGCCATCATCTACGGCCTGATCTTCGTGGCGCTGACCATGCTCATCGTTCTCGGCGGTGTGGGCGGCGGTATCGAGAAGGTCTGCTCCGTGGGTATGCCCGCGCTGTTTGTGGCGCTGCTGATCTGCATCATCCGCGCCTGCACCCTGCCCGGCGCTGTGAACGGCCTGAAGTACATGTTCGTGCCCGGCTGGGCGGTCGCCAACGGCGTTATTGAGGAGGCGCCTGACTTCCTGACGGTGCTGGCCACCGCCGGCGGCCAGATGTTCTTCTCCCTGTCTCTGGGCATGGGCGCCATGATCACCTACGGCTCCTATCTGCAGAAGAAGGAGAACATCCAGAAAAACGCGCTGTTGATCGTGGTTATGGATACGCTGGTGGCTCTGATGGCCGGTCTGTGCGTTCTGCCCGGCCGCTTCGCTCTGGATCCCAACGGCGCTCTGGGCGGCCCCAAGCTGCTGTTCATCACCATGCAGAACGTGTTCGACCGCATGGATGCCGTGGGTCCCATCTTCGGCATTATCTTCTATCTGCTGGTGGTCTTTGCCGCCATCTCCTCCTCCATCTCCCTGCTGGAGGTCATCGTGGCGCACTTCGTGGACAAGGCGCGTGACGAGGGCAAGGGCGACAAGCGTAAGGCCTACACCCTTATCGCCGCGGCCTGCGTGGGTCTGGGCTGCATTCTGGTCTGCGCCGACGCGCTGGGCACCACCGGCTTCGCACCGGGCAATCTCCTGGGCATGACAGGTGATCTGCCCACATGGGCGGCCGACTGGCTGGACTTCTTCGACATGCTGTCCGAGGGCATCATGATGCCGCTGGGCGCAATGCTGATGTCCCTGATGATCGGCTGGGAGATCGGACCCGAGGTGATCAAGGGAGAGGTGGAGCAGTCCGGCCACGCCATGGGCAGCTACAGCTTCTTCAAGATCTGCGTGAAGTTCATCACCCCGCTGTGCATGATCCTGATCCTGTACGGCCAGATCAAGGAGTTCTTCTTCTAAACGGTACTTAACGGAAAATTAACGATATCCGTATAAAGACGCCGGTGCGTGAGCACCGGCGTCTTTTTCACGCAAAGCCGCGTGTTTTCAAGGCTTGCAGCCAATTATTTCCGTGTGATGCCCCCGGTTCTATTGTAAAAACGACGAAAAGTGAGTTCACAATTTGTTAAAAAAGTGGAACATGGTGTTAAGAACTTGACAATTTCTTAGCGCAAGGGTATGATACAACAGTCAGCGGGAGCAGGTGCGCCTGTTCGCGCCGGCGGATGGCATCATGCCACCAATTTGTGAGGAGGTAAATCACACACATGGAAAAGAAAA
>UMHE01066812.1_pt1 | contig 16243 bp, 12 predicted proteins | sample 1965451 | NCBI WGS metagenome assembly UMHE01 (sample SAMEA4836090, study PRJEB28245) | human gut metagenome | biome: gut microbiome; material: fecal sample | place: Denmark | collected 2008 | reverse complement strand
TCATGCTGGTCGGGACAACGTTCGCCTGGTTTACCGATACGGCCAGCACAGCGGTGAACAAGATCCAAGCGGGCAATTTGAAGGTGGATCTTGAAATGCAGAAGTCGGACGGCACTTGGGTATCTGCAAAAGGACAAACCTTAGAGTTCAAGAAAGCTGCCGGTCACGAGAGCGAAGAGGTTCTCTGGGAGCCGGGTTGTACATACGAGCTGCCGAAGCTCCGTGTTATCAACAACGGCAATCTGGCGCTCAAGTACACCATTGAAATCACCGGTATTAACGGTGATGCCAAGTTGAATGATGCGATTGATTGGACAATCGACGGCATTACGCTGGACAATACATTTACCAGCTTGGCTGTTGGTGCAAACAAAGAGTTCACCATCAAGGGTCATATGCAGAAAACTGCCGGCAATGAATATCAGGGTCTGTCTATTTACGGCGTTGGCATTACTGTCTTTGCTACTCAGGACACTGTTGAAAATGACAGCTACAATAATCAGTATGATAAGGATGCCGGTACAGCGCACTATACTCTCGCTGAGTTCAATGCTTTGACCGAGATTCCCGAGGATGTTAAGGTAGTATATCTGAACATCGGTGATGTTTCCCTTGCAGACGGTGATGTTACCATCGGAAATAAGGATATCTGTGATATGTGGACTTGGGATAGAAATACCGACCACAATGTGGGCGAGATTCTTGAAGATGGACGCAAAGTCTATATGGTCAGAGATACAGATACCATTTACAGCTCCAATAAGGCTGGTATTACCCTGTACATCAGTGGCTCTGTAAAGAATAACCCGGAAGGCGGACTGAATCAGAGTGATTCACACGCTATTACTTTCAACATTCCCGATGCTTCCAATGTTGTGTTCACGAAGGACTTCACCGTGAATGGCTATTTCCGTATGTACACCGGCTGGTCTGACGGAAGAAATCTTGGCGGTGCAGTCTACAATCGCACTGTAAAGAGCGTTCTGTTCGATCACAGCACCTTCAACGGCATTTGGATTCAGAACGGTGGCTTTAATACAAACAGTCTCACGCTGGACGGCTGCACCTTCAACGCTTATGAGAACAAGGTGTCTGCCAATGATTCTAACCCGCTGTGGTTCTGCAATATCCGCACTTGCGATGTGACCGTCAAGAACTGCACCTTCAAGGCTTCTCGCCCGATCAAGGTCGTTGAGCAGGCTGTTTTCGGTGCGAATGTGACCATCACCGACAACAAGTTTGATATGAGCCTGACCAATTCTGCTAACGATGCGAGCAAGCCGAAGAACGACGCCATCATGTTCAGTACCCTTATCGGAGAGACACAGTGGAATCCTGCAGGTACGCTTGGCAATGTTGTGGTCAGCGGCAACGAGGTCACCGGTGCGAATGCCCTGTTGACTTTCTTCAATCCCAGTCAGATCACAATGGCGAATGGCGCAACCTTCAAGGTTTCCGACAACACACTGAACGGTGCAAAACTTAGCGTTGAATGGAAAACAGCTACCGAGTACACCCCCGGTTTCGTCCGGTAATCCCCTCGCGGTTCCCGCTCTTACCAAGCGGTGAATATAACCCTCCTCCGTCTGTGTTTGCGATTGCATGGACGGAAAGCGCGGCGCCCCTTTGTTCAGGGGACGCCGCGTTATTTTTGTTGACATTCTGGACTGACACCTATATTATAAAGAATATTCTCTGCAAGAGGGGGCATCGCTATGACCGAGCGCATCACCAGCCGCAAAAATCCGCTGCTGGAGCACGTCCGCAAGCTGGATTCCGCCGCATACCGCCGTCAGACCGGCACATTTCTCTGCGACAGTCCCAAGCTGGTGGACGAGGCGCTGCACCACGGCGTGGCCGTACAGTGCGTCATCACCGCCGACGGCGTGCCCTTTCCCGACCATCTGCCCGACGCCGTCCGCCGCGTCAGCGTACCGGCGGACGTGATGACCTCCGTCTCCCCGCTGCCCACGCCCCAGGGCACGCTGGCGTTGTGCGCCCTGCCCGCCCTGTCTCCGCCGGACAGCCTGCCCGACGGCCGCTATGTGGTGCTGGACGGGGTGCAGGATCCCGGCAACGTGGGCGCCGTCCTCCGCACGGCGGACGCCTTCGGCTGCACCGGGGCGCTGCTGCTGCCCGGCTGCGCCGACCCGTACAGTCTCAAGACCCTCCGTGCCTCCATGGGCGCGGTGTTCCGCCTGCCTCTGTATGCCGTTACGCTGCCGCAGCTGTCGGCGCTGCTGGACGGCGCGGGACTGCCCCTGTACGGCACCGCCCTCCGCCACGACACCGTGGACGTGCGCAGCCGCGACCTGCGCCGCTGCGCACTGGTCATCGGCAGCGAGGGACAGGGCGCCCGTGCCGAGACGCTGGCGCTCTGCCGCGAGACGCTGCGCATCCCCATGACGCCCCACTGCGAATCGCTGAACGCCGCCGCAGCCGCCGCCGTGCTGCTGTGGGAGGCGTACCGCACCGAGGAGGGCAACTGACATGGCCGCACTGAAATACTGGGTCTGGCTGGCCACGCTGCCCGGCCTTGGCACCCGCACCCGCCTCCAGCTGCTGGAGCACTTCGACTCCCCGGAGGACATCTACTACGCCGACGAGGGCGAGCTGCTGCTGACACCGGACATCACCAAGGCGCAGGCAGCGCTGCTGGCGGATAAATCGCTGGAGCGCACCGAGCAGGTGCTGGCGGACTGCGCCCGGGACGGGCAGTTCATCCTCACCATGGGCGACAGTCTCTACCCCAACCGGCTCCGCACCATCTTCGACCCGCCGATACTGCTGTACGGCAAGGGCGCGCTGCCCATGTTCGACGACGAGGTGGCCGTCACGGTGGTGGGCACCCGCTCCTGCACGCCCTACGGCGTCCGCGCCGCCTCCCAGCTGGGCTATGAGCTCAGCAAGCAGGGAGCGCTGCTGGTGTCCGGCATGGCCAAGGGCATCGACGGCGAAGCTCTCAAGGGTGCGCTCCGCGCCGGCGGCTTCACCGCTGCTGTGCTGGGCGGCGGAGCCGACGTGATCTACCCGGCGGAGAACCGCCGCCTCTATCAGGACATCGCCGCCACCGGCGTCATTCTGTCGGAATACCCGCCGGGCGCCGTGCCCAAGGCCGATCATTTCCCGGTGCGTAACCGGCTGCTCAGCGCCCTGAGCCTTGCCACCGTGGTGGTGGAGGCGCCGGAGAAGAGCGGCGCGCTGATCACCGCCACCACCGCGCTGGAGCAGGGCAGGGAGGTGTTCGCCGTCCCCGGCCCCTTCGACGCGCCTATGAGCCGCGGCACCAACGCCCTCATCCGCGAGGGCGCCGGCCTTGTGTGCGAGGCGTGGGACGTGCTGAGCTTCTACGAGAGCCGCTATCCCCACAAGCTGCGGCCTCTCCGCGCCAAGCTGCCGCCCCTGCCCAAGGGCTCGACCCCGCCGGAGAGCCAGGCCGCGCCCGCCCAACCTGCGGCACCCGCCGCCCCATCCGCCCCGGCGCTGCCGGTGCTGGACATTTCCCACGACCCCGCCGGACTCACCGACGACCAGATCGCCGTGCTGTCCGTTCTGCAAACCGACGTTCCCACCCTTACCGATGACGCGGCGCTCCTGACCGATCTGCCCGTCCGCCGTGTTCTCTCGGCGCTGACGGTGCTGGAGATCGATGGCTATGTGAGCCGTCAGGGTACGCGCAGCTTCCTGCGCACGGTGGAGCTGAAAAAGGAGTAAATAGTAACTATGGCATCAAAGAAGAATCTGGTCATTGTGGAGTCCCCGGCCAAGGCCAAGACCATCGGCAAATATCTGGGACCCGATTATGTGGTCAAGGCCAGCATGGGGCATCTGCGCGACCTGCCCAAGAGCAAGCTGGGCGTGGACGTGGACAACGACTTTGAACCCGATTACCGCCCCATCAAGGGCAAAGAGGACATCATCAAGGATCTCAAAACCACCGCCGGCAAGAGCAAGACCGTGTTCCTGGCCACCGACCCGGACCGCGAGGGCGAGGCCATCAGCTGGCATCTGCAGCACCTGCTGGAGCTGCCGGAGGACAAGGCGCAGCGCGTCACCTTCAACGAGATCACCAAAAAGGTGGTGCAGGATTCCATCCAGCACCCCCGCGCCATCGATCAGGATCTGGTGGACGCGCAGCAGGCGCGCCGCGTGCTGGATCGCATCGTGGGCTATCAGCTCTCCCCGCTGCTGTGGAAGAAGATCCGCCGCGGCCTGTCCGCCGGACGTGTGCAGTCCGTGGCCATCCGGCTGGTGGCGCAGCGGGAGAAGGAGATCGCGGAGTTCGTCCCGCAGGAATACTGGTCGCTGGACGTCCACCTGCAGAACAAGGCCGCCGCGCCCTTCACCGCCCACTACTACGGCGTGAACGGCAAGAAGTACGAGCCCAAGGACGAGGCCGACACCCAGCGCATCGTGGCGGAGCTGCAGGCGCAGACCTTTTCCGTCAAGACCGTCAAGCGCACCGACAAGCAGCGCAGCCCCACGCCGCCCTTTACCACCTCCAGCTTACAGCAGGAGGCCTCCCGCAAGCTGAACATGACGCCCCGCCGCACCATGGCCATCGCCCAGCAACTCTATGAGGGCGTGGACATCACCGGCGAGGGCACCGTGGGTCTGATCACCTACATGCGTACCGACTCCCTGCGCATCTCCGACGAGGCGCAGGCGCAGGCCAAGGAGCTGATCCACTCCCGCTACGGCGCAGCCTATTACCCCGCCGCGCCCCGTGTCTACAAGACCAAGGCCGGCGCGCAGGACGCCCACGAAGCCATCCGCCCCTCCGACCCGTCCCTGACGCCGGAGCGGGTGAAGTCCGACCTGACGCAGGAGCAGTACCGGCTCTACCGCCTGATCTGGAGCCGCTTTCTGGCCAGCCAGATGGCCAACGCCGTCTACGACAGCATCTCCGTGGAGATCGCCGCCGGCGACCACACCCTGCGCTGCTCCGCCAGCAACCTGAAATTCGCCGGCTACACCGCCGTGTACGAGGAGAGCCGCGACGACGACAAGGAGGAGAAGGAATCTCCCCTCCCGCCGCTGACCGAGGGGGAGGAGGTCACGCCCACCGGCTTTGCGCCCCTCCAGCACTTCACCCAGCCGCCGGCGCGCTATACGGACGCCACCCTCATCCGCACCATGGAGGAAAACGGCATCGGCCGCCCCTCCACCTATGCGCCCACCGTCTCCACCATTCTCGACCGCGAGTATGTCATCAAAGAGGGCAAGTACCTGCGTCTCACGCCGCTGGGCGGCGTGGTCAACGACCTGATGTGCCAGCGCTTCCCGGACATCGTGGACGTGAAGTTCACCGCCCGCATGGAGCAGAAGCTGGACGACGTGGAGTCCGGCCAGGTGAAATGGAAGGATCTGATCCGCCAGTTCTACGTCCCCTTCCACGAGAATCTGGAAAAGGTGGAAAAGGACATGGAGGGCGTCTACCTCAAGGTGCCCGACGAGGTCACGGAGGAAAAATGCGACCTCTGCGGCCGCAATATGGTCATCAAATCCGGTCGGTTCGGCCGTTTTCTGGCCTGCCCCGGCTATCCGGAGTGCAAATTCACCAAGCCGCTGGTGGTGGAGATGCCCGGCCGCTGCCCCAAGTGCGGTGGACGCATCCTGAAAAAGACCTCCCGCAACGGCTATACCTACTACGGCTGCGATAAATTCCCCGCCTGCGACTTCATGACGTGGGATGTGCCCGTGAAGGACGACTGTCCCGTGTGCGGCCATACCATGTTCAAAAAGGCGGGCAAGGGCTTCAACAAGCCCTTCTGCGCCAATCCGGAGTGCCCCAACTTCCTGCCGGAGGACAAGCGCGGCTACCGCCGCCGCAAGACCGAGGACGCGGCGGCAGCGCCTGCGGAGGGCGCATCCGCTCCCGCAGCGGAGCCGGCGGCAGAGGAAAAGAAGCCCGCCGCCAGGAAGCCTGCGGCGAAAAAGACTGCGGCGGCCAAGAAAACCACCACCAGGAAGGCGACTGCCGCGAAAACCACCGCAAAGAAAACCACCACCAAAAAGACCACGAAGAAGGCGGAGGAATAAATGGAACCTGTAACTGTGATCGGCGCGGGTCTGGCCGGCTCCGAGTGCGCCTGGCAGCTGGCGCAGCGGGGCATTCCCGTCACCCTGCGCGAGATGAAGCCGGAAAAGACCACACCCGCCCATGTAACGCCCTATTTCGCGGAGCTGTGCTGCTCCAATTCCCTCCGGGGCGCCGGACTGGAAAACGCCGTGGGTCTGCTGAAGGAGGAGCTGCGCCGTCTGGACAGCCTGATCCTCCGCTGTGCCGACGCCACCGCCGTTCCCGCCGGCGGCGCTCTGGCCGTTGACCGGGAGGGCTTTGCCCGCATGGTCACGGAGTCCCTGCTGGCGCACCCCCTCGTCACCCTTGTGCCCGGCGAGGTCACCGCCATCCCCGACGGCACGGTGGTCATCGCCTCCGGCCCCCTGACCTCCGACCCGCTGGCGGACGCCATCGCCGAAAAGCTGGGCGGCGGTCATACCCTGAACTTCTTCGACGCCGCCGCCCCGCTGGTGTCCTACGACAGCGTGGACATGACCAGCGCCTACTTCGCCTCCCGCTACGACAAGGGCACCCCCGACTACATCAACTGCCCCCTGTCCAAGGAGGAATACCTGACCTTCTGGCAGGAGCTGGTGAAGGCGGAGGAGGCCGAGGTACACGGCTTCGAGGACGCCAATGTGTTCGAGGGCTGCATGCCCGTGGAGGTCATGGCGCGCCGGGGCGAGGATACCCTCCGCTTCGGCCCCCTGAAGCCCCGCGGCCTGCCCGACCCCAAGACCGGTCGGGAGCCTTATGCCGTGGTTCAGCTGCGGCGGGACAACGCTGACGGCACTATCTACAATCTGGTGGGCTTCCAGACCCACCTGAAATGGGGCGAGCAGAAGCGCGTGTTCTCCCTGATCCCCGCCCTGCACGACGCCCAGTACCTGCGCTACGGCGTCATGCACCGCAACACCTATCTGGATTCGCCCCGGCTCCTTGACCGCTACTACCGGCTCAAGAGCGATCCCCGTATCGCCTTTGCCGGTCAGATGACCGGCGTGGAGGGCTATGTGGAGTCCTGCGCCAGCGGTTTTCTGGCGGGCGTGGAGCTGGCGCGCCGCCTGAAGGGACAGACGCCCATCGACTTTCCGCAGGAGACGGCCATCGGCGCGCTGGGACTGTACATCAGCAACGAGACGGTGGCTGACTTCCAACCCATGAACGTGAACTTCGGCATCATACCGCCGCTGGATCACCGGGTCAAGGGCAAGCGCAACAAGAACGCCGAGCTGAGCCAGCGCTCTCTGGCCATTCTGGACACCGTGAAAGAGGAGGTGCTCTCTCTGTGAACATCATCATCGACGCCATGGGCGGCGACAACGCCCCTCTGGAGATCGTCAAGGGCGCGCTCAGCGCCCACGCCCGCTTCGGCTGCGACATCACCCTCACCGGCGACGAGACGGCCATCCGCGCCGCCGCCCAGTGCGGCGCGGCGCAGCTGCCCGCCGGCATCACCATTCATCCCACCACCGAGACGGTGGACATGTGTGACGATCCCTCCACCGTGTTCCGCCGGAAGAAGGACACCTCCATGGGCGCGGCGCTGACGCTCCTGCGGGACGGCGCGGGCGATGCCGCCGTGTCCGCCGGCTCCACCGGCGCGCTGCTCACCGGCGCTACCCTCATCACCAAGCGCATCCACGGCATCCGCCGGGCGGCTATGGCGCCCGTCATCCCCACCACCACCGGCTCCGCCGTGCTCATCGACTGCGGCGCCAACGCCGAGTGTACCCCGGAGTATCTGCTGCAATTCGCCTATCTGGGCAACTTCTACGCCCAGCGGGTGCTGAATGTGGCGCGTCCCCGGGTGGGACTGCTCAACATCGGCGCCGAGGACTCCAAGGGCACCGACCTCCAGAAGCAGACGCTGGCGCTCCTGCGGGAGGCCGACAGCCGGGGCGACCTGCATTTCATCGGCAATATCGAGGCCAAGGATGCCATCAAGGGCGGCTGCGACGTCATCGTGACCGATGGCTTTTCCGGCAACGTCATGCTCAAGACCATCGAGGGCGTGGGCTCCTTCGCCGGCAGCGCCCTGAAGACCATGTTCAAAAAGAACCTGCTGACGAAGCTCGCCGCCCTGCTGGTCATGCCCGGCCTGAACGAGTTCAAGGCGCGTCTCGACCCCAACAAGGTGGGCGGCACCGCCTTCATCGGCATCTCCCGGCCGGTGATCAAGGCGCATGGCGGCTCCAACGCCGAGGCCATCGAAAACGCCGTGGGACAGGCCATTCAGGTGGCACAGAGCGGCATCACAGAGGCCATCGCGGAGCACATAGACAAAATGCAGCTTCCCACTGCATAATTTCCCCAAAAAGGTATTGACACTGCACGGGGATTGCCGTATTATTTTCGGAGAAAACAAGCAAAGAAGGAGGAATACCCGTACTATGGAGGAGATCTTCAAAACGATGCAGGATCTGATCGCCGAGCAGTTTGCTATCGACGCGGATGAGATCAGCATGGACAGCTCTTTCGTGGACGACCTGGGTGCCGATTCCGTGGATCTGGTGGAGCTGGTCATGGCGATGGAAGAAGAATTCGACATCGGCGAGATCGACGAAGAGGATCTGGCCGGTCTGAAGACCGTCGGCGACTGTGTCCGCTATCTCAACAGCAAGCTGGGCTGATTCAGTTATATACTCTATAACACAGAAAATACGACCCCGCGGGGTCGTATTTTTTCAGGAGGCACAACATGGAAATCTTGGAAAAAAAGCTGGGCTATACCTTCCGCGATCCGTCCCTGCTCCGCGCCGCCCTCTACCATAGCTCCTATGCCAACGAGCACCGCGCCGCCGGCATCCGCAGCAACGAGCGGCTGGAGTTTCTGGGCGACGCCGTGCTGGGCTTCGTCACCGCTGAATACCTGTACGCAAAGCACCCCGATCTGCCGGAGGGCGACCTGACCCGCCGCCGTGCCGCCCTCGTCTGCGAGGAGAGCCTCCACGAGGTAGCACAGGCGCTGGATCTGGGCAGCTGCCTGCAATTGGGCAGGGGGGAGGAGCAGGGCGGAGGCCGCTATCGCCCCTCCATTCTGGCCGACGCCACGGAGTCCGTGTTCGCTGCCGTCTATCTGGATGGCGGCATGGACGCCGCCCGCGACCTGATCCACCGCGTCCTGCTGGACAAGGAGCGGGAGGAGCAGGTGGAGGAGCGCCGCCGGGACTACAAGACCGAGCTGCAGGAGCTGGTGCAGCGCAAGAGCGACCAGCTTCTCCGCTACGAGCTGACCGGCTCCTCCGGCCCCGACCACGCCAAGGAGTTCACCTTCCGCGTCACCCTCAACGGCGCGGAGATCGGCACCGGCACCGGCCGCAGCAAGAAGGAGGCGGAGCAGTCCGCCGCCTGCGCCGCGCTGGAGCATTTGAAGAACGAGAAATGAGAAAAAGCAGACGGCATCGCCGCCTGCTTTTTTTCTTGCATCTCCGTGGGTTTTCCTCTAAAATCGTGTATAGTCCCATAGAGGAGGTGAAACGCCTTGGACGAAAAAGACCTGATCGACCGTCTCCGTCAGGGGGACGAGGAAGCGCTCCGGGCGCTTCTCCGCCGCCACACGCCGCTGCTGCGCTACGTCCTCAAGCCCCTGCTGCCGGACGAGCGGGACAGGGAGGAGTGTCTGGCGGACATATCCATGAAGCTGTGGCAGAATGCGTCATTCTATGACGAAAAGCGCGGCAGCTTCCGCACATGGCTGACGGTTCTGGCGCGGAACAGCGCCCTGAACCGTCTCCGCGCCCAACACCCGGAGGACGTCACCCTGCACGAGGGGCTGCCCCACGGCGACGGCAGCGCCGAGGATGCCCTGCTGCGCCGGGAGCGCCAGCAGCAGCTGACCGCCGCGCTGTCGCGTCTCCCCTCCGATGAGAGGGCGCTGTTCTACCGCAAATACTGGTACCGCCAGCCCACCGCCCAGATCGCCGCCGAGCTGGGTCTGTCGCCCCGCGCCGTGGAGGGTCGGCTCTACCGCATCCGACAGAAGCTGCGTCAGGAGCTGGGAGGTGATTTCTGTGGAGAATGAACGGAATTTCGAAAACATGCTTTTTGCGGACGCGTCCGCCCTTCCGCCGCCGCAGGATACCGTCACCCCGTGGCACACCGCCATGCATTATATCCTGTGGGGATTGGGACTGACCACCATCACGCTGCGTTTCCTGAACCTGGATGTGATCCTCACCGCCGTGGGCGCGGCGCTGCTGGTGCTGGGCTTCCGGATACTGCGGCGGGAGAACGCCTCCCTCCGCTGGGGCTTCCGGCTGGCGCTGGCGGCTCTGGCTGTGCGCAGCACCTGCTATGTGCTGGCAGCGCTGCCGGTGGAGACGGGCATGGCGCCGGCGTACACCGCCATGGCGCTCCAGCTGGCCGTGTACGTCTGCCTGTGGCGGGGCATGATCGGCGTATCCCGCAGCGCCGGCGCGGAGAAGCCCGCCGCCCCTGCCGCCGGTGCGCTGGTGATCTTCTATATCATTTTCGCGGCGCTGGCCATTATTGGCACCCGGAATACGCTGCTGGTGCTGCTCCTTCTGCTGGTGTATTTCCTGATCCTGCGGAATCTGGCCAAGCTCTTCCGCTCGCTGGCGGACACCGGCTACGCCGTCACCGCCGCCCCGGTGCGCGTTTCCAACGGGGTGCTGCTGTGGTCGTATCTGGGCGCGCTGCTGGCCGCCGTCCTGCTGTGCATGTTTCTGGGGCAGCGCTTCCCCGCGGCGCTGCACCTCCGTGATGACGCGCCGCAGGATGAACAGATCCGGCAGGAGCTGCTGCAAAAGGGCTTTCCCCGGAATGTTCTGGACGACCTCACCGCCGACGAGGTGGCAAAAATGGCGGGAGCCAGAGCGGTGTACCGGGAGACGGATAAGCTGTACAACGACACAGAATACCGCGAGATCACTCTGACCCACTATATCGCCGACCCCGCCTATCCCCTGTGGTTCGACCGCACCGTCACCACCAAAAACGACGATGGCACCCGCAGCTATACCTACGTCTACCGGGCGTATGACACGCTGGAGCAGACCATGACCGGCGTGGCGGTGGAGCTGGCGGACGGACAGTATATCGTTATTCACCACCTGCGCTACGACACCCAGCCCGCCGCCCGCTACACCGAGGGCATGACCGTCTGGCCGGCGTGGAAGGTGGAGCAGGACTGGCCGCGGGGTACTCTTTGCAGCGGGCGGCTGCTGTGTACCCGGCAGGGACAGGAGCAGACCGCCGCCCTGCACGGGCTGACCTATGACGGCGGGCAGATCACGGACATATTCGGCACCAGAAGCGCGGACTCCTTCGTGGCACAGTGGTCGCGCCCGTCCGATGCCGACAGCGTCCGCGTGTATGTGCTGTATGACACTTTCCGCATCGGCGGAGCCGACGTGCTGACCAGCTACGGCAACTATATCTGCCAGACAAAGCCGGTCTATCCCTTTGACGGGCGGGTGCTCCAGTGGGGCTTCGGCCAGGAGCGCGCCCGCACGCGCCACATGTCCGCCATCCAGCTCTGGCTGGGCGAGAGCGGCGATTGACAATGCCGCCCCATACAAAAAAGGAACCGCCCCGGCGGTTCCTTTTTTGCTTGCTCCCGATGGCGGTGTACGCCCGGCAGGGTGGGTGACAGCAGCGTCACAAATAAAAGGTGGCATTTTCTCCGCCGCTGTGGTATACTCTGGTTATATTGGAACAGTATTCCCCTTTGCCGGGAAGGTGTAATAGGTCGTATCACAAGGGACGTGAGGTGCGTAATGACATATCTGAAGGCTTTTCTGCTGGGACTGGTACAGGGTGTGGCGGAGTTTCTGCCCATCTCCAGCTCAGGACATCTGGCGATCGCCCGGAACCTGCTGAACATGGAGGGCGCGGGCGACATCCCGGAATTTTTCGACGTGCTGCTGCATCTGGGCACGCTGATCGCTGTATTCATCGCCTATTGGAGCGATATCAAGGACATGGTGGTGGAGTTCTTCCACGGCATCCGCGATTTGGCACACCGCACCACGCCCACGCCGGTGCCTCCGGCGCGGCGGCTGATCCTGCTGATCATCATCGGCACGCTGCCGCTGTTCGCCGTGCTGCCCATCCGCAAGGCGGTGCAGGGGCTGGGCGACAACATGTACTTTGTGGGCGCGGCGCTGATCTTCACCGGCTTCCTGCTGTTCCTGTGCGACCGTGTGCGCAAGGGGCGCAAGACCGAGCGCAGCGCCGGCTGGATGGATGCCCTGCTGGTGGGCGTGGGACAGGCGGTGGCCACGCTGCCCGGCGTGTCCCGCTCCGGCATGACCATCACCGCCGGCTGCTTCGTGGGCTACGAGCGGAAGTTCGCCGTGCGGTTTTCCTTCCTGCTGAGCATCCCCGCCGTGCTGGGCGCCAACATCCTGTCCATCGGCGACGCGGTAAAGGCCGGTATCGTGGGCGCGGAGGTGCCCATGTATCTGGTGGGCGTGGTCACGGCGGCGGTGGTGGGCTACCTGTGCATCCGGTTGCTGAAATTTATCGCGGAAAAGGGGCGCTTCGGCGCGTTTGCGTATTACTGCTGGGCGGTGGGCGTGCTGACCCTCGTCCTGCAGGGCATCAAGTGAGGTAAACTATGGCATCGACACAAAAGAAAGGAAACGGACGCAAAAAAGCACCTGCGCCGCCTCCGCCTCCGGCGTACAACGCCGCCGCGCGGCTGGTGGGCGGCATCGTGTGTGCGCTGCTGGCGCTGTGCGTGCTGGTGAGCTATTTTAACGTGGACGCCCTGCTGCTGACGTGGATCGCCCGCGTGCTGCGGGGCACACTGGGCTGGGGCTATTACCTGACGGCGCCGGCGCTGGCGGCGGTGGCGGTGATCCAGCTGGGGCACAAGGGACGGCCGGTGATCCTGCGCACGGTGTGCGTGGCGGTGCTGCCGCTGCTGATCGGCGTGCTGTGCCATCTGGCGCTGTGCCGCACCGCGTATGAGTTCGGAAGCGGTCTGGCCGGTAAGCTGTGGGCGGACGGTCAGGCGCTGCGCTGCGGCGGCGTGGTGGCCGGCGGTCTGGCCGTGGGCTGTGAGGCGCTGCTGAGCAAGGTGGTGTCCATCATCGTGTTCGTGGTGCTGCTGCTGGCGGCGCTGCTGGGAGCGCTGCACATGACGCCCCAGGAGGCGGCGGAGCGCGTCCGCAGCTATGGCGAGAGCCTGCGCCGGGACGAGGACGACGACTTTGACGACCTGCCGGAGGATTTCACCCCGGCATCCGCCCCGGTATCGGAGAAAAAGCCGGCGGCGAAGCGGAAGAAGCGCCCCAGCATCGACATTCCGCTGGACGGGGAGAACGACGGCGCGGTCATCCCGCCCGCCAGCTCCTTCTTCCCCCGGCGCAGCGAGGACGTGCGCACGCCGGATCAGGTGCTGCGCCCGCCGGTAACGCCTCCCGCGCCCATCGGCGGCGAGGAGACGGCAGCCACGCCGGAAGCACCTGCGCCGAAAAAGCCCCTCAGCGACAAGCAGAAAAAAGCCCAATTGCAGCAGGAGGTGGAGACGGCGGCGCAGGAGGTCAGCGACGCCATCGAGCAGGAGCTGGCGCAGGGTGAGGAGACATACCGCTACCCGCCCATCACCCTGCTGGAGGAGAACCGGGGCGGCAACTACACCGAGGTGGGCGCGGAGCTGCGGAACAACTCCAAGCGCCTGGCGGACACCCTGCGCTCCTTCGGCGTGGACGCCAAGGCCGGCGAGGTCATCCACGGCCCCAGCGTCACCCGCTACGAGTTCACGCTGGATCAGGGCGTGAAGCTCAGTAAGATCACCAACCTGCAGGACGACATCGCCCTGGCGCTGGGCGCCAGCGGCGTGCGCATCGCGCCGGTGCCCAACAAGATCTCCGCCGTGGGCATCGAGGTGCCCAACCGCACCGTCACCGCCGTGCGCATCCGGGATGTGATCGAGTCCCGCGAGTTCATCAACCACCCGTCGCCGGTGGCGTTTGCGGTGGGCAAGGACATCGGCGGCAACAACATCGTGGGCAACATCGCCAGGCTGCCCCATGTGCTCATCGCCGGCACCACCGGTTCCGGTAAGTCGGTGTGTACCAACTCGCTGATCGTCAGCATGCTCTACAAGTCCACACCGGACGAGGTGCGGTTCATCATGGTGGATCCCAAAATGGTGGAGCTGGCGCCCTACAACGGCATCCCGCACCTGCTGATCCCGGTGGTCACTGACCCGAAAAAGGCCGCCGGCGCCCTGCAGTGGGCGGTGTTCGAGATGATGAAGCGCTACAAGATGTTCTCGGAAAAGGGCGTGAAGGATCTGGCGGGGTACAACGCCCTGTCGGAGACGGACGAGGACGTGAAGAAGCTGCCCACGGTGGTGGTGGTCATCGACGAGCTGGCCGACCTGATGCTGGTAGCCGCCAAGGAGGTGGAGGAATCCATCTGCCGGGTGGCGCAGATGGGACGTGCCGCCGGGATGCACCTTGTCATCGCCACCCAGCGTCCCTCGGCGGACGTGATCACCGGCCTGATGAAGGCCAACATCCCCAGCCGCATCGCCTTCGCCGTGGCCAGCTCCATGGAGTCCCGCATCATTCTGGACACCACCGGCGCGGAAAAGCTGGTGGGCAAGGGCGACATGCTGTACTTCCCGCTGGGCGATGCCAAGCCCACCCGCGTGCAGGGCTGCTTCATCACGCCGGAGGAGATCGACCGGGTGGTGAAGTTCGTCAAGGACGAGGCGGGCGAGGCACACTACGACCAGGACGTGATCGAGAAGATCCAGCAGGCGGTGGACGCCAAGTCCGACAAGGGCGCCAAGGGCGGCACAGCCGATGCACCCGCCGACGGCGAGGACGGCGACGAGCTGCTGCCCGCCGCCGTGGAGGTGGTGCTGGAAACGGGACAGGCCTCCGTGTCCATGCTCCAGCGGCGGTTAAAGCTGGGCTATTCCCGCGCCGCCCGTCTGGTGGATCAGATGGAGGAGCGGGGCTATGTGGGTCCCTTCGAGGGCAGCAAGCCCCGGCAGCTGCTCATCACCCGCGAGAAGTGGCAGGAGCTGCAAATGGCCAAGGGCGCATCTCCGGCGGAGCCGGACAAGCCCGCCGACCACTACGGCAGCATCAACGACGTATTTGAAAGCCACGACGCATTGGAATAAGCATAAGTAAAGCCCTCCGGTTGCCGGAGGGCTTTACTGTTACACCGTGCCGGTGACGGTGAGCACAGCGGTGCCGGGGGTAACGCTGTACGCGCCGGTGGCGGCGTCCTGGGTGTAGGTGGCGGCGGGTACGGTGATGACGCCGGGCACCGTGGCGAACACGCCGGTGGCGGCATCATAGGTGTACTGTGCCGGGGTGGTCAGCGCCGTGCCGTTGAGGGTCACGGTCAGACCGCTGAGCCGGGGATCGAAGGTGTCGGTGACAACAGCGCCGGCTGCGGCGTCCGCCGCCGTGTTGCCGGTGTTCTGCATGGCGAAGGTGTAGGTCAGCTGCCCGTTCTCCGTCACGGTGGTGGGGGAGAGGGACTTGCTGATGGACAGCCGCGGCGCGGCGGTGGGCGACACCGTCTCCGTGGCCGTTACCGGGTTCACCAGTCCTGCGCCGGTGGCCGTCGCCGTGTTGGTGACAAGCCCCTCGGCGCTGCGCGGAGCGGCGGCGGTGGGCGCGGCCTCATACGCGATCACCGCATTGCCGCCGGCGGGCACGGTGATGCCGGTAAAGACAAGGGGAGGACCGGCGGTGACGGCGGGTGCGGTCTGCAAAACGCCGTTCTGGTAGTAGCGCACGGAGCCGGCGGTGTAGCTGAGAGGGTAGACGGTGGCACCGTTGAAGGTGTAGCCGCCCAGATCGTCGGTGACGGTCAGCCCCGTCAGCGGGGCGGCGCCGCTGTTGACCAGCGAGATAACGTAGGTGACGCGGCCGTCCGGGTCGTAGGTGGGGACGACGGCGGTCTTGGCGGCGGTGAGCGTCTCTACCAGCTCACCCACCGTCACGTTGGATGTGGTGGTCTGACCGTTGTAGGTCAGGGTCGCTTGGTTGGTAAAAGTTGCCATGGTGCGGCCTCCTGTGTTCAGATTGCGGGCATGACCCGCAGTCCAGTCTATGCCGCGTCCGGCAGGGGTGTCACACGAGAATATGCTATATTTAGAGTGAAATCTTGCGTAAAAGCGGAGCATCGCCCGTTTTTGTCGAAACGTGTCGAAAAATGTCGAACGAAAGTGGAACG
>UMHE01040761.1_pt1 | contig 16435 bp, 18 predicted proteins | sample 1965451 | NCBI WGS metagenome assembly UMHE01 (sample SAMEA4836090, study PRJEB28245) | human gut metagenome | biome: gut microbiome; material: fecal sample | place: Denmark | collected 2008 | reverse complement strand
ATGCAAAGTTAATAAAAAACTTCTTACCTGAGCAAATAAAATTATGAAAATCATCCGCAAACCTTTGCGTTTTTATGAATTGTTTAATAAATTGCTATTGACAGTATTCAAAAAACTACCTGCGCATATATGATATAATAGGTATAGAGTAGGGGAAATGTGTATGTTTTATTTATTTTTAAAGATAAGAATCTTTTCTAAAAGGGAAAACCTTTTAAAGCAGGAAAATTTGAAAGTTTTCCAAAATAGTTTTGTAAATGCTTGATAATTATAGGATTGACATAAATTAACATGCGAAAAGTTGTCCAAAACGAAAATCTTTCAAGTAAAAAGACTAACTTTGCAATGTGATTAATCTAGTTGTTTTTAATCAATTACTTTATCATAAATTGCTAATCACTTTATAACCATATAGATAAATCAATGATACAGACAGTTGTGAAACGCGACGGAAGAGTCGTGGGCTTTAACGAGCAAAAAATTATGGGTGCCATTCGCAAGGCGATGATGCATACCGACAAAGGCGAGGACCAACAATTGGTTCAAGAAATAACCGACCATATCACGTTCCGTGGAAAGGCTCAGATGACAGTTGAGGCTATCCAGGACATGGTAGAGGTAGAACTCATGAAGAGTAAGCGTAAGGATGTGGCTCAGCGCTATATCCAGTATCGCAATCAGCGAAGCATAGCACGTAAGGCAAAGACTCGTGCTGTGTTCCTCGACATTGTTAATATTAAGAATAATGACGTAACACGTGAAAATGCAAACATGAATGCCGACACTCCTGCCGGTATGATGATGAAGTTTGCGTCGGAGACAACAAAGCCTTTCGTTGACGACTATTTGCTAACAGAAGAAGCCCGCGATGCCGTAAAACACAACTATCTACATATTCACGATAAAGACTATTATCCAACAAAGTCGCTCACTTGCTGTCAGCATCCTCTCGACAATATTCTCGAACATGGCTTTACTGCTGGCCATGGTTCTTCACGTCCTGCAAAGCGCATTGAGACTGCAGCCGTATTGGCTTGTATCTCTTTGGAGTGTGCACAAAACGAGATGCATGGTGGTCAGGCTATTCCTGCCTTCGATTTCTATCTCGCTCCTTTCGTGCGCTCAAGCTATAAAGAAGAGGTGAAGGCATTGGAGCAACTTGCTGGTCGCGACCTTTCACATCTCTATGATGCTCCTATCGCTGACTATATATATAAACCTCTCGACGGTCTTGAGGGCGACGAGCGTTTGATGCAGCATGCTATCAACAAGACTACAGCTCGCGTGCATCAGTCGATGGAGGCTTTCATCCACAACATGAATACCATCCATTCGCGTGGTGGTAACCAGGTGGTGTTCTCATCAATCAACTATGGTACAGATACCTCTGCCGAAGGTCGTTGCATCATGCGTGAGCTCCTTAACTCAACATACGAGGGTGTAGGAAATGGCGAAACAGCTATCTTCCCAATTCAGATTTGGAAGAAGAAGCGTGGCGTTAACTATCTTCCTGAAGATCCAAACTACGACCTCTATGAGTTGGCTTGCAAGGTGACAGCTCGCAGATTCTTCCCTAACTTCCTCAACCTTGATGCTACATTCAACCAGCATGAGGAGTGGCGTGCCGACGATCCTAAGCGCTACAAGTATGAGGTGGCTACTATGGGATGCCGCACACGAGTGTTCGAGAATCGCTTCGGACCAAAGACTTCTATTGCTCGTGGTAACCTCTCGTTCTCTACCATCAACATCGTGCGTTTGGCTATCGAGTGTATGAATATAGAGAATAAGGAAGAGCGTATCAGCAAGTTCTTTGCTAAGCTCGATAATATGCTTGAGATTACAGCCAGCCAGCTCGACCATCGTTTCGAATTCCAGAAGTCTGCTTTCGCTAAGCAGTTCCCTCTGCTTATGTCTAAGCTCTGGATTGGTTGCGAGAAACTTAAGCCTACAGACACCATAGAGTCTGTTATCAATCAGGGTACTCTCGGTATAGGCTTCATTGGTTTGGCAGAATGCTTGAAGGCTCTCGTTGGCAAGCATCATGGTGAGAGCGAGGAAGCACAGAAACTTGGTTTGCGTATCGTTACATACATGCGCGACCGTGCTAATGATTTCTCAGAACGTTATCATCATAACTATAGTGTGCTTGCAACTCCTGCCGAAGGCTTGAGTGGCCGCTTCACTAAGATTGACCGTGCACAGTTTGGCATTATCGAGGGCGTTACAGACCGCGAATATTATACCAACTCTAACCACGTGCCTGTATACTATCATTGCACAGCTCGCCATAAGGCAGAGGTAGAGGCTCCATACCATGACCTTACCCGTGGTGGTCACATCTTCTATGTAGAGATTGACGGCAATGCTACCCATAATCCTCAGGTTATTCAGCGCATCGTAGATATGATGGATAAATACAATATGGGCTATGGCTCTGTAAACCACAACCGCAACCGTTGCATGGACTGCGGATATGAGAATGCAGCAGCTCATCTTGACAAATGTCCTAAGTGTGGAAGCACTAATATCGACCGTCTGCAGCGTATCACAGGTTACCTCGTAGGTACCACCGACCGTTGGAACCACGCTAAGCTTGCAGAACTCAACGACCGCGTAGTACATGACTAATAATCAAACATTGCGTATCCTCGACATCATCGAGGATACCATGGTTGACGGCACAGGACTGCGAACAAGCATTTATTGTGCTGGTTGTAGGCATGAATGTCCTGGCTGTCATAATCCGCAGTCGTGGGATTTCAATGCCGGTCATGATATGACTGTTGACGAGATAATGGATATCATCGTTGCCGACCCTTTTGCTGATGTCACCTTTTCGGGTGGTGACCCTATGTATCAGCCAGAAGGCTTCACAGCTCTTGCTAAGGCTATCAAAATGCGCACCAAAAAGAATATATGGTGCTATACAGGTTTTAAGTTTGAGCAACTGGTGAAAGACCCACAACGCTTGCAACTCTTAGAGCAGATAGATGTCGTGGTAGATGGTCCGTTCGTAGAGGCGCTACGCGACCCTGACCTTCCTTTCCGAGGTAGTTCTAATCAGAGGATAATAGAAGTGGCAAAGGCATTGGCAGACCCACATTATCTTGAACAATTATAGAAACGTTACTTCATAATTGTAGAATAGATGTCATACAATTATAGAATTGATACCATACAAAAATCCCTGCAATACCAATGCGTATTGCAGGGATTTTTATAGTATACGAATCATTTTAAGTTCTTCACTCTTCACTCTTCACTCTCCGTTCTTCACTTACTTCGCAACTTTCTTTCCACCTATTATATATATACCCTTTGGCAGAAGGTCGAAGTCGTAGCCAACCTTGGTGCCATTGATAGAATAGATGGCTTTGTCTTGAGAAGATTTGTCGACAGTATTGATGCCTGTAGAAGCAATCTCCTTGTTGAAGTCGACATACAGTATGCCATTATCGTGAAGATGGATGTTGTAGAGCTTAACCTCGTCTCCTTCTGTCCACCATTGGCTATTAGGAATATTGGCAGACTGCTCGAAAGTAGTCTTTGCTGATAGGGTAGAGTCGCCATAGAGGTCGCCCAAAAGCTGTGTGCTATATTCTTCGTTTGTTATTTCTTGGTTGCTTACTCTATAGCTGCTTATTAGTTTGCCATCGGCAGGCACCATGCCCATCTTTGGATGTCCTACCACGTTGTTTACATTATTATAGCTTATAGAGAAATCAGAAGGATTATAGTCTACATGATAAACCATCAGTCCGTCAAGTTTCTGCTTGTTGCTACCAAGTCGGCTGTTCCATCCTTGGTTCTGAATGCGCTGTATGATGAAGTATTCGTCTTTGCCGTCTTGATTATCCGCATAACTGCTGTTTCTGATGCGGTAAGCCTTGCCACCATAATCGATATCCTCCATAGCTAATTGCTGAGGTTGGGTTAGCGTCTCGATGGTGTTCCATCCCATAGCCTCACGCTCCCATGCTGTATAGGCAGTAGGAATCCATCCGTTGTATTTGTAGATGCCGTTGTCCATCACACTCCAATCTTCCATACCCTGATTATCATATATTGATGATGTGAGGGTAGAAGCATAGAAATCAGGGAGACCTAAGCAATGAGAAAACTCGTGGATGAAAAGTCCAAGACCAGTAATAGCAGGTTCGCCATTGAAAGTATTTTCGTTGCCTATAAGCTCGTTGTTTACACCTGCGCGATAAATCTTCTTGCCGTTGTATTCTGCTTGGCTTCTTACGTATGTAGCCTTTGGCCATACGGTATTGTTGGCAGCACCCATGCTCTGACCGTAGCCAGCATAGATGACGTAAACAAGGTCTACGTAGCCATCATTGTTGCTGTCATAGAGAGAGAAGTCGACAGAATCTTTCACAAGCTCGCAAGCATCAACAACCATTTGGGCTGTTCGCTCGTCGTTGCCCGTAGAGCTTGTTCCACCATAGTATGTCATATCCTCAGGCAGAGTGACAGGACCAACGATGTCGAACTGAGGAGTGAACTGTCCGTTGCTCATCTCACTAAAATATTGGCGAACGCTACCATAGTTTTTGCTCTCTCTATATCCAAATTCCTCTTGTTTTCCCTCTTCTTTATTAAGATATTGGTTGAACGAGCGCTTAGGGTTTTTGATAGAGAATTTCTTGTCTTGATATTCTGCCAATATCACCAAAGCCTTAGGACTGCCAGTATGTGGAAATATAGCCTGCGAAGAACCCTGTACTGGTTCTCTTCTCATTACGTTAGCTCTACGTATCTTTTTAGCCTTTGCAAAGAAAGCCTCCTTCGATTCTGTGATAGGAGTAAAGGTGTTGCCAATGCGGTTGAGTATTGTTCCATCGAGCGATGTATACCAGCTGAAGTCTTCGTCGCCATGCTGAAAAACTGTTATGGTTGTACCATCAGGCTGTGTGATCGTTATTGGCATGTTCCATGCCTTTGCAGCCAATGCAGACCCCATGGTGATAGCCATTGCCAATGTAAGGATGGTCTTTTTCATTGTTATATAGTTTTGTTTGTTTTATGATAAGGTTATGCTTATTTCAAAGAAAGATGTTACGTCTCTTTTTCAAAGAGCTTGTGTTATGCTTTGTTCTTTCCAAAGTAGTATTGTCCCTTGTGTTTTGTTCTGCTGCCGTATTCTATGGCATGAGTAGGACAATGATGATAGCAATTAAAGCAAGCCATACATGTGCCATCTTGCTTCCATGATGGAATCTCGCCCTCGTGCCAAATAATGTTGTCAACGCTGCAAACCTTGGCGCATTTACCACAATGCAGACATTTGTCTTCCGTTACGTGAAAAGGTTTGTCACTAATAAGGTATTTATGGAAGAAGCCACCTATGATGCGGGAGTTTATCCTTGGCCAGTTGCCGATGTCAAGATCTTCATTGCTTGTGGCTCTTTGCAATACGATATTGATAAACTTCTCCAACTTCTTGTCGGCATTGCTAATCTTTAGCTGCTCTTTTTCTTTGGTGTCGACATCCATAAAAGGAAGTCCGACATAGCTTTCGGGCATGATGAGCGAGCAAGAAGAATGAAGAGGAATATTGCGTTCTTTAAGGTCGTTGCGCAAGATGTCGATAGTTTCGCCTATGTTGTCGCCAGCTGTTACGAGCGAATAAACATAGCAGTCTTCAATGTTCTCAACTGTTAGCTGCTCTATGAATTTGCGAACCAAGGTAGGTGGGCGCCAACCATGCACAGGAAAGCAGAAGCCTAAGCGTTCGCCTGGTTTCAACTTCAAGTGGTATGGCTTGTTGGCAACGTCTGGTAAGAATACTACTTCGTCGCCCGTCTTTTCAGCCAACTTCTCTACAGCCCATTTGGTATTACCTGTTCCTGAGAAATAAAATATCATGTTGCAAAATTAGTTTAAAAATAATAGACTTCAAAACAAATCTTAGTTTTTTGCTTTATGATCAGACAAATAGCTCCTTTTTGTAATATCTGTCTCTATAACTTTCAGCAAACAATCATCTGTCTCTATAGCATTCAGCAAACAATCTTGTTGCTATCTGTTGTCAATCTTCTCGGCACATCCATTTATCATGTTTCTTATCTGTGCTATCTTTGCCTTTTCGTCGGGACGATATTTCTGATAGTATACGAGTGCCGACTGATAATTGTCGAGTGCTGCTATCCACTCTTGCCTAAACATATGAATGAAGCCTATGCGATAGTAAGCATCAGGCTTTTCGTTGTCGTGGCATAGAGAGAGCATCTTGGTATAGTAGGGCAGAGCCTTAGAATATTCTCCGAGATTGAAATAGCTCTCCGCGCAAGCATAGTTATAGAACGACTGCTCCTGTGGCGAAAACTTCTCAAGTTGCGGAATGGCTTTCGAGAGATATTCTGTAGCCTGCTCATAGTTCCAATCATAATAATAGCACACGCCGATGTAAGCCTTGAAGCGAGGGTTCAGATTATGATTCTTCTCCAGTTTTGTGAAGAGGTTTAGAGCCTCAGAATACTTTCCGCTCTGAAAGTATTCAATAGCCATGCCCAGCTTGTCGGTATCTTTCGATTGCGACAGGCTGGGCTGTATGCTAAGTGTAGTCAATAATATTAATATGTATAATGTCTTTCTCACTTTGTATAGAAGTCAATGACATTTTGCAATATGCGCTTGCAGACATCGCAAAACTCAGGATTCTCGTTGGTGCGCATACGACAGTCGGGGTAAGCTCTGTATACTCCCTTGAGCGAATATCCTGCACCCTCGTAGAGTCCGGCTTTACTGTCTTTGCCTATCATATCTTCCCACTTGCCGTGGAAATCAACCTTTGTGGTGATGTTCTTTTCCCATGGCTCTATGTCGTGAGGATACATCGGAATATCTTCGGTCTCGTAGGCATATTCGTCGGCAAGTCCTGCAAAGCTATGGCCAAACTCATGAACCACAACCGGACGATATTTTGGATGGTGCGTCATAGAGAGGTTGTAGGAGTTGAGGATTCCTCCGCCACCATATTTGTCAGTATTCACAAGCACTATGATATGCTCGTATGGTGTGCCAGCTAATAGATTGTGTAAATCCTTGAGATTCAATGTTGTTAGATAGCGGTCGCTATAGAAGGTGTCGAAGTGACTGCTCAAAGCCGTATGCTTCCAAATGCCATTACCCGGCTCGCTTGTTCCGCTGTCGATAGAAGGCGATTTCACAGCCACTATATTGAATCTCTCTTTCATGCTCTTGAAAGGTTCGTGAGCAAACAAAGCTTCGATGGCAATCTTTGCATCGTTGATGAAAGTTGGCATCTCATGCTGCTGATAGCCTTCGGCAAGGAAAGCTATGTGTATGCACTTTGTGGTGTCTTTAGCCTGCAAAAGAGTTTCGTAAGGAGTAACGTTGCGCTCACCAATATGGCGAATCAGAATGTCTGAAGGCACTACCTGATGAGTGAGCGAAGCTACCACCTCGCGACGATTGTTGCGAAGGTCGACTGTGATGTCGACAGTATCTTTTGGCATAGGCACCAGGAATACATTCTCGAAAGCCTTGCTCGTGGTTTCAGCTTCAGGATAGCTGAGCCATTCTTGGAAAAGGGTAGAGAAGGAGTTGCGATAGATGGTGTCTCCAGTCTTGTGGTCCTTTACCGTGATTTGACCGTTGCCCTCCATAGGAATTTCTGCCAGTCGCTTGCGTTTGCCATACCATCGTGGCGACTGCTTTAGTTCGTCTACAGCAATATGTTGCTCTGTGACATTACCCGAGAAACTATAGTCGATTCTAAGTGTTTTATCTACAAAGTAGGTGTTGAAATCCTGTGCTGCTGCATTCATTGCGAATGCAAGCAGCATGGTTGTAATTGTTGTCTTCATAATGATAGTAAATGATGCATTAATGCTCAACTCATTCTGATATTAGTAAACCCTTAGCTTAGTGCCAGGCTTAATCTGATAGTCAGGGCTAAGATGATTCATCTTATACAGACTCTTTAGTCGGATGCCATACTTCTGAGCAATATCATACATGCTTTCGCCTACCTTTATTATATGTGGACGATTCTTGTATACTTTTTCTGCATGGCGTCTCTTCTTCTTCAAGTAAACTATGTCGCCAGCTTTCAGCACATCGCGCTTGTTGCGTTCGTTGTATTTAGCCAGCTTTCGCCAACTAAGTTCTGTCTCCTTACCAATGCTCTTAAAGGTATCGCCATTGCGAGCTATGATGTAGTAGTTCTTATTGTACATCTTTATAGGATGCAATGTGCCACCATTTAAAGCAGGACTATCTTCCGATGCGTGCTTAGCCATAAACTTGTCGTAGCCATGAGCACTATCATATTTATGGAGCTTATATAGCTCGATGATGTCGATGAGCTTCTTTGCATAAGCAGGGTTTGTAGCATATCCGCATGCTTTTAGTCCATGTGCCCAGCCCTTATAGTCGGTAATCTTCAGAGAGAATAGTCGGCGGTATCTCTGTGACTGCACGAGGAATTTGCTATGGTCTTCATAACTCTGCCCTGGAGAGTCGTAGGCTCTGAAGCATTCGTTTCGGGCATCGTCGTCGTGATAAGTCTTTCGCCCCTGCCATCCATGACATTTTATGCCGAAATGGTTGTTGCCATTTCGTGCAAGGTCGCTATATCCTGCGCCACTCTCAAATACGCCTTGCGCCAAAGTGATGCTTGCCGGAATACGATATTTCAGCATCTGCTCTATGGCCAAGTCTTTATATTGGTTGAAATAGTTCTGATATTTGGCGTTCCATGCCATTTGTCCGTATACTGGGAAAAGGCAGATGAAAGCCAAGGCTACAGAAGATAATATTCTATTCATCAATCGTGTCATTTTTATTTTATGTTTCTCTTCACCATAAACATGCCTATTCTGTGTGAAATGCCGCGAGCATTAATGGTGCGAGCTATGTACATTCCGTTGGGCAGGTTGCTAATGTTCACATATTTATTATATAGTCTTGTCGATATTATTGCGCCTTGCAATGTGGTGAAAATCACCATCTCGCTCTCGCATCCTTGGTCGAGCTCTGGTAGCACCACTATGTTGCCATTGCATGTGAGCAAGCCTCCGATGCTTAGCTTAGCCTTCTCTTCTGATGGCTGCTGCAGAGGCAAACTCTCGTTGCCATATCTGTTCATGGCAGTCACGGCATAATATCTTTTCTTGCCATCTGTGGTTATCGAACAACGATTTAATCTTGTGGCAACAAGGTTGCGAGCATCGTTGATGTCTACCGGATATTCGTTGCTTGCATAGACGTTATACGTAACGCCTTGTTCGACTACTCGCGACCAGCTTAGCGAGTAGTCGCGTACGTCGATGCGACTAGGCGCTTGAGGCTTTGCGGTAGACTGCCATGTCATGGCTGGAACTAAGGCTGGATATTTGTCGAAATCGTTGGTTGCGAAATCATAGATTCCCTTAGTGTTGTCGGTAAAGAATTTGCCACGGAAATAAGCATGTCCCAAACCATATTGTCGAGCTACATGCATTTCGCGAGTAACGTCGCCAATCTCCCATTTTCCCTCTCTTGGCGAAAGGAAATAAATGCCAAGTCCAGGCACAATAGTCTTGCCATAACTTTGCTCTGCCCAGTCGATGGCAAAAGGAAAGAAGTTGTTGTCGCGGAAATACATCATCGGATATAGCTGGTCCATAAGACCATTCTTGAGCCAGTTTTGTGCATCTTGACAAACCTTAGTATATGCATTCCAACCATGACTCCAATAGCGCGAAAGATCATCATGCTTGCCAACGGGTGAACAGCTCATCTTTACCCAAGGCTTAAGAGATTTCACTCGGTTAGAGATTTTGCTCACGATGTTTGTAATATACTGTCGGCCTTGGTCTCTTGACACCTTTATATTCCATGTCTCAGGATATCTGATATAGTCGAGATGTATGCCGTCGATATCATAGTTGCGTGTTATCTCTTCACATATATTAGATATGTAGTCGCCAGTAGCAGGATTTTCAGGGTTCATATATCCATCTTCGCCAATTTTCTTTATCAGTCGTGGATATTTTTTTCTTAGTTGTGCACATCCTGTACCCTTCCATTTTCCTACAGGTATCGTCACCACCCAAGCATGCAGCTCCATACCTCGGTTGTGGCATTCCTCAATGGCGAAAGCCAAGGCATCATAGCCCGGACTCACGCCAGGCTTTCCGCTCAAGCATCCATCCCAAGGTTCGTATGCCGAAGGATAAATGGTGGTTGCACGGATGCGAGTTTGCAAGAGAATGGTATTTATTCCTGCTTTCTGATATTTATCGAGTAGTGTGCGGAGCTCTTCTTGTTGTTTTTCTCGGCTTCTGTAGCTTTGTGCGTAGTTATGAGGCCAGTCGAGTCCGCCTATTGTGGTAAGCCAAACAGCCCTTACCTCTCTCTTTGGCAAAGGTTGCGCCAAAGAAGATAACGAGAGAAATGACAAAAAGATGGCTATTATAGTGGTTTTATTCATTATTCTTTCAATTTGTGCACAAAGGTACTCATATTTTTTTTGAATTCAAATAATTTGTTTACTTTTGCATAGTTAATTAAACTTTCAACAGAAAATGATATCATTTACTATTGCCTTATTGGCACTTGTTGTGGGCTATTTGTTCTATGGCAAATTCATAGAGCATGTGATGGGTCCTGACAACAGACTTACACCAGCTGTTGCCAAAGCCGATGGTGTTGACTATATCGTCATGCCTGGTTGGAAAATCTTCATGATTCAATTCTTGAATATTGCCGGCACTGGACCAATCTTCGGCGCTATTATGGGAGCATGGTATGGTCCTGTGGCATATCTGTGGATAGTATTTGGTTGCATTTTCGCAGGAGCTGTGCACGATTATCTTTCCGGCATGCTGTCTATGCGTCATGGTGGAGTAGGATTGCCAGAACTTGTTGGCAAGTATTTGGGCAACACCACCAAGAATGTGATGCTTGTGTTCTCGGTATTGTTGCTCGTCATGGTGGGTGTAGTGTTTGTATACAGTCCTGCCATCATCCTTGAAGGAATATATGGTTCGCGTATGTGGTGGATAGTGGCAATATTTATCTATTATATCATCGCCACCTTACTTCCTATCGACAAGATTATTGGCAAGATTTATCCACTCTTCGCATTCTCGCTCCTCTTTATGGCGTTTGCTTTGCTGATAGGCTTCTTCGTGAAGTTGCCAGACATTCCTGAACTATGGAGCAACCTTTCTGATTGCAACTATAACGACAATACTGCATGGCTTGGCACAGATTCTTTCATGACCAAGAATCCTATCTTCCCATGCCTTTTCATCACTATAGCCTGCGGAGCTATTAGTGGTTTCCATGCCACTCAGAGTCCGCTTATGGCACGTTGCGTGAAGCACGAGAAAATGGGCCGACCAATCTTCTATGGCGCTATGATTACCGAAGGTGTAGTAGCCTTGATTTGGGCAACAGCCTCTATGTATTTCTTCTACTACGGCGGATGGCGCGAGGTTGTTGATGCTGAGACTGTTAACAAGTTTATGCAACAATATGGTACAGAGGGTGGCAAGACACTCGTTCAGTTCTTCGATGCTCCAACAGTAGTGAAGTACATCTGTTCTGGTTGGCTCGGCATGTTTGGCGGCATTCTTGCTTTGCTTGGCGTAGTGGCAGCTCCTATCACAAGTGGCGATACAGCATTTCGTAGCGCACGCCTTATCATAGCAGAGTTCATAGGCTTGGAACAGCACTCTTTGCGCAAGCGTCTGTATATCTGTATTCCTGTATTTGCTGCAGGTCTGTTGTTGCTGTTCTGGCAAATGAACAATCCTAATGGCTTCAACACTATCTGGCAGTATTTCGGATGGGCAAACCAGACCTTATCGGTATTCACACTATGGACAGTAACAGTTTATTTGGTACAACAGAAGAAACCATTCGTCGTTACATTGATACCAGCAGTCTTCATGACCGTAGTTTGCTCTACATTCCTGTTGATATCTAAGCAGGCATTAGGACTAAACGAGACCATAGCCTATACGGGTAGCGTGGTAGTATTGGTACTATCGCTGGTGTTGTTCTTTGTGTGGTATACAAAGAAAATGAAATAGAATAGCATTATTAACAAAAAGAATTTATAAGCATGAAAAAAACTCTTCTTGCAGCATTGTTTGCTGCGTTTACTTCCTTCTCTGCCTATGCTCAGTTCGAGGTAGATAAAGTTTATATAAGTGGCGCATTATCAGGTTTCAACCTTAACTATTGTGGCTCTAAGGATTTTACTCTCAATATAGATGCCAAGGCGGGATATATGGTTGAGGACAACTGGATGGTTTTGGGTCAGACTTCATATAGTCATAGCGGCTTGAAGGGCGTTTCTGATGCTATCTCTGCAGGTGTTGGCGGACGATATTATATTCAGCAAAATGGTCTGTTCCTTGGCGCCGGAGTGAAATACCTACATGCTAAGCATTTCGACGATTTTATGCCAGGTGTAGAATTGGGCTATGCTTATTTCATCAGCCGTACTGTTACCGTGGAGCCTTCTTTGTATTATGATCAGTCGTTCAAGAATCATGCCGACTATTCTACAATAGGATTCCGCATTGGTGTTGGTATTTATCTATAATAATATAAATGGACCAACAGTTTCCTTCGTTATTGCTTGACAGAGCAGTAGGCGAATTTGCAAAACTTCCAGGCATAGGACGCAAGACAGCTTTGCGTCTTGTGCTTCATTTGTTGAAACAGTCAACAGAAGATGTTGAGGCTTTTGCCGATGCGCTTACCACGATGAAGCATGATGTGAAATATTGCTCGGTTTGCCATAATATTAGTGATACGGATATTTGTCCAATATGCTCAGACCATCGTCGCGATAGTTCGCAGATATGTGTGGTCGAGAATATTCGCGATGTTATGGCTATCGAGAATACCATGCAATATCATGGATTGTATCATGTGCTGGGTGGCATAATCTCGCCTCTTGATGGTGTAGGACCATCGGATATTGAAATAGCTTCGCTTGTTGAGCGTGTGGCTGCAGGTGGAGTGACGGAAGTGATTTTGGCTTTGAGCCCTACATTGGAAGGCGACACCACCAACTTCTTTATCTCAAAGAAATTGCGACAATACCATGTTAACATCACAGTTATTGCTCGTGGCATCTCTGTAGGCAACGAACTTGAATATGCTGACGAGGTTACGCTCGGACGCTCAATATTAAAACGCACCCCTTATGAACAATGAAAAAATGTGCTCGTAAACTTCAAGCTATAGTATGTTCTGCTATAGGATTGTCGTTGTTGATGATAATATTATTTGAAACAGACATTCTTGCACCAGGCTCATGTGGTGGCAATCTGACAGCTGAGTTTTATACTCTCATGGCTGCAGAGCTTATCACTATCTGCGTTGTGCCTTTGGCTTTGTGGATGTTTAGAGCTAAGACTATCAAGCAAAAGCTCATCTCTGACAAAGAGCATTCTTTGCTTCGCTTTGGCATTTTGCGATTGTCGTTGCTCGTTGTCCCTATGGTTGCCAACACCTTATTATATTATATGTTTATGCTTCCATCGTTTGGCTATATGGCGATAATATTGTTTCTCTCAATATTCTTTGTATTCCCATCCATGGAGCGTTGCGTAGGTGATGTAGCAGAATAGTGATTCCATATGTAGGCTTTTTATTGCCTATACTCTCTAAGATATTATAAACATCCATAATTAATAAATGGCAAAACTCTCGATAGTAATTGTAAACTACAATGTCAAACATTACATCTCGCAATGTTTGGATTCGGTCTTCAACTCTTCGCTGAAAGATGTTGAAGTTATTGTTGTTGACAATCATTCGCGCGATGGCTCTGTAGAATACATCAAGAGCAAATACCCGGAAGTAAAGGTTATTGCTTCAAACCATAATCTTGGTTTCGCACGTGGCAACAATCTTGCTCTGCGTTCCATAAAAAGCCAGTATGCGTTGCTATTGAATCCTGATACCATTCTTACTACCGATGTGTTGCAGCGTTCGGTAGATTTTATGGATGCCAATCCTAAATGTGGAGGCTTGGGAGTGTGTATGCTTAATGTCGATGGCACTAAGGCTATGGAGTCGCGACGTGGTTTGCCAACACCGCTAACATCTTTCTATAAGATGATAGGATTATGTAAGCGTTTTCCTAAGCATAAATCTTTTGGACGTTATTATCTTGGATGTTTGCCTTGGGATAAACCAGCTTCTATAGAGGTTATTAGTGGCGCATATTGCATGTTGCGCAAAGAGGCTCTTGACAAGGTTGGATTACTTGACGAAGATTTCTTTATGTATGGCGAAGATATAGACCTTAGCTATCGTCTGCTCAAGGGTGGCTACGAGAATTGGTATATTCCTGCCACTATGCTTCATTATAAAGGCGAGAGTACTCAGAAATCGTCGTTTAGATATGTGCATGTGTTCTATGAGGCTATGCTCATCTTCTTCCGCAAACATTATGGACATCTGTCGTTGATATTTAGCTTGCCGATAAAGTTTGCCATCTATCTCAAGGCTGCATTAACGCTCGTGGGTATGCAACTTGATAATGCCAGAAAGATGCTCGGATTTGTTGATACTCGTTATCATGACACTTCGCGATATTTCTTCCTTGGTAGCGAGTCGTCGCTTAAGGCTTGTCGCAATTTGGCAGAAACCAAAGGTTTGCAGGCAGAGTATTTCGAAGCCACAGCCAATACTGTGCCTAATGGTCATCTTGGCGTGCCTGAGCTGAAACTCGTGAATGGGGTAGACAACTTCATCGTTTACGATCTTGCTTCGTATACCTATGATGATGTGTTACGTATCTTTGCATCTTCGCCAAAGGCTAATGTTCAGATGTCGTTCTATCATCCTAAAGAGAATTTGATTATAACAACCCAAGAAGTGCTGAAATAATAAGGTATGGAAAAAATAGTAAGGTTGAGAGCAATAGAACCTGAAGACCTCGAATTGCTCTATCTTATAGAAAACGATATACAATTGTGGAATGTCGGAGCTTCGAATGTTCCTTATTCTCGCTATGTGCTCCATGATTATATTGCCAATACAGCATCGGACATCTATACAGACAAGCAGTTGCGACTTATCGTCGAGAATCATGGTGGGGAAGTGGTTGGTATTGCCGACCTTGTGAATTTCGATCCTCGCAACCTCAGAGCCGAAGTAGGCATCGTTATCATTGATAAGTATCGCAATAATGGTTATGGCACAGCTACTCTTACCCAGTTAATAGATTATGCTACAAACATTCTTAACATCCACCAGCTCTATTCCGTTATTCCGTGCTCAAACGATAAGTCTGTTTCTTTGTTTAATAAACTTGGTTTCAACGAATCTTCTGTACTTAAAGATTGGCTCTGCATATCATCTAAATTTGTTGATGCAGTATTAATGACAAAGATTATTGGCTGACACAGATTATGATTATAGTATGCTAAAGATTGTTGGTATCCTAAGATTATAGGGTAGTGGAATGGGTAAAAATACCCTATAATATTTGGTTGTTTAAATAAAATCATTTATCTTTGCATACGCTATTGCAAAAGAGGTAGTAAAGTTTTTGCCGATATGGCTCAGTTGGTAGAGCAACGCATTCGTAATGCGTGGGTCCCGGGTTCGAGTCCCGGTATCGGCTCCTCTTTCCATTGTCACAAAATGCGGTAGTAGCTCAGTTGGTAGAGCATCGGCTTCCCAAGCCGAGGGTCACGGGTTCGAGTCCCGCTTACCGCTCTAATATTTTCATTCGTTTTTTTGTTAAATTCCCCATCAAAAAAAGTATCCTATGATACTTTGCAAAGTAATACGTGATACTTTGCAAAGTAATACGGATTACTTGGGCAAGTATCATGTATTACTTTTTCCTGACTTCCAAGTCAAGGAATTCTGCCGATGTTATTGTATGTTCAAAAAAGTTTTAGCGTACAGCTATAGTTCTATAAATTAATAAATAGATAAAATCATCGTTTTATTCTTTAGGATTCCAAGTATAAATATACATATAATCTGTTCCCAAAGCATACTTATAATCTACAAGGTATTCGTCAAGTACATAAATTCTGCATGTCGTAGGGATAAAAGCTTCACTTAAATACTTGGGGTCCATTCCTTTAAAATATATGCTCTTAAGGTTGAAACTGCACATGAAGCAATTTTCCCCCAACGAAGTAACAGATGAAGGAATTATGATTGATGTTAAGCTGCTACAGCCTGAGTATCTATTATTAGTTGATTATCAATATTATACGCTCTAAACGGTAGAAAAGTGGCAGTATGGATTCTGTGTAGATACGAAAAAGGTGAAGATTTAACGTATTTAACCTTCTGTCACGCCAAAATTACAGAAAATGTGGGTGATGTGGGATGGTTAGCAGTCACTTTATATGTCTTTTATTGCCACAGAGGTTCGGTTTCCCAACCAACAGGGAATCCAAGAGCTGCCAGGTCTATCTCT
>UMHE01045668.1_pt1 | contig 16583 bp, 9 predicted proteins | sample 1965451 | NCBI WGS metagenome assembly UMHE01 (sample SAMEA4836090, study PRJEB28245) | human gut metagenome | biome: gut microbiome; material: fecal sample | place: Denmark | collected 2008 | reverse complement strand
CGAATAGCAACAACAACGAATAGAATTCCCAAAAACGATCTCATTTTTGATACCGATTTTGAACGCTCTACCTTACAGGGCGCGGAAACTCTACCATGCTGGGAGTCCCAAAGCGTCGCTTCGCTTGCCCTGGGCTAGCCCGTTGGCGGTATTTCAGGTAACGAGCTAACGGGTTGACAGGTTGACAGGTTAACAAGTAAGTATGCCATACACCACTTTATGTTACTCAAGTTTCGGATTTAGCAAGGGGGGGCTGAATCCGAAACTTCAGTTATGTTAAAGCCAGAATGACAGGAAGCTTAAAAAGCTTGGCAAACTTACCTGTTAACCTGTCAACTTGTTAACTCGTTTACCTGAAATACCGCCAACGGGTTAACACATTAGCTCGCAAAGCTTGTTCTAAATCAGAAAAAAGTAAAGCCCCACTCCCTCCACTTAAAAAATAATTGCTACTTTTGTGCGTTACAACGAAGGTAAAATCAAAATAATTTATAACAACAATCAGATGAACGTGATAACCAAGACCGTTTCGCTGCCCGATGGACGCACCATCAGCATCGAAACTGGCAAATTGGCCAAGCAAGCTGATGGCGCAGTTATGCTGCGTATGAACAACACCATGCTGCTTGCCACCGTTTGTGCTGCCAAGACGGCTCAGCCCGGCACAGACTTCATGCCCCTCCAGTGCGACTACAAAGAAAAATATAGCGCCGCAGGCCGTTTCCCCGGCGGTTTCACCAAGCGCGAAGGCCGCGCCGGCGACTACGAAATCCTTACTTCACGTCTGGTCGACCGCGCACTGCGCCCACTCTTCCCCTCAGACTACCACTGCGAGGTATACGTTAACATCACGCTCTTCTCAGCCGATGGTGTTGACATGCCCGACGCATTGGCCGGCTTTGCCGCATCAGCAGCCCTCGCTGCCAGCGACATTCCCTTCGAAGGCCCCATCTCTGAGGTGCGCGTAGCACGCATCAACGGCGAATACGTTGTCAACCCCACCTTCGACCAGCTCAAGGAGGCCGACATGGACATCATGGTAGGTGCCACCGAAGAGAATATCATGATGGTTGAAGGCGAAATGGACGAAGTGCCCGAAAGCGCACTGCTCGAAGCACTCAAGGTGGCTCACGAGGCTATCAAGCCCATGTGCCAGTTGCAAAAGGAACTCTCAAAGGAACTCGGCACCGACGTCAAGCGCGAATACGACGACGAGGTGAACGACGAGGAACTCCGCCAGCAAGTAAAGGACGAGTGCTACAAGCCCGCCTACGCCATTGCCGAAGCCGGCGACCACGACAAGCACCAGCGCGAAGATGCCTTCACCGAAATACGCGAAGGATTTAAGGAACGCTATGCTGCCGCACACCCCGAACTCTCACCCGAAGAACTCGAAGAAAAGAACGCCATGGTAGACCGCTACTACCACGACGTAGAACGCGATGCCATGCGCCGCTGCATTCTCGACGAGGGCAAGCGTCTCGACGGCCGTAAAACCACCGATATCCGCCCCATCTGGTGCGAAGTGTCACCCCTGCCCATGCCTCATGGTTCGGCCATCTTCACACGTGGCGAAACACAGGCTCTGGCCACTGCCACCCTCGGCACCAAGCTCGACGAAAAGATGGTTGACGATGTGCTCGACAAGAGCTACATGCGCTTCCTCCTCCACTATAACTTCCCTCCCTTCTCAACTGGCGAGGCCAAGGCACAGCGTGGCGTAGGCCGCCGCGAAATTGGTCACGGCCACTTGGCATGGCGCGCCCTTAAGGGCCAGATCCCTGCCGACTACCCCTACACAGTGCGCGTGGTGAGCGACATTCTCGAGTCAAACGGCTCATCGTCTATGGCCACCGTATGTGCCGGTACTTTGGCACTGATGGACGCTGGTGTGCCCATCAAGGCTCCCGTGAGCGGTATTGCCATGGGCCTTATCAAGAACCCCGGCGAGGACAAGTACGCCATATTGAGCGATATCCTGGGCGATGAGGACCACTTGGGCGACATGGACTTCAAGACCACCGGTACTGCAAAGGGTCTTACTGCCACACAGATGGATATCAAGTGCGACGGTCTGTCATACGAAATTCTTGAAAAGGCTCTTAACCAAGCCAAGCAGGCACGTGAGCACATCTTGGGCAAGATTCTCGAAACCATGCCCGCACCACGTCCCGAACTCAAGCCCCACGTTCCCCGCATCGAAGCCTTCGAAATTCCCAAAGAGTTTATCGGTGCCGTTATTGGCCCGGGCGGAAAGATCATTCAGGGCATGCAGGAGGACACTGGTGCCACCATCACCATCGAGGAGGAAGACGGCGTAGGCAAAATTCAGGTGTCTGGCCCCAACAAGGAGAGCATCGATGCTGCCGTGGCCAAGATACGTGCCATCGTGGCCATACCCGAAGTGGGTGAGGTTTACGACGCCAAGGTTGTCAGCATCATGCCTTACGGCTGCTTTGTAGAGTTCATGCCGGGCAAGGAAGGCTTGCTCCACATCTCCGAAATAGCATGGAAGCGCCTCGAGTCTGTTGAGGAAGCTGGCATTAAAGAGGGTGACACCATCAAGGTCAAGCTCCTCGAAATTGACGACAAGACCGGCAAGTTCCGCCTTTCACACCGCGTGCTCGAAGAGAAGCCCGAAGGCTGGGAGGAACGTCCCGCACGCCGTCCGCGCCGCGAAGGTGGCGAAGGTGGTCACGCACCACGCCGTCCGCGTCGCGACTAATCAGCATTGAATGATAAAGCCATAGAAGCTCGAAATCCCCTTGCGGCTGCACAGCCGTCAAGGGGATTTCTGTTGTTTCAGGCACAAGGCTCACGCCCTCTACACATCACAGCCCAAAGCAACGCCCAACAAGCATCACCCGCATTATTATCAGCGCATTGAAATATACACCTGACTTCGTCAACGCATCACCCAATCAAATGACGCAACGCATCGTTTTTCAACATGCGCCATTCAATGGCACAAAAAAGTGTACATACTTGTACACAAATATTTGCGCCCCTCCCCGCCTGCCTACTTATAAATGAATGTGTGTGCTTTTACTGCCATCTTACACTTTTTGTACGTAATAGGTTGATACACAGAGGTTTCAAGAGTGTAAGATGATTTCAAAGTATCTTACACACTCCTGCACACATCTTACACACCTCCCCCCGCTGTCGCGCAGTCGGTTTGGACGTGTGCGGCGGGTTATACGGCATAGGGGAACAGAAAAATCTGTCGGAACAACAGATTTTTCTACTCCCCTATGCCGTAATATCTTCCTCCCGTGCTTGTGCCGTGTGACAGTGTGTGGGGTGTGTAGGTTGCGTGTAGGTGACATTGGTAGTATCTTACACTAAGTAAAGCATTGACAATCAATGAGTTGCAATAAGTTAGTGTAAGATGTAAGATACTCGACAAGTAAAGTTTTTGTAGTATGGTAAAGGTACCGGTACCACAAAACGCAAGCACAAAACGCTACCACTAATGGGGGCGACGCGTCTCGCGTCGGGGCAATTTTCAGCAGTCTCGTCTCGCGTCGGGAAAAGAGTCACTCACAACCCCATCAACCACCTTTTTGTGGCAAATATTACATTGCAGATGCAAACGATTACGTATCTTTGCCCAATCATAACCAATTGGCGGAACTGGCAAACAAGTTGACAAGGCAACGGGCAACAAGCAAGTGGACCAAGTAGCTCAAATTGCTCACCATTCCGACTTTAACATCACAAGTTGCGTGTAACATACTTACTTGTTAACCTGTCAACCCGTTAACCTGAAATTCCGCCAACGGATATACATCTAATATCATCACCACCATGAACAAATTGCTACTCACCCTGCTCACACTCTGTCTGGCACTTACCATGCAGGCGCAAGCCCGCCACGGCGGCAACGACAACCCCTTCAACTCCGTCAGCTACCGCCCCTTGCCTCCACTGCGCGTCAACGGGCAGCAAGGCGTGTCGGCCGCATTTGCCGGCAGCACAGGCAGCAAACTATTAGTGGCCGGCGGCTGCAACTTTCCGGGTACACCGGCTGCCGACGGCGGTGACAAGCAATTCTATGCCGACATCTACGAACTTAACTTGCACCACCCCGCGGGCACGATGGAATGGCACAAAATAGGCTGTCTGCCGCAGCCCGCTGCCTACGGCGTGGGGGTAAGTGTGCCACACGGCATGGTGTGCGTGGGCGGCACAAGCAACGGCAAGCAGAGCCTGGCCAAAAGCTACTACCTCAAGTCGGGCCACAACCACCAACTCGTAATAGAGGCACTGCCCGCACTGCCCCTGCCGCTCGACAACATGGCGGGGGCCTACGGCGGCGGCTACATCTACGTGGGCGGCGGACTGAGCAACGGTAGCCCCTCGCAGGCTGCCTACCGACTGCGTTTCCCCGGCGGCAAGCAGTGGGAGCGCCTGCCCGACCTGCCTGGTGCCGCACGTGTGCAGCCCGTGGGCGTGGTGCAGAACAGCGCCACGGGGCCTTGCTTTTACCTGGCGGGCGGATTTGCCCCTGCCACCGACACCCAACAGGGCATGGCACACACCGACGGGTGGTGTTACAACCCCGCCACACACCAATGGACACGTATGGCCCCCATTGTGCCACACGGCCGCACCGAGGCCGTCACCCTGGCCGGTGCCGCAGGTGTGCCCTCGGGCTGTGCCCACATAGTGTTTGCGGGCGGTGTGAACAAACAACGCTTTGAGGCGGCCATCAACCGACCTCTGCTCATCAAACAGGCACGGCTCGATGCCCAAAGGTATGGCACACAGGCCATGCACGCCTATGTAGCAAGGCTCGAACTCGAAAAGGCCACCTACATGCGCCAGCCCGAGGCATGGTACGCTTTCAACGACGAACTCATTATTTACCACACCATCACCAACACGTGGGTGGCCGAAAGCCGCTCACCGCTGTTGGCACGCGCCGGGGCTGCCCTTGTGGCATGTGACGGCGAATGGGTGGTGGTGGACGGCGAGAGCAAGCCGGGCATCAGGTCGGCAGCTGTAACAGCTGTCAAGATGGACGTGCGGCCCACCTTTGGGTGGCTCAACTGGACGGTGCTCGTGGCCTATCTCGTGGGCATGGTGCTGCTGGGCTATTACTTTATGAAGCGCGGCGAGGGCAATGCCGACGATTTTTTCAAGGGTGGCGGCCGCATACCCTGGTGGGCAGCAGGCATCAGCATCTATGCCACCATGCTCAGCGCCATCACCTACATGGCATACCCCGCCAAGGCTTACGCCACCGACTGGACTTACTACCCCATGCTGGTGACCATACTGCTGGTGTCGTTCCCCGTTATCAAGTATTATTTGCCATTTTTCAGACGCCTCAACGTGACGAGTGCCTACGAGTATCTTGAACGTCGCTTCAATGCGCCCACACGTCTGCTGGCATCGGCCTTGTTCATCATCTTTATGGTGGTGCGCATGGCGTTGGTGCTCTACTTGCCCTCGCTGGCGCTTACGGCGGTTACGGGCATCAACCTCTACATCTGCATTGTGCTCATGGCGCTTGTCACCATCGTTTACTGCACCATGGGTGGTGTCGAGGCCGTGGTGTGGGGCGATGTGGTGCAGGGCTTCATACTGGTGGGTGGCGCACTCTTTGCAGCCGGCTACCTGGTGTGGGGCACCGATGGCGGGGCAAGCGGTTTCTGGCAGATAGCCATGGACGACCACAAGATGCGGCTCTTTAGCTGGAGCCTCGACTACCGTTCGGCCACCTTCTGGGTTATCATATTAGGCGGTATGGCCAACAACCTCATATCTTACACCAGCGACCAGACTGTCATTCAGCGCTACCTTACCACCAAGGACGAGGCTGGCGCACGGCGCAGCATCATGCTCAACGGCTTGATGAGCGTGTTTGTGAGTGTGGCATTCTTTGCCATTGGCACAGGGTTGTACACCTTTTTCAAGACACACCCCGCAGCGCTCGACTACACCATGGGCAAGGCCGACACGATATTTCCCTTCTTCATGATGAGCCAGCTGCCACAAGGGGTGGCCGGACTGCTCATTGCGGCTATTTTTGCCGCTACCATGAGCACCATCTCGTCCAACATCAACTCTGTGGCCACGGCCTACAGTGTCGACTTTTACCAACGCTTCCGCCCCACTGCCAGCAATGCCGCCACCCTGCGCGTGGCACGCCGCACCTGCATCGTGTCGGGCGCATTGGGCATGTGCATGGCACTGCTCATGGCCACATGGCACATTCTCTCGCTGCTTGACTTTTTCCAGGAGATACTCGGATTGCTCTCAAGCGGTCTCGGCGGTCTGTTCATGATGGGCATATTCTTTCCGCGCATCGGCGGCAAAGCGGCTCTTACGGGCTTTGTGTGTGGCATGGGAGCAGTATTTGCCGTGCGCTATCTCACCGACACGAGTTTTCTGCTTTACGGCTGCATCGGCATGGCCACATCGGTGGCTGTTGGCCTGCTGTGCTCTTGCTTTGTCAGGGAGCACAAATCACTCGACGGATTGTGCTGGAAAACACGACCCTAACGCCCGGTAACGCACACTTTTTCAAAAAACGTGCAATTTATCGTATCTTTTTAGCCTAAAAGTTTGTCAGTATTAGGAATAAGCATTACTTTTGCACGCGGAAACTTAAATACAAGGAACATAATTCATTAAATTCAAATAAAGAAACTATGTCTGATATTGAAGCAAAAGTAAAGGCTATCATCGTTGACAAGCTCAGCGTTGACGAATCTGAAGTTAAGAACGAAGCAAGCTTCGCTAACGACCTCGGTGCTGACTCTCTCGACACTGTAGAGCTCATCATGGAATTTGAGAAGGAATTTGGCATCACTATCCCCGATGACAAGTCTGAAAAGATTTCAACCGTAGGTGACGCTATCGCTTACATCGAAGGAGAAGTTAACAAGTAATCTGCTTGTCTTACGACTACCCAACCCAAAACAATTAACGTTTAACGTTACGCGTCTGCGTCGCTATGCTGTCAGCCCCCTGACGGTGTGGAGACAGGTCGCTGTACGTTAAACGTTAATTGCATTATGGCATTACACGCCTACAAAAACACTGCATATCAACACGTTTCACCCCTATGCTGCAGCACACAGCTGAACGGCTTTGGTGCACACAAGCCCACCCCTCTCGAAACACGCCTTATTTGTTTAGTAGATTAGCGAGTACTACCCCAGCCCACCCATCGCGTGGCGCGGGAAACAAGCGGACAGCACACTGCCGCGTGCGTGCTAATCTACTAAAGTGCAAAGAGAGCCACAGGGCACACACCGCCCATGCTGCCACTCAAACTGACAGCTGCGCATTCATTAACGATATTCAAACTTTATGGAACTCAAAAGAGTTGTTGTAACAGGCCTTGGCGCCCTCACACCAGTAGGTAACACAGTACCCGAAACTTGGGAAAACATCAAGAACGGCGTTAGCGGCGCCGGCCCTATCACTCACTTCGATGCGTCGAAGTTCAAAACACAGTTTGCATGCGAGGTGAAGGGCTTTAAGGCTACCGACTTTATCGACCGCAAGGAGGCTCGCAAAATGGACCTTTACGAGCAGTACGCTCTCGTGGCTGCCATGGAGGCTATCAAGGACAGCGGCTGGGACCTCGAAACTATCGACAAGAACCGCATCGGCGTGGTGCTCGGTGTAGGTATCGGTGGTATTCACACCTTTGAGGAGGAAGCTGGCTATTATGCCATCAACAAGGAGAACGGCCCTAAGTTCAACCCCTTCTTCATTCCTAAGATGATTGCCGACATCGCTGCCGGACAAATCTCTATCCAGTATGGTTTCCATGGCCCCAACTACACCACTACATCGGCTTGCGCCTCTTCAACCAACGCTCTGGCCGACGCTTTCAACCTCATTCGCCTCGGCAAGGCCGACGCCATGGTGACCGGTGGTGCCGAAGCTGCCATCTGGCCCTGCGGCGTGGGCGGATTTAACGCCATGCACGCGCTCTCAACACGCAACGACGACCCCACACACGCTTCACGCCCCTTCAGCAAGAGCCGCGACGGCTTTATCATGGGCGAGGGTGCCGGCATACTTATCCTTGAGGAACTTGAGCACGCCAAGGCACGCGGCGCCAAGATTTACTGCGAAGTGGCTGGCGCTGGCATGTCGGCCGACGCACACCACATCACTGCCTCACACCCCGAAGGCCTCGGTGCCAACCTCGTGATGAAGGCTGCCCTCGAAGACGCTGAAATGAAGCCCGAGGACATCGACTACATCAATGTGCACGGCACATCTACCCCCGTGGGCGACATCTCTGAGGTGAAGGCCATTACCAAGCTCTTTGGCCAGCACGCTTACGAGCTCAACATCTCGTCTACAAAGAGTATGACCGGCCACTTGCTCGGTGCTGCCGGTGCTGTTGAAGCACTCATCTGCTGCCTCTCGGTGCAGAACGATATCGTGCCGCCTACCATCAACCACGAGGACGACGATCGCGACGAGAACATCGACTACAACCTCAACTTCACCTTTAACAAGGCACAAAAGCGCACCGTACGCGCTGCATTGAGCAATACATTCGGCTTTGGCGGACACAACGCCTGCTGCATTGTAAAGAAGTATGAAGCCTAACGCACCCAAAGGCGCGTAACATGTGCAAATGTGCAAATGCGCAGATGTGCAAATGCTATCACGCATAGCATTTCCGCACGCTGGCGCATCTGCACATTTGCGCTTTTCCCATATCCACATCATACACCCTAATTCAACGGCAATTTGTGCGCACGACTTGCGCAACAGCACGTCACGCCACATTTGCACTGCATATATATGATACTGAACTTATTTGACCGCATGAAACTCCCCTTCCGCAAGAACAAGGAGTTTCTGTCGGCCCTATACGACATATTGGGCTTTTACCCGCACAATATCGAGATATACCGCATCGCTTTCTCGCACAAGTCGCTCAGCTACCGACGTGACGCCGATGGCAAAAAGGGCGGCAAGGACCGCAAGGCCAACAACCGCGACCGCAAACAGCGCAGCGAGAATACCTCGAAACCGCTCAACAACGAACGACTCGAATATCTGGGCGATGCCGTGCTCGAGACTATCGTGAGCGACATTCTCTTCCACCACTTTCCACACAAGCGCGAGGGTTTTCTCACATCTACCCGCTCCAAAATCGTGCAGCGCGAGGCGCTTAACCGACTGGCTGCCGACATGGGGCTCGAAAAGCTTATTCTGGCCGCACAAGGCACGCGCATGAGCCACACCAACATTGGCGGCAATGCCTTTGAAGCACTGATGGGGGCCATCTATCTGGACCGCGGCTTCAAAACTTGCCAATGGTTCATTAACAACCGCGTTATAGGCCGGTACGTCGACCTTGACAACGTGGCGCAGAAGGAGGTTAACTTTAAGAGCAAACTGCTGGAGTGGAGTCAGAAAAACCGCATCAACATCAACTTTAAGGACTCTGCCTGCGATGGCGAAAAGGGCTTCCGCACCGTTATCAGCATCGAAGGCATCACCATAGCACGCGGCAGCGGACGCTCAAAAAAGGAGAGCCAGCAGGAGGCTTCGAAAGAGGCACTCACACGCATGCGCCGCGAACCCGCCACATACGACAGCATCTTCCGTGCTAAAGAAAAGCGCACTGCCATGGAGGCCGAAGAGTCGTTCGCTCTGCCCAAAATCGACACCATCGAGGACGGACTGAGCAAGGGCAAGACTTCAAAAGCCAAGGGCAAGAACAAGGCCGACGCCCCCGTGCTCGATGAGCAGGACAGCAAGGCTCCGAAGAGCGCACAGGAACTCTCTGACGAGGCTTACGACACGGCTTACGACGAGGCTGCCTCGTACGAAGTGATTGACACACCACCTGCCGAACCCGTGCTCACGGCCGAGGACTACGAGGCCAAGGGCATACCCGCTCCCCCCGAAGAGGACGAGCTGAAAGCTGCCGACGAGAGCCTGCGCAAAAAGCGCACACGCAACCGTGGCCCAAAGACTATGGGCGATGCCGTGAAGGGACAGACCAAGGGTGCCACTACCACCGAGGAGCGTGCCGCCAAACGCGAGGCCGAACGCCAAGCCGAAGTGGAACGACAACGCGCCAAGGCAGAGCACAAACGCCAAATGGCTGAAAAGGCCAAGGCCAAGGCCGAAGCCATCGAAGCCAAGGCTGAAGCCATAGAAACCAAGGCTGAGTCTGAAACCGTGACTGAAGCCGTGGCAAGCGAGGCGCAGACACAAATATCGGGTCTGTTAGGCGCACTCCGCACACACGCCGACCATGAGGCTGAAGCCGTCGCAGAGAGCCGCCACGCCGAGGCCGAAGCACCCGTTGCCCAAGGCACTGAAATGGCCAATGACGCTGACACCGCCCACACAGCCGACAAAGTGCAAACGCTGGCCGAAGTGGAAGAAACCTTCATCATAAAGGAGGACATCAAACCTGCACAGCAAGCTGAGGACGAAAGCCAGGAGGCCGCACTCGAAAGCCACGAGGCTACAAATGAAAGTCACGAAGCCGCGCTCGAAAGCCACGAGGCCACAAACGAAGCATTGGCTGAAATTGAAACTGACATTGAGTCTGAGACCAAGCCCGAAGCTGAGACCGCATTTGACAGCGCAACAGAGAAGGCTGAAAATGAGGCTGGGGAGGCAGACAAAGTGACCGAAGAAAGCGACAGTATGGCCGTTGATACTGACAGCGTAGCCGAAGAGGGTGATGACACTACCATCAACACCATTGACACTACCGTCACTGCCAACTACGCGACCGCCACTGCCGTTGACACTGCCACCACTGCCGTTGAAGCCACCGAGGCTGCTGAAAACGAGGACAAAGGCCTTGACAACGACAGCGAGTCAGACGCTGCCGCAAGCATTGTGCCATCGCTCACGCTGGACGACATCGTGTTCGGCACAGAGCACGACGAACATTTTGCCACATTGCGAAATAACAACTTTGACAGCGCCGACAGCAAAAGCGACACGGCCTTACAAGAGGACGAGGCTGAAGCAACGCAAGACAAGCCTCAGCGCAACAAAAAGCGGACTAACAACAACCGCCGTCGCCGCCGTCCACAAAATGCCAACAAGCAGGGCACAGAAAGCGATGCCAATGGCAAGGCCGAAAATGCAACCAGCGCCAATGCGCCCACGGCCAATGCTGACAAGCCAAAGCCACACAAGCACAGAGGCCGCCGACGTCCTAACAAGGGCAAAAAAGAGGGCGACGCATAACGTGCTTCAATAACATAAATACCTCACCACGCGGGAGGGCATGCCTACAACTGTAACACACATTACGGTCATTGGCACGCCCTCCCGCGTCATTTTACCAACCCCAATCCGTTGGTACAACTGCCGCGGATAATGATATAAAAGGCGGTTTTTCGTTTTTTTAATCCAGGGAGCAATACCAAACGGCAGTTTTTTTCGTTAACTTAGCATCGCTTTCACAACCATGCGCCTCCCACCACGAGGAAAACTGGTCCCGAAAGCCATCATTTCAAAAAAACAGTAACTAACCCACTAATCCTTGATAATGGAAACACGTAATAAGAACTACTGTATCATTCTGGCCGGTGGTGTTGGACGCCGCTTGTGGCCCGCAAGTCAGAAGGAGCTGCCCAAACAATTTATCGACTTCTTCGGCACAGGCCGCACCCTGCTGCAACAAACCTTCGACCGCTTTGCCCGTTTTATCCCCACCAACCACATATACATATCTACCTACGAGAGCTATGTGTCCCTTGTGCACGAACAACTGCCCGAAGTGCCCGAAGCCAACATTCTGCCCGAGCCCGTGCAGCTCAACACCGCCCCCGCAGCCATTTGGGGCACATGGCACACAGTGCTGTCCGATGCCGATGCCAATGTAGTGGTAAGTCCGGCCGACCAACTCATACAGCACGCCGACCGTTTCGAAGCCCAGATACTGCGCGGCCTCGACTACGTTGACACCCACGCCGACTTCCTGGCCATAGGCGTCAAACCCACGCAGCCCAACACAGCTTACGGCTACATACAGATGGGCAACGCCATAGGCAACGCCGACGACAAGCTGCACAAAGTGCAATCGTTCAGCGAGAAGCCCGAACTTGACTACGCCAAGATGTTTATGCAGAGCGGCGAGTTCCTGTGGAACACCGGCATATTCATGTGGAAAGGCAAGACCCTCGGCCAACACCTCTCAAGCATGGCACACCGCCCCGACCGCCCCGTTGAAGAAGTGGCCAAACAAATGGTCACCATAGCCGAGGAGATGAACTACGTGCGCTCATGCATACCCGAGGGCCTGCCGCGCAGCATCGACCTGCTTGTGCTCGAGCACTGCAGCAATGTGGCAGTGTTGGAGTGCAACTTTGGGTGGGCCGACGTAGGTTGCTGGACAGAGCTGCACGAAGTGTCGCACACCGATGCCGACGGCAATGCCGTGAGCGGTGGCGCCCGCGTGATGCTGCAAGGCACCCAAAACTGCATGGTGCGACTGCCCCAACACATGAAAGCCATTATAGCCGGCCTCGACGGCTACGTGATAGCACAGCAAGGCGACATACTGATGATATGCCCCAACAGCGACCCCGACGCCACGCGCCGCCTCATCAACGAGGGCCAGTTCTTCTGACCCCCGCTCCCCCACGCCCCACATAGCCGCCCCGGTGCACCCGCCGCGGCATCACTGGCAAAAAGTCTCCAATCCGTAATCGATGCTCCCGCAGCATCGGCACAGATTGTAGACTTTTTGCGTATATCCACCACACACACCGCGCCGCCACATACAAAGCAGGCAGACGTAAGTCACTCCGTCAGGAGCGTGTATTAAACCGCGCGTGTACAAAGAAATAAGGGTGAAGCTTTAATAAAAACATGGGTTTTTAGTAACTTTGCCCACAAATATCTAAAAATTTTACAACATGGCACAGAAACCAAGCATACCCAAAGGCACACGCGACTTTGGTGCGGTCGAAATGGCCCGCCGCAACTATATTTTCAACACCATACGCGAGGTGTACGCACTCTACGGCTTCCGTCAGATTGAAACGCCCGCCATGGAGAACCTCTCCACCCTCATGGGCAAGTATGGCGAGGAGGGCGACAAACTGCTCTTCAAGATACTCAACTCGGGCAACTTCCGTGGCGAAGTGACCGCCGAGGAATACGCCGAAAAGAATTCGGCCCAGCTCGCAGCCCGCTTCTGCGAGAAAGGCCTTCGCTACGACCTCACCGTGCCCTTTGCACGCTACGTGGTGCAGCACCGCGACGAGTTGCAGATGCCCTTCAAGCGCTACCAGATACAACCCGTGTGGCGCGCCGACCGTCCGCAAAAGGGCCGCTACCGCGAGTTCTACCAGTGCGACGCCGACGTAGTAGGCTCCGACTCACTGCTCAACGAGGTAGAGCTGATGCAGATTGTCGACGAAGTGTTCAGCCGTTTCGGCATTCGCGTCTGCATCAAGATCAACAACCGCAAAATTCTCAGCGGCATAGCCGAGATTATAGGTGCAGCCGACAAGATTGTCGACATTACCGTAGCCATTGACAAGCTCGACAAAATAGGACTTGACAAGGTAAACGAAGAGTTGCGCGCAGTAGGTCTGAGCGAAGAGGCTGTTGAAAAGTTGCAGCCCATCATCTCGCTTTCGGGCACCAACGAGCAGAAACTCGACACCATGCGCCAAGTGCTGGCCGCCAGCGAGACGGGTTTGAAGGGAGTTGACGAAGTAGCCTTTGTGCTCAACGCCCTCAAGGCCAGCGAACTGCGCAACGAGCTCGAGCTCGACCTCACCCTGGCCCGCGGCCTCAACTACTACACGGGCTGCATATTCGAGGTCAAGGCACTCGACGTACAGATAGGCTCCATCACCGGTGGCGGCCGCTACGACAACCTCACCGGCATATTCGGTCTGCCAGGCCTGAGCGGCGTCGGCATATCGTTTGGTGCCGACCGCATCTACGACGTACTCACCCAGCTCGACCTCTACCCTGCCGAAACCAACTCGGGTGCCCGCATTCTGTTCATCAACTTTGGTGCCAACGAGGCCGCACACTGCCTGCGCCTGGCCGCCGCCATACGCAAGGCCGGCATCTCGGCCGAGGTATACCCTGACTCTGTTAAAATGAAAAAGCAGATGAGCTACGCCAACGCCCACAAAGTGCCCTTCGTGGCCCTGGTTGGCGAGAGCGAAATGGCCGAAGGCAAGGTAGCTCTTAAAAACATGGAGACCGGCGAGCAGCAAAGCCTCAGCATCGACGAGGTGATTGAACACATCAAGTAAACACAAACTGATGAACGAAGAGAACACACACCACCTGCCCTATTTTGACGAGGTAAACAAAATGTACACCATGCGCGAGGCCATTGAGGAAGCCAAGCGCTGCCTGCACTGCAAAGTGCCACAATGCAAAAAGGGCTGCCCCATCGAGAACAACATACCCGACTTCATACACGAACTCTCAAAGGGCAACATGGGCGAGGCCATGGCCATACTGCACGAAAAAACCAACCTGCCCGCCATCTGCGGCCGTGTGTGCCCACACGAAAAGCAGTGCGAAGGCCATTGCGTGCTCGGCCGCCGCGACAACCCCGTGCGAGTGGGCAAGCTCGAAAGCTTTATAGCACAATTCGACGCCGAAATGAACCTGACCCACGAGCGCATACCCGAAAAAACACGCGGCAAGGTGGCCGTCATAGGCTCAGGCCCCGCTGGCCTTACCGTGGCAGGCGACCTGGCGCGCCAGGGCTTCAATGTCACCATATTCGAAGGGCAGCCCGAGCCAGGTGGCGTGCTGATGTACGGCATACCCGAGTACCGACTGCCCAAAGCCGTGGTGCGCAACGAAATTAAGCGCATCGAGGCCCTCGGCGTACACTTTGTAACCAACTGCCTTGTAGGCGCGCCCGAGAGCGGTGTCACCGTCGACAGCCTGTTTGCTCAAGGCTTCGACGCCATATTCATGGGCACCGGCACCGCCCTGCCCCAAAACCTCAACGTGCCGGGGGCTAATCTGCGCCGCGTCACACAGTCAACCGACTTTCTGCACAACGTCAACGCCTACGTTGAGGGCGCCCTGCCCTACGAAATGGTACCACTGCGCAAGGGCGACCGCGTGGCCGTGATAGGCGGTGGCAACGTGGCAATGGACGCCGCACGCACCGCACAGCGCCTGGGCGGCGACGTCACCGTCATATACCGCCGCACGCAAGAGGAGATGCCCGCCATCAAGAGCGAGTACGAAGACGCTGTAAAGGAAGGCGTAAAATTCATGTGGAAAACCAACTCCATCGAATTCCTTGGCAACGAAAAGGGCCGTGTGCGTGCCATCAGACTGGCCACCCCCGACGGCGAACACACCGTAGAGTTCGACCGCGTGTTCCTGGCCATCGGCTCACGCCCCGCCAGCCGCATCGTTGGCACCACCAAGGGTATCGACGTCGACGAGAAAGGCTACGTCATTGTGGGCGACCGCCCCAAGGGTATGACAACCCGCCGCGGTGTGTTTGCCGGAGGCGACGTCGTACACCGTCCGCAAACAGTGGTGCTGGCCATGAAGGCTGCCAAAGAGGTGGCTGTAGGCATAGCCCAATATGTCGACGCCATCAAGTTGCTCGAGGAGTGTGGACAGTAAACCTAAAGGGTGGTTCTAATAATTCTGCTTTTAGAACCACCCTGAAGTGTTAAAATGGCGCGGTTGTTACAAAATGCGCATTTATTTTGAATATTTGTTGCATAATGTTTGTCAATTAAAATAAAAGATTTACATTTGCATCGCAACCATGAAAATTAAGTGTGCCACACAAAGCCACACTTAACAACCGCGCATCGGTCATCAGGTGGAACGCCACTATGCCGTGCGTAACAACCATCCCAACCTACGCTTAACCTATGGCGAAACACACACTGAGAGATTATACCTCTTCATAATGAATTGTTTTTTTAAGGGTGGAACCTGCTAAGGGTTCCGCCCTTTTTTGTGCGCTGGTCTATCACCATCGTGTTGCGCATCAGTTTGCTCACGGGCACAGACCCTTTGTCTGCCCACTTGTAAAAGAGTGCGTGTGTTTTTACTGCCATCTTACACTTTTTGTACGTAACAAGTTGATATACAGAGGTTTCAAGAGTGTAAGATGATTTCAAAATATCTTACACTCCCCTACATACATCTTACACACCCCACCCCGCTGCCGCGCAGTCGATTTAGACGTATGCGGTGGATTATACGCCATAGGGACGTAGAGAAATCTGTCGGAGCAACAGACTTTTCTGCGTCCCTATGCCGTGATATCTGCCTCCCTATGCCGTGATATCGCCCTCCCGTGCTTGTGCCGTGTGGCAGCGTGAAGGGTGTGTAGGATGTGTGTAGGTGAAATTGGTAGCATCTTACACTGAGTAAAGTACTGATAGTCAATGAGTTGCAACGTGTTTGTGTAAGATGCAAGATACTCGGTGTGTAAGTTGTTGTAGTATGGTTTTAGCGTAAACATGCGAACGGACGCAAGCGCCTAACGCAAGCACTAAACACTAGCACCAAACGCTACCACTAAGCGCTACCACTAAACGCTAGCACTAAACGCTACCACCAAACGCTAGCTCTAATGGGGGCGACGCGTC
>UMHE01026526.1_pt1 | contig 16595 bp, 11 predicted proteins | sample 1965451 | NCBI WGS metagenome assembly UMHE01 (sample SAMEA4836090, study PRJEB28245) | human gut metagenome | biome: gut microbiome; material: fecal sample | place: Denmark | collected 2008 | reverse complement strand
CTACTCCGGATAATACGCCTGGCGGTTCTACCCCTAGCGGTGGCTCAAGCACTACCGAAGGCGGCTCAGGCAATACCGAAGGTGGCGGTTCAAATACCGGTCAGACCGGCGGCGATGGCCAAGGCTCTGAATCAGGCTCAGACGGCGGCAATATGGGTTAACCCCCAGCGGCTAGGGTGCTAGCCCCTAGCCGCACCCACAACCTTCTAGCAGGACTCACCCCACAAAGTAAACATTAAACACTAAACACTAAACATTAAAAAGATGAAAGCGAACACTTGGAAAACAATTCTGCAGATAGCCATCAGTATTCTGACCGCTATCGCTACTACGCTCGGAGTAACGAGCTGCATGGGATAAAGAACATGGAGTCTACCTTATTATTATAAGCTGACTCAGCCATAAAATAAAAACGACCGCTCACCCAATACGAGGAGAGCGGTCTTTTTCGTTTCTATCGAGAAAGCCGGTCATTTTCGGTCACGGTCATTTTCGGTCATTAAGGATTTTCCGTTGGTCTAGGGCTGATAAAATAAGGGAAAACAACATTTATCTCTTTTTGTGTGTTATTTTTATGAAAAATGTTTGTTTTTCCAAGAAAAAATCTTATTTTTGCATATTGTAATAGAATCAATATATATATAAATATGAATAAACAACAACTTGCCAATAAGATATGGGCATCGGCAAACAAGATGCGCTCTAAGATTGATGCTAACGAATATAAAGACTATATCCTCGGACTCATCTTCTACAAGTTTCTGTCAGACAATGAGGTGAACTATATCCTGAAGGATATGAAAGGGGCTTCTGATGAGGAAAAGCAAGCTGCACTGGAGAGCCTTGTTGAGAACTATGACGACGAGAACTCAAAAGTCATCATCGACTACTGCAAGAACAACATAGGCTACTTCATCGAATACAAGAACCTCTTCTCCACATGGCTGCAGCCCAACAGTACCTTTACCGTTTCCGATATGTCGGTGGCGCTGAACTCTTTCGACCGTCTGATCAGTCCCAACTACAAGGCTGTATATAACGGCATCTTCAAGGGTCTGCAGGCAGGACTGAGCAAGCTGGGCGAAAACCCTGCAAGCCAGACCCGTGCCCTGAAAGACCTCATCAAGCTGATCAGAGATATTCCTACCGACGGTTCGCAAGACTATGATGTGCTGGGCTATGTATATGAATATCTGATTGGCAATTTTGCTGCCAATGCCGGCAAGAAGGCTGGCGAATTCTATACACCTCACGAGGTGGCTATCCTCATGTCGGAAATCGTGGCCGAGCATCATAAGGACAAACATCAGATAGAAATCTACGACCCTACATCAGGTTCGGGTTCGCTGCTCATCACCATCGGTAAGTCTGTAGGTCGCCATATTGCCGACAAGAACCGGGTGAAATACTATGCGCAGGAGCTGATAGAGAACACCTACAACCTCACCCGCATGAACCTCGTGATGCGTGGAATCCAGCCGGGCAACATCAACACCCGCTGCGCCGATTCGCTCGCAGAAGACTGGCCTATCATCAACTCCGGCAGCGAGATTGGTCAGCCGCTCTACGTGGATGCAGTGGTGAGCAACCCACCCTACTCCCAGCACTGGGACCCGAAAGACCGCGAGACCGACGCCCGCTTCAAGGACTATGGCGTGGCGCCTAAGTCGAAGGCCGACTATGCCTTCCTGCTCCACGAGCTCCACCACCTCAAGCCAGACGGCATCCTCACCATCGTGCTGCCCCACGGCGTATTGTTCCGTGGCGGCGAGGAAGAGCAGATCCGCACCCGCCTCATCGAGAAGAACAACATCGACGCCATCATCGGTCTGCCAGCTAACATCTTCTTCGGCACAGGCATTCCTACCCTCGTGATGGTGCTCAAGCAGCATCGAGATAATGACGACGTGCTCATCATCGATGCAAGCAAGGGATTCGTCAAGGACGGCAAGCAGAACAAGCTCCGCGCCTGCGACATCAAGAAGATAGCCGACACCGTGCGCGACCGCAAGAATATTCCTGGCTTCTCCCGCAAGGTAAGCCGCGAGGAGATAAGAGAGAACGGCTACAATCTCAACATTCCACGCTACGTGGATTCGAGCGAGGCAGCCCAGCCTTTCGACATCTACGCCACCATGTTTGGCGGTATTCCGAATGCCGAAATCGATGCGATGCAGAAGTATTGGGACACGCTGCCTTCGCTGCGCAGTGCCCTGTTTCAGCCCGAAGCTGACAAGCCTTATTCTGCTCTGAAGGTGGAGGATGTGAAGACTGCCATTGAGCAGAATGAGGATGTAAGAAACTTCAAGATGCAGTTTGCCCAGGCATTCGGCGGATTCGCCGACAGGCTCCATCAGCAGCTGATAGACCATGTGATGGAAGTGCGTGAGCTGCAGGCTCAGGACGAGATTTCTACCGATATTTTCCGCCGCCTCAACCCTGTTCCGCTCATCGACCGCTACGCCGTTTATCAGGCTTTGGCAGACCACTGGCAGTCTATCATCATCGACATCGAGACCATTCAGGAAGAAGGCATCCGTGCCGTACGCGAGGTGGAAACCGTATATAAATTAGTGAAAAAGAAGAACGATGAGGAGGTAGAAGTGCCTGATGGACTGAAGGGGCGCATCATTCCTTTCAGCATGGTGCAGCAGATGAAGTTCCAGGCAGAACTGCAAGCCATCGCCAATCTACAGTCGAGGGTGGAAGCCATCAATGGAGAAATCGATGAGTTGCGTGACAGTTTCACCGAGGAAGAAATGGAGGCTTATTGCGACAGCGAGAAGGACAATGCTCTCGACAAGAAAAAGATTACTGCCGATGCCAAGCCCAAGGCCGATGTAGAGCCTGAGACGAAGGATAAGTTGAAGCAGATCGTAGCACTGTGGAATGAGCAGTCGAAAGCCGACAAGCAGAGTAAGGCCGACAAGCTAACTTTGGAAGAAAAGACCATCGAGGCTATCCAGAATCTCACGGACGAGGAAGTAGCCCAGCTGCTTCACATGAAGTGGATTGACCCTATCTGCGAAGGCATCGACAGCACCCTGCGCTCAGTGCTTGCCGACCTGGAATCAGCTGCCCTTGCCCTCAGCGAGAAATACGCCGTAAGCTACAAGCAGATCAACGAAGACATGGCTGTGGCTACAGGCGAATTGGCTGAGTTGGTAGATCAGCTCACGGGCGATGAATTTGCCATCAAGGGACTAAAAGAGTTGGTGAAAGAGTAAAGTAAAAACAATTAAATATGGACATAGCAAAATATATAGGTGAGACTACTGAATACGACAAAAAGCAGGAAGTAGAACGCCGTAAAGTGAAAAGAGGCGACAGCGTTCTTGAAACTTTCGTGCGCATTGGCAACGAATCGGTTGTGGCTGATAGTACCGAACATAAGCGTTTGGTGCTAAGAGGTCGCAACTCTTCATTCGACGCGCGCCCAAGCGATGAAATGTTTGAAGATTATGCATTCTCTAAGCTTCGCAGCCGCTACTATGCCTGGAATGGTCTGAGTTTCGACAACAAGCTTTATCGTTCGTTTGGTTTGGTTGATAATAAGGGAATACTTACCTATGCTGGTCTGTTGATGGCAGACGAATGTCCATTGCGCCAAAGCCGAGTATTCTGCACAAGATGGAATGGCAAAACAAAAGCTGGAGGAAGCCTTGATGCACTCGACAGCGCAGAGATTACAGGCGGACTTGTAACTCTTCTCGAAGACACCATGTCCTTCATTCGTCGCAACAATCGTACACTTTGGTATAAAGAACCGATGCAGCGCATCGAAATTCCTCAATATATGGAACGTTGCGTGATGGAAGTTGTAGTGAATGCTCTGGCTCATCGCGACTATCTGATTCAAGGTAGCGAGGTGCATGTGGATATGTATGATGACCGTATGGTGATTTACTCTCCTGGTTCCATGCCGGAAGGACGACTCATCCAGACTATGAACTTAGAGGACATTCCTTCTGTCAGACGCAATCCTATTATTGCCGACATCTTTGCTCAGTTGGGTTATATGGAGCGTAAAGGTTCGGGCATGGGCAAAATCATCAATCCAATCAAAGCCCTTCCCTATTTTGAAGAAAAGATGCTTCCGACCTTCTTCTCCGACCGTGCCCAGTTTACTGTCACGTTCCCCAATATGATTTTAGCTTGGCAGGAAACTCATCCTAATATTGAGGTAAACTTTGTGGAAAACGAAGGTGATACTCAAGGTGTCCCTCAAGGTGTCCCTCAAGATGTCCCTCAAGGTGTCCCTCAAGATGTCCCTCAAGATGTCCCTCAAGGCGATGATTTAGATAAATGGATAGAATATCAAGTAGCTGTTTATCCTAAAATAACAACAGAAGAATTAGCTTTACAAATAGGCGTAACATCTAAAACTATCAAGCGTCGTATCGCCAAAATGCCTCATATTGTGTATGTGGGTAGCGGCTATAGCGGTCATTGGGAGGTTAAGCCTAAAAAGAAATAAACGATAGAGAGACCTTTATGAAAGGTCTCGACTATTCTTATTATTATGAACTAGAAGATTGAATAATATGATGGAACCAAAAATAAGATTTAAAGGGTTTGAGGGGGAATGGAAGGCTTTATCATTAGATGATTGCGTTAACTTCCTTGATTCAAAAAGAAAACCAATTGAAGAAGGAAACAGAACAAAGGGCATATTTCCTTATTATGGTGCATCTGGAATTGTTGATTATATCAATGATTACATTTTTGATGAAGAACTTATACTACTTAGTGAAGACGGAGCAAATATTACAGATAGGAATTATCCTGTTTGTTTCCTTGCTAAAGGAAAATACTGGGTAAATAATCACGCACATGTATTAAAAGCAAAAGAAGGATTCATTAACTCTTTTTTGTGTAATGCAATGGAACGAAAAGATTATACTCTGTATAATACAGGAATGGCCATGCCCAAACTAAATAAGGAAGCATGTAAACGTATTCCCGTTTTACATCCGTCATCTAATGAGCAGAAAGCGATAGCCACCTACTTCACATCTCTCGACTCTCAGATTTCCGCCTCCACCTCCCGTCTTGCCTCATTAAAGCAGATGAAGGCGGCAAGCCTGCAGGCTATGTTCCCGCAGGAAGGGGAAACTGTGCCTAAAATAAGATTCAAGGGGTTTGAGGGGGAATGGAAGAAAGTGAAAGCTGATTCGATATTCAAAACCTTTAACGAAAAGAATCGCCCAGACTTACCGGTTCTTTCTGCAACACAAGACAGAGGAATGGTTACACGTGAATCTATTGGTTATAATATTTTCCATGACACTTCTAATGAAGCAACATACAAGCATATACTACCAGGACAATTTGTGATTCATCTTCGTTCTTTCCAAGGCGGTTTTGCTCATTCTGAAATAGAAGGAATTGCATCACCTGCATACACTATAATGGATTTTAAGAATAAAGATTTGTATCATGATTACTACTGGCGATATGTTTTCATGTCCAAAGAATTTATCAAACGACTTGAACTTATTACCTATGGAATACGTGACGGACGTTCGATTAGCTATGATGAATTCAAGGAAATGTCATTTCTTGTTCCTTCCAAAGAAGAACAAATAAAAATTGCTTCGTATCTTAAGAATCTCGACCGCCAAATCTCCCTCCAGTCTCAGCGTCTGGAGAAGCTGAAGCAGATCAAGTCTGCGTGTCTTGACAAAATGTTCGTATAAAATCATTTAAAACATTAGAAATTATGGCAGACAATATACAAGGGTTCATCAAGGAACTCGCCTTTGAGGAGGCGTTGACCCATCACCTCCTCGACCACGGTTGGAACGAGGTGATCAAAAACCCTACCGAAGAGCAACTGGTGCAGAACTGGGCTGACATCATCTACGACAACAACCGGGAGATAGACAAGCTGGGCAACTACCCACTTACCGCCTCGGAAATGAAGCAGGTGATGGACCAGGTGAACATGAAAAGTTCTCCCTACGAGATGAACCGATTCATCAACGGCAAGCAGGTTTGTATCAAGCGCGACAATGAAGCCGACACCAACAACTTCGGCAAGGATGTGTATCTGAAGATTTTCGACCCCATGGAAATCTCTTCCGGACAAAGCCGCTACCAGATAGCACGACAGCCTAAATTCAAGACTGCCGACTCGATGCTGGGCGACCGACGGGGAGACATGATGCTCCTGATCAACGGAATGCCCGTAATCCATATCGAACTGAAGCGAAGCAAGATAGACGTGAGCCAGGCTTGCTATCAGATCAAGAGATACGTACACGAGGGCATCTTCCAGAACGGCATCTTCTCGATGGTGCAGATCTATGTGGCGATGACGCCCGAAGAAACCCTCTACTTTGCCAACCCAGGCACGGAAGACCGATTCCAGAAGCAGTTCTACTTCCATTGGGAAGACTTCAACAATACCATCATGAGCGACTGGAAGCAGGTGGCTACCAATCTGCTCTCCATCCCTATGGCCCATCAGATGGTGGGATTCTACACCATTGCCGACGACAAGGACAAGACCCTGAAGGTGCTGCGCAGCTACCAGTATTTTGCCGTGAGCAAGATAAGCGACGTGGTGAAGAAAACCAACTGGGACGACCATCTGCACCGGGGCGGATTCATCTGGCACACTACGGGTTCGGGCAAGACCATGTCATCCTTCAAGAGTGCGCAACTGATAGCAGAAAGCGGCGATGCTGACAAGGTGGTGTTCCTGCTCGACCGCATAGAACTCGCCCTGCAGTCGCTCGACGAATACCGCGGCTTTGCCGGCGAGGGCGACGAGATTCAGGACACCGTAGATTCCTCTGTGCTGCTCGCCAAGCTGAAGAGCACCGACAACGACGACCGCCTCATCGTAACCTCCATCCAGAAGATGAGCAATCTGAAAGTGGGAGCCTCCATCTCGGGCGGCGGAACCATCACCCAGGAACTGATCAACAGCATAGGTCAGAAGCGCCTCGTATTCATCATCGACGAGTGCCACCGCAGCGTGTTCGGCGACATGCTCGTCAGCATCAAGCACACCTTCCCGAGGGCTCTGCTCTTCGGCTTTACAGGCACACCGGTGTTTGAGGAAAATGCCAAGCATGAAATCACCACGGAGACCCTCTTCGGCGACATGCTCCATAAATACACCATCGCCAGCGGAATACCCGACGGCAATGTGCTCGGCTTCGACCCTTACATGGTGAAGACCTACGACGATGACGAACTGCGCGAGCTGGTGGCGTTCCATCAGATAGACCTCAGACTGAAGGAGGAGAATCCCTTCAATCCCACAACTCCCAAAACCACGGAAGAATATCTGAAGCTCATCAGCGAGAACGAGGAGTTCGGGAAAATCTACGACCGCTTTGTCAACCAGCTCAAGATGCAGGAAACCTACACCGAGAACGGCAAGCCGATGAAGGGCATAGAGGCTTATCTGCCGAGAGACATCTACGAATGCGACAAGCACCACATAGCCGTGGCCAACGACATCATGAAGAGCCGCGAGAAACTGAGCAAGAACGGCAAATTCCACGCCATGCTCGCCACCAAGAATATTCCGGAAGCCATCGCCTACTACAGGCTGTTCAGGAAGTATCATCCGTCGGTGAACGTAGTGGCTGTTTTCGACAGCAACATCGACAACAGCGACGGCGGCATTGTGCGCGAGGATGCAATCAAGGAGATGCTTACCGACTATAATGCTAAATATGGCACGAACTATCAGCTTGCCAACTACCCCAAGTACAAGAAGGACGTGGCGAAGCGACTTGCCCACAAGAAGCCGTACATCGGTATAGAAAACGACCACAGCCAGCAGATAGACCTGCTGATAGTGGTGACCCAGATGCTTACGGGCTACGACTCGAAATGGATCAACACGCTCTATGTAGATAAGGTGATGAAGTATGTGGACATTATCCAGGCATTCTCACGCACCAACCGCCTGTTCGGTCCCGACAAGCCATTCGGCACCATCAAGTACTACACCAAGCCCTACACCATGGAGCAGAACATCAACGATGCGCTGGAGGTGTATGTGGACCGTCCATTAGGCGTGTTTGTGGATAAGCTGGAGAAGAATCTTTCCAACATCAACCAGCGCTTCCTCTCCATCCGCGACATTTTCCATTCGCACAAGATCATGCACTTCGAAAAGCTGCCCGACGGCCGTGAAGACAGGAATATGTTTGCCAAATGCTTCAGCGAGATGACCCATCTGCTGGAGGCAGCCAAGCTGCAAGGCTTCGTATGGGAAAAGAGCGAATATGAATTCCAGCATGGCAACACCTATACGAAGGTGAAGATGGAACTGGACGAGCAGACTTATCAGATTCTGCTGCAGCGCTACCGTGAACTCTTTGAAGGGGGTGGCGAAGGTGGCGACCCAAAGGAAGCGTGGGAATACACCATCGACACCTACATCACGGAGACGGGTACGGGAACCATCAATGCAGACTACATCGACTCGAAATTCCAGAAGTTCATCAAGAACCTCTATACGGAAGGTCCGGGAAGCGAAATGACCAAGGAGGCATTCGAGGAACTGTGCAAGACCTTTGCCACACTCTCGCAGAAAGACCAGCGCACGGCGCTCATCATCCTGCACGACATACAGAGCGGCGACCTGCATCTGGAACAGGGAAAGACCATCAACGACTATATTGCAGAGTATCAGATAAGCGAGCTGAAGAAGCAGATCATGAATCTGAGCGAAGCCACCGGAGTAAACGAGAGCCAGCTCATCAACATCATGAGCAGCAACGTGAACGAACAGAATCTGAACGAGTTCAACCGGTTTGAGAATCTGAAGCTCACGCTCGACCTGCAGAAGACCCGTGAATTTCTGGTGCGCATCACCGGTTCAGCCTGTCCTCCGTTCCTGGTAATGCCAAAGGCCGACCAGATATTGCGCAAGTTCATTCTGGACCCTGCAGCTCGCGAGCGCATCCTGCTGGCGTGGCTCCACGACGACGTTACGATGGACAATGGTGCAACCCCAGCAACCACCGAGGAAGAAACGCCTGCTACTGGTGAAGAAACACCTGCTGACGATGATATTACCGAGGAAACTAAAGAGCAGGACATTGACCATATAAGAATCAGTATCCGTAATATTCTCCACTCCACCCTTTCGGGTGTGGCAGAACAGATGCGTCCTCAGGAAGAAGTCATCAACAGCGTGTTCTACGTGCTGAATACCAAGACACTTGCCTCGCTCGACGGCGTAGGACTGTTTATCAACGGAGCCTTTGCCAACCTCTATGGCAAGCAGGCCACGATAGTAGATAAGCATGTGGCATTCAACCTGTTGGTTACCAAATTTGAAGCTTATCTCAAGAAGCTCTATTATCTGATGGAGAACAAGGAGGTGGCTCCACGCTTTGAAGGCGCCCCAGTGACATGGAAGGATGTGATTTATGCAATCCGCCCATTGTGGCAGCTGAAATATAATGAGAAGTCGGAGTATCAGACGCTCTACCAATATCTGCTGATTATCAAAGAATGGCGCAACAAGGAGGCTCACATTTCTCCAACAGCTTCTGAGCAAGAGATTGATGCTGCCATCAACATCATCATCACCATGTATTTCTTTGCTACCGGTTGCTGCATCACAGAGCTTGAAAGCAATGGTCAGGATGTGGATGGAGCTGATGGGGTTATTCCATATAAACTGCCAAAGGAAGAATCCGCTTCCTATGCCTATGCGGCAGAAGATAAACATCGGGGTTAGGAAGAAATGAGATTATGGTTAGAAAACTGTTAAGAATTTGGAATAAATTAGTTAGTGCAGAAAAGCTGCACTAACTAATTTATTTTTTTTTACTAACCATCATTTCCCCGGTCATGAAGGTCAAGGTCATTAAGGTCATTAAGGATTTTCAAAGAAAAGTTGTTGGGAAACGAGTAAAAAATCATCATTTTTTTGCTCATTTTCCTTTTTTATTATCTTTGCCTTAAAAATTAATAATTGAACTTTCGCATGTGGTTCAAGTACGGGCTGAAGGCCCAAAAGCTCCAGAAGCAGCACGCCCTGAAAGGGCAGAAGCTCACTTGCGGAACTTGAATAATTATGACACAAGATACTTCTACATATTACGTTTGGGTAGGTGGTTCATGTGATTATGGACTGGGAGAAAGAGGTATGAGATATTCTGTATTATGGCGCAAACAAAGCCGAATAATAATGATGAAACTCAATAACACCAAAAGTGAGTGGTTTATGTAAAAAGTTACGGAGAATATGAATTATCTCCGTAACTTTTTACATTTTCGGCTGATTTTACCGCTTCAGAGCAATGTTGTAGTTATAATACTTCGTGTTGCCCGTAATATCCTCCAGCACCTGGATGAAAGGAGGAAACTTCACACTCTCGTTGGCAGAAATGCCGCGGGTTTCAAGAATCATCAGATTGGAAACCGGCTCAAGAAACTCATCAAGCTCGAAATACTGGCCCTTCCAGATGAAACTCTTGCGATGCTTATGAATGCGCTGACGGTAAGGATCTGCCTGCTGAAGCATACTCTCGTAAAGATTGGCATTGATCTGCCGCTCGGTCTCAATCTGCTCATTGTCTGAAAGACGCTTCTTGGTGGTGTGAACATACACATACTTGCCTCCCTCGAAACCGCGACGGCGAAGACGGATCTCACTGCCCGGCTCACCCGTAAGATAAGTCTGAACAATATCGCTGTCTATCGCATTAGGAACCTCGCCCGTCAGCTTCACGATATATTTGCGTTCCTCCTCTATCGGCTGCGGAATGGCAAGCACATTGCTTATCTCCTTGAGCACACGGTTCAGCTTGTTGTTGAAATCTTCGTGGTTATTGATCACCCTGAGATGAGGATGACCCTTCCATGCAGAAACAATCTTCTTGTCCAACTCGCGCGCTATCTTCAGTCCCTCTTCATCGGCCTGCTCCAGGCGCTGCGCATTGTTGGCTGTGGTATAAAACTGCTCGGCGCCATCGGCAGCACTCACCAGATGCAGCACAGCATCATAGCGGTCACGAAGCTGTGAATTCGTATACCCCTCTTCCGAGATGATGCGGTTCCAGAAATCGGGAGTGAGATAGGTAGAAATATCCATCGTGCCACGATCGCAGACAATGATGACCGGCTGCTGCAATGTTTCTGCCATACGCTGGAAACTGTCTTCCAGGTTGATCTGAGTCTGGAAAGTAGCCTTCTCACCCTCAAAGAAGAAATCCTTGTTGGAAGTGAGATAATTCATGCCCGCCTGGGTGAACATGGTTGGAACTTCGGGAATGGTAAAGACCTTATAGCCCAGGCTAGAGAAATGTTCTATCACCTTAACCATAGCGGTAGTCTTGCCCGCACAAGGACCACCCGTCAGTACAATCTTCTTAATCTGATTCATATATCCAGTTTTATATTTTTCGTTTTTCTATTGATGTTCTTCCATAAACATCAGAATTCCGGGTGCAAAGATAACAATAATTCTTCAAATGAAAGCTATAATTTATGCAAGAAAGGAAAAATAATGTATTTTTATTTTGATTTCTCATCGTTTTGATGTACCTTTGCAGAGAAAATGGCTTGTTTTAAGCCATCGGAAACAAAAATATAACTATAAGATAAAAATGGAAAAAGTAAAGACATTAATTATAGGTAGCGGACCTGCAGGATATACGGCTGCCATTTATGCGGGCAGAGCCAACCTGCAGCCAGTACTCTATTCGGGAATGCAGCCAGGCGGCCAGCTCACCATCACCACAGAGGTAGAAAACTTTCCGGGCTATCCTAACGGCGTAGACGGAACGCAGATGATGATGGACATGAAGGAACAGGCAGCCCGATTCGGAGCAGAAATGAGAGACGGAAGCATCGTGAAGGCAGATTTCAGCTCACGTCCATTCCATCTTACCGATGAACGCGACAACGAGATTGAGGCAGAAACCGTGATCATCGCCACAGGCGCATCTGCCAAATATCTGGGTCTAGCCGATGAAGAGAAATATCGCGGACAGGGCGTTTCAGCCTGCGCTACCTGTGACGGATTCTTCTACCGCAAGCGCACAGTAGCCGTAGTGGGCGGTGGCGATACTGCCTGCGAAGAGGCCATGTATCTTTCGGGACTTGCCAAGAAGGTTTACATGATTGTGCGCAAGCCTTATCTCCGTGCTTCAGAAATCATGCAGCAGCGCGTAAAGAACAAGGAGAACATCGAGATTCTGTTCGAAACCAATACGCTGGGACTCTTCGGCGATAATGGTGTAGAAGGTGCTCATCTCGTGCGCCATAAGGGCGAAGCCAACGAAGAGAAGTTTGACATCAGCATCGACGGATTCTTCCTGGCTATCGGACATAAGCCTAACACCGACCTCTTCAAGGGGCAGATAGATCTCGACGAGCAGGGCTTTATCAAGGTTGTGCCAGGTACTGCCACTACCAATATTCCGGGTGTTTTCGCAGCAGGCGATGTGGCCGACCCAATCTACCGCCAGGGCGTTGTAGCCGCAGGTTCAGGAGCCAAGGCAGCCATCGAAGCCGACAGATTTCTGCAGCAACAGTAAGAACTATACTGAACTTTCGCATATCAGGAAGTTAAAGGAGTTAAAGAAGTTATCACTCCCTACGGTCGTTCGGGAAGTTAAGAGACAATAGTTTTATAGCTTAAACATAGGACATTTGTCCCTTAACTTCCCTCTAACTTCCCTAACTTCCCTTAACTTCCCCACATGCGAAACTTCTATATAGTATAAAATCCTATAAAGCGGGGTTAATATAGTTAAAAAATAACAGCAATATTTTGTCAGATGCAAAAAATGTATTACTTTTGCATCTGACAATATAAAAGGAAGATTGGCAGAGTGACCGAATGCGCTGGACTCGAAATCCGGTATACCCTCTTCTGGGTATCGGGGGTTTGAATCCCTCATCTTCCGCCATGTTCCGCAATTAGGAACTGTCATTTTTTTAGTTTCACAAAAACAACTCGACATGAAAAAAATCATCATCCCCATATTTATGCTCCTCCCACTGATGACTGCACAGGCTCAAACCGTGCTGACCGAAGAGCAGCAGCTGGAACAGGCACAGAAACAGTTGGAAGCTGCCAAGAAGGCACTCGAAGTGGCGAAAATCAAAGCACAGGCTGCCAAACTGAAGGCTCAGGCTGACAGCATCAACGCTGCAAGCGCCAAGGCTGAAGCTGAAGCTAAGAAGACTGAAGCTAAGAAGAGCAATGCTACTGAGCCAGAACCTGCTGTAGTGAAGGAGCCAACCACACCAACCACGGGATGGGCGGTTCCTGTTACCGTAGCCGCTAAGCCAAAGGAGGCTGCCAAGACTGTCACCAAGCTGCCAAATGGCACTACAGCCAAAGTGGACATGAAATATCTGGCAGGCGCCATCACCTATAATGATGAAAACAAGATTGAATTCACGCTCGATACGGATGCTAACGGAAAAACTGCCAAGCAGATTTACGACATCGTATTAAAATACATGAGTGAACTGACACAGAACGAGCAGGACATAGCAAGCCGAGTAGCTCTGGTAAACGATGCTGAACACATCATCGCCAACACGATGGACGAATGGCTCGTCTTCAGCCAGTCATTCCTCTCACTCGACCGCACTGAATTCAAATACCAACTGGTAGCCAGGATTTCAGACAATCATCTGAATCTCTCGCTCGGCCGCATCGTCTACAACTATGAGGAAGGAAGAAGCACCGGTTTCAAAGAACCTGCCGAAGAGGTAATCAGCGACAAGATGGCGCTCACCAAGAAGCAGAACGACCTGGCTAAGATCTTCGGAAAGTTCCGCAGTTGCACCATCGACCGCAAGGACCAGATATTCGCAGAGTTAACTGCATTAGTAAAACAATAAGTTGAAGAAAAAACATGGATAATCAGAATACAGATAATAAGATACAGCAGAACGAGGCACAGCAGCCTGCAAACGCTACAGCTGAGCAGGGAGCAGAACAGACAGAGCAGAAGCAGCCTACCAGCTACGCCGTAAGACCACAGCACCGCCGACTCCGTCCATTGGCCTACAGCGACCAGAGCAACATGCTGAAGGTACGCAACTATCTCAACATCGCCTTCATGCTGCTCGCCATCGTGGGTGTAATACTCTGGACCCAGTTGGAAGAGAGCCGTAATATCGCCTACATCGTACTCATTGTGGGTGTAGTGCTCAAGATTGCCGAAGTATGTATCCGACTATTTAAGAAATAATGAAGAAGAAGAAAATTATATTCTCATCACTCCTATTTTGTGCTGCAACCATCCCGGTTGCGGCACAAAACGATTTTAACTATAACGAAGATTCGCAGTTCCGTCCTCAAACCAACCGCAAGGTGAACACCGATTCACTGGGTTCAGACAAAGAGATTCCGAAGGGCATCAGGGTATGGACTGTAGACGAACGCTTCGGCGACACAAAGGCTGCCGTAGTAGACACTTTGCAGCACATGTATATGAACACAACCTTCACGGAAGGACTGAGAGGCGAATACAACACCCTCGGAAACATGGGTACTGCCCGACTGAACCGAATCTTCATCGACCGCCGCAATACACAGGGCAATTTCATCTTTACAGAGCCCTACGACTATATCGTAAATCCGGTAAGCGACTTCCATTTCACCAACACCTACTCACCTATCACCAACATAACGCTGAACAGCTGCGGCGACAAGGTGACGGGAGAAGATGATTTTAAGGCCATGTTTGCCGTGAATGCCAACAAAAGGCTAGGCGCCGGTTTCAGATTCGACTACAAGTATGGCAGAGGATATTATAACGCACAGAGTACCAGCCACTTCAAATACACCATGTGGGCTTCTTACCTGGGCGACCGCTATCAGGCACACTTCCTCTTCAGTACCAATCATGAGAAGATGACCGAGAACGGCGGTATTACCAACGATGATTACATCAAGCATCCGGAAATCTACACCGAATCGTTTGCCACCAACGAAATTCCTACCGTTCTGGAACAGAACTGGAACCGACTGGACAACCAGCACATCTTCTTTACCCACCGCTATAACGTAGGTTTCAGCCGAAAGGTAAAGATGACCGAAGAAGAAATCAAGGCAAAGAAATTTGCCATGGCTTCGAAAAAGGAAAATGCTGAAGAGGATGCGAAGGAAGAAGCCAGAAAGAAAGCCAAGGAACAAGGCAGGAAATTTGATGAGAAAGCCTTCGACAAACAGCAGGGAGCTAAATTCAGCGGACGTCCTGACGGAGCAAAGATTGCCGGCGATGAACCGGCTAAAGACTTAGCCGCAAAGGACATCAGGAACGACAGCACCCGCATCGCCGTAAACGGAAAAGCCGCTGCCGACAGTCTGCTTGCCGTCCAGAAGAAAAAAGCCGAAGACTCGCTTTTCTACAAGAGCGAATATGTTCCGGTAACGAGCTTCATCCACACGGTAAAGTTTGACAACTATCGCCGTATTTACGAAGCTTACCAGACGCCAGCCGACTATTATCTGAACGAATATTACGATGCAGGCAGACTGACCGGTGATTCCATCTACGACCAGACCAAGCACTGGCACATGAAGAATACCTTCGCCATCGCCATGCTTGAAGGTTTCAACAAATGGGCAAAGGCAGGCTTGAAGGCTTTCGCCGGCTACGATCTCCGTCACTATGAACTGCCAACCATGGAAGGTGGTTTCGAAAAATACAACGAGCATGTGCTGAGCGTAGGCGGACAGCTGAGCAAGCAGGAAGGCAAGACCCTCCACTACAATGCCGTAGCAGAAATAGGACTGACGGGTGTTGACGCCGGAACCCTTGCCATAGATGGTAATGTAGACGTGAACATCCCATTCCTGGGCGACACGCTTCAGGTAAGAGGCGACGCTTTCTTCCATAGAGAAACCCCATCGTTCTATTACCGCAACTATCACGCCCGTCATCTGTGGTGGGAGAATGATCTCGACAAGACCATCCATACCCGCATCATGGGTACACTCTCCTTCCCTAAGACGCGCACCAAGCTGAGAGTGGCTGTAGATGAAATCAAGAACTACACCTACTTCTCGCAGAGCTATGACATTACAGAAAAAGGGTTGCGAACAGGAGTCATGGTTACACCCATGCAGGAAAGCGGAGGAATCAACCTGCTGACAGCACAATTGGAGCAGAACTTCAGACTGGGCATTCTGAACTGGGAAAACCTGTTTACCTACCAGCATTCGAGCAAGGAGAGTGTTCTGCCAGTACCAGCCTTCAATGCCTACACCAACCTCTACATCAAGTTCAAGGTAGTAAAGGTGCTGAACGTAGACCTGGGTGCAGACATGCGCTACTTTACAAGCTATGAAGCTCCAGACTATTCACCTTACATGGGACAGTATACGGTACAGGGCAACGGCGAGAACAACGTAAAGATAGGCAACTATCCTATCGTCAATGTTTACGCCAACGTTCACATCAAGCACACCCGTTTCTTCGTAATGATGAGCCACATCAATGCAGGACAGGGGGACAAGAACTACTTCTTCGCTCCTCATTATCCGATGAACGAGAGAGTGTTCCGTATTGGAGTAAGTTGGAACTTCTTCAATTAATCTTCCTGATTCCTTTAAGGATTTCAGAAGATTCAATTTTAATCTT
>UMHE01028822.1_pt1 | contig 16642 bp, 19 predicted proteins | sample 1965451 | NCBI WGS metagenome assembly UMHE01 (sample SAMEA4836090, study PRJEB28245) | human gut metagenome | biome: gut microbiome; material: fecal sample | place: Denmark | collected 2008 | reverse complement strand
TTTTAAATAATTTGAATGAGTTTGACATTTTTGTTTAGAAAAATATTCTAAAGATTTATTAAAAATATTTTTAATAAGTAGAGGATTAGTTCCTCGTTTGTCGTTATAACAATATTTTTTTCCAATAGATTCAACTATATTATAGATTTCTTTTTCAGAAGGATTTCTAAAACGAGTATAACAAATAGATGTTATACTCGTTAAAGAACAATTACGCTTATCCCCAAAATCTTTTTGATCTAAAAAGAAAAAAATTTTAATACGATGTTCCATAAATTACTCGCCCCAACAGACAGGCATCGTAACCCAAGCGGAACCATTATAATATTTCAATCCAGAATTTGATGTAGTATCTACCCAAAGGAGTTTTGTATCAGTCGGAGCTGTTGTCCCTATGGAGAAAACCTTTGTTAATGTAGTAGATACTGTATTACTTAATGTTTTTAAATCTTCTGAAAAACTAGTCTGCTAAGTCTATAAAGTATCTAATTTTGAAGCAGTAGTTGTATTTGCTGTTTTTAAAGAAGATACTGAATTATTTAAAGTCTAATAATTCGTTTCAAGGTCAGTTAAATTATCTTTTAAGGTTGAATCAGAAGTCTTTAAAGTGGTAATTTCAGTAGACAAATTATTAATAGAAGTTTCAGCAGCCGCTCCAATATCAGCTAATACTTCTGCTGGTTCACGATAATAAATCTACCCGTTATTTATGGTAGCGAATTTACCAGCTTTATTGGTAGCACCAGTAGTTTGTAATATTGTACCAGTTATTGTACCATCTTTATTAATTGTAGCATTACCAATAGCTACGTTAGTTTGATTATTGTCAGTTGCGCTAACTAACTGTTGAAAAAGTAAAGGTTTAGACATAATTATTTACTCCTTTCTTAAATATTAAGACCAAGCAACAGGAACAGTGGTCCAAGTACCAGTAGTAGAAGTTCTATATTTTAAATAACCCGTAGAGCTTGTAGTATCAACCCAAAGTAATGGTGTAGTTCCAGACGCAGGTTTAGTAGATCCAATATAAATAGCATAGTCAGTAGTAGTTCCAATTACAGGAGTTTTATCTATTGTAGACCAAGAACCGTCCGCGCGCAAGTATTTAGTAGTGCTACCGTCTGATTTTGGAACAATACCATTTTTAGTGCTTGAAAATAATCCAATAGCACTATCATCTACATATTTTTTGGTAACTACATCGCCATTCGCGGAAGGAGTATAACTACTATCCATAGTGATTCTACCATCCGCGGTCATTATATTAGATTTATTTTTATAAACTGCTTGCTCTACATTGTCAGGGATAGTGGCTAATTTATCATCAATTTGTTTAATAGCACTATTTACTTTATTATTAATGTCAGTAGATGCGGAAGTCACCTTAGAATCCATATCAGAGCTAGCTTTATCAACTGCCTATTGGATTAAAGCAAGTTTAGCATCAACATTAACAGAGGCAGCGCCCTCAATACCCATTACTGTGAGATAATCACCTTTTTTAGCAGTCCAATCTACTAATGTAAGAGTATTGTTACTGATAGTATAGTTATCAGTTTCTTTCATCATTACGCCGTTATAATAGGCAGTTAATGTGCCAGAATCATTATTAAAATCAAAAGGAATAGTAAATGTTGATTGTGTAGCGTCTGATACGGTGAAAGTATATTTATTAGTGACTGAATGGTAATCAACACCTGCGGTTGCTGTGGTAATAGTAGTGCCATCACTCTTTAAAATGCCTACTGGAAGAGAAACAAGAGTAGCTTCTACTGGAGTTTCCCATGCTTCACTATCAGTAGTTTTTACAAGAGCATCGCCTGCGGTTCCACCATCGGGAAGGCAAGAACTAAATTTTAAATTGCCAACTTTAGTTGTTCCATCACCAATTTTTATTTTATTTAAATCATCATAGATGATAATTTCGCCTTTTAAAGGAATAAAATTAGTCGCTTTCGCCCAATTCGCAGAACTATCATGTTTTTGGACTATACGACCTTGATATGTTTTATTGGCCATATTATTTTCCTTTCTTTAAAAATTTTTATTGTTTAAGTTGTTGCGACAGACCATTTGATTTTTGAGAGGTCAAGATTAAACGCAGGCCGCACAACATAACTATTAACAACACCACGGTTGAGCAAGTCACCATTATAACCGCTCACAGTCCACGCAGAACCAGACTTGTCGGCAACAGAAGATCGTAGCCATGGATATTTAGATATTTTAGTTGTACTATTCCAAAACATTATCACTAATTCATTAGAAGTAATACATATCTTACCAATATAATCAAAAATGTCTTTCAAATCAAGTGCAAATACATTACGTTTTCCAACAGTTACACTACCAACATTATCGACATTGTCATAGTCTGAATTAGACCAATTGTATTGATATTGATAAGTATATGTAGGTGTATTTGGCGTATTAGGTTCACCATAATACTTGTAGCAATATTGTACCACATTCTCAGGAACTATTGCATTCTTAGTTTCGATTGATAGAGTATTATACCAAGTAGTGTTCAGATATGTATCTAAAGTCGAACTATCGTACTTCTAAGCAGTAGTTGAACCAAATGTAGTAGTTGTACTTGTACTATTATAAACACTCGTCAAATCATCCCACATTCCCATGACCTTACAAACATTCCCATTTACACTTAACACCCTATACTATCTACTTGTTCCATCTAGATTCATATAAATTAATGTTCCTTTTGGAACAATAGGAAGATCAGAAGTGATTTTTTTTGCACGCACAAGAGAATTATTTATTTTTAAAATATTATCTTTTTTAGAAGTTTGTTTTATTTTTACTAAATTACCATTTTCCGCGATATTATCACTATTAATAGAAATTAAACTATTATTAGCAAGAACAATATTTTTATTTTGTAATAATATTTTCATTAATTGTCTCCTTTCTTTAAGGAATTATTAATTATCCAAAAAGAATAACTTCATATTCATCATCAAATATAAATTCATCAGCAGCACTAACCACCTTAATACCTTCAAAATCCCAGGTGACAGTATAGTTATTTTCAATTGTAGAGGTATTTGAATAAACGCTTCCGCCTACTATAACAACATCTTTTGAAGACTTATAATTAGCAATCATTTCCACAATTCTTGATGTTCCATCAGATGAATCTCTTTCAAGATATACACTAAGTATAAGATGATCAGTAAAACTGCCACTATTTACAGTAGCTCCAGTAGAAAAAATTAATGCTGCTTTTGGAGCAAATTTATTACTTGTTGGAGTATTTACCCATCCAAAATTAGTGCTTGAGTTAATAGATTTTGTAGTTTGATACATTTTTAAGCCTTCACCTTCATAATTGCCAGTATAACCAAAAATGGTTACACCATTAGCTATATTTGAAGATTTTAAATTAGTATCTCCATCTACAGTTACCGTTCCAATAGCATATGTACCACTACTAACCGCAGTTTGAGCATATCTGCCAGGGGTTACAGTCTTTGAACCTTGAGTAGATAACTGTAATGTTTTATTTGTTCCACTTGATAAATAACCACTAGTTCTTACACTTGAAGTAATTAAACCATTACTATTAATAGTAGGATTATTAAGAGCACCAGTTGGCATAGCATTAACAGTTACTTTAGATAATCCATCATAACTATTATCAGGTATTATAATTTGAGAAGACGTTGATGGTGTAATAACTTTATCTTGTAGTTTAGGATTTCCACCACCGCCACTCATTACTTCTACGCTCATTAACTATCTCCTTTCTTTGAGAAAATAAAAAAATGGTGTTACCTCTTTTGTATAATTAGAAGTAACACCATTTAGAAAATAGTTTTCTCAATAATCATTTCCAAAAGAGTAAAACCAAAAATATATATTTAAATTTTAAGTTATCAATTTCAAACTTAAATTTTTTATCTACATTATATATTAGTTTTTGGAAATGATAATATATAGAATTCGCCCAAAAGAAAAAAGGCTCTCAATTAAGAGAGCCTTTAATTAAATATTTACCGTAGAAGTCCCGCAATCAAAGATGACATAATTAGCATTAGTATTAACACTAATTTCATCTAAGGTGGGCATCTTATGAACGTGGTCTTCACGAGCATACTTAGCAGAAGTACCAACTGTAGCAGTCCCAAGATCTTTAGGAGCAATACTTCCAGCGACAGGAAGAGTTTGTTGATTGGGCATTGTAATAGTTAATGTTTGTTCAGTTAAACCAGTAGTATGACCATATTCATCAACTACGACTTTTGGAACTTTAATGGATCCAGAAGCGCCATAACCAGAAACACTTACGTTCGCGGTTGCGCCCTTAGTTGCGCCACCAGTCGGACCTTTTTTAGCGTGCTTAGCATCAAAAGTAACGCCATTAGATCCAGAAGTACCAGTTAAAACTACTACATCGTCATCAGTAGCAGTAGCAGTAATAGTCTTTAAAGCATAAGAGCTATCATCGCCAAGTTTTTCCCACTTAGTACCGTCCCATACAAATTCTAAATGATTATAAAGAACTACATCACCTTTTTGAGCATTAGCAAAAGTATAACCAGTGATTTTTGGATCAACTTTAGAATCTTCGGTAATCGCAACAGTAGCAGTACCAATAAAGTGCATCGCTGAACTAAGACCAAGATCTCCTGCGGTAATATTAAAGGTTTTCGCAGAAGAACCATCAAATGTAGCTTTAGTAGTACCACCAACTTGAAGAGTTAAAGCATTAGCTACTTTACCAGCGCTTGTAGCATTAGTCGCATTATCAGCATGAGTTGCATTAGCAACTTTACCAGCAGTAATTGTGATTGTCTTCCCAGTTGAATCAGGAGTAATAGTAATTCCATCACCAGCAACTAACTTTACAGCATCATTTGTTCCAAAGGAAGTAGATCCAACAGTAATAGTTTGGTTATTGTTGTTATCTGGAATAGTAATAGTAGATACTGAAACCCAATTTTCACTATTCTTTTCTTTACTTTGTAAAGTAAATTTATGTTTATCAGTACCATCTTGAACCAATTTATAAGTGGTATTAGTATCTACGGTCATAGTGGGAGTATTTTTAATCTCACTATAATCATAAGATGGTTTTGTAGTAGTTTTAGCCCAATCATAAACGTCCGCGGCAAGACCGGAACCCCAAGGCAATTTTCCCCAAGTTGTTTTACCATCACCGACTTTAAATAAGACAGTAGGGGCAGTTGTAGTAGTTCCAGAAGTCACAGAAGGCACATAACAAAGACCAACTTCACCAGCTAATAAAACTTTTGCTTCATTAGTAGTCCAATTGGCCAGAGTATCATACTTTAATTTAATACGAGTATTAAATGTTGTATTAGCCATTTTTAAGAACCTCCATATTCAAAAATATCTATATACGAAATAAAGAGGGGAAATAAATCCCCTCTTTATTTATTATTTATTTAATCAAGCGTTTCCACCATTAAGAATAAGTTCATCACCAGCAGTTTGAACTAATTTATTAACATTTATACTATTAACAGTGGCTACGCCAGTATCAGAAACGCTAATAGCATTTTCAGCATTAGAGCTAATAATTAAACCGGCGCGAGCTGCGGTAGCAAGAGGAATATTGACAGTCTTTTCGCTAATTGCGATTTCAGTGCCATTAACTTGAATCTTTTCAATTACATTAGGTTGTGCAGCATCCCACTGGGCGATTTTCTCAGAAGTAATTCCTGCATAATCTGCCTCTTGGAGAGCTTTGATAGCATCCGCATTAGCTTTTATCTTTTTACCAATAGTTCCAGTCTCAGTGAGAGAAGTATTAATTGCAGTAATTGCGTTAGCATTAGTACCCGCCTGAGTTTGAGCACTTTCAGCAACAGTTTGAATTTCTTTAATGGTCTTAGTAGAACCACCCTTAAGAGCATCAAGCTGAGTATCGGTATAAGCTTTAGCATTAGTTTCAGCAGTATTAGCAGCGCTAGTTGCAAGAGTGACTGCTTCATTCTTAGCAACACGGACTTTTTCATCAACCGCAGTAGTTAAAGCATAAGCACTTAAATCAACATTAGTAGAGATTTCTACCCAGTTACCATCACCGGAATAAGCATATTGCTTTTTAGAACCATCTTTTTGAGGAACAACATAAACGTCGCCACGAATTGGACTGACAACATTATCAAGAGACTCAATTTCACCTTTAAAGGTATAAAGACCTTGAAGAGCGCCTTCAATTTTAGCATCAACTTCAGCAATAGTAGCATAACCAGTAAGATCAGTTAAGAAACCAAGCTTAATCCATTCTTCTCCATTCCAAGCCCACTATGCATTCTTTTTATCAAGCCAAACATCACCTTCAGCAGGGTTAGGAACAATTGGAGATCCATCACTATTGAATTTAATAGCAACACCCTTGAAGTGGAAAGCACCAGAGAAGCCTGCAATTTTCTTATCAATCGCACTCTTATCATAATAATTAGAAAGATCGGTAGTAATGCCGAGCATAATCCAGGCAGATCCAGACCAAGCGTATTCTTCCTCGCCAACGGTATAAACGTCACCAACTGCTTTTTCAACTACTTGAGCGCCATTTACATAAAGTTCAGTACCAGTTTTAGTTGCCGCACCCTTGAAATGGAAGACGCCAGACATATTGCCAACGAGAGAAGCAATATCGGATTCGTTTTTAGTAATACGAGTGCCATAGCTAGTAGAGGTAGTTTCTAAAGTCTTAATACGACCCTTTACTGAATTAGCAATAGTGTCAGAACCAATAGCTGTTTCATTGGCATTAGCTTTGTTTTGAGCGGCTTTAGCTGCGGCGAATGCACCATAAACTGTCTTTTCAGAAGCAGTATCTTGAGCAGTACCAAGGACAGCATTAGCTTTAGCTTCAGAATACTTACGAGCGCCACGAATGGTTTCTTTAGTGCTATCATCTTCAGTAGAGCCAAGTAAATCGCTCTTAACAGTACTGATAGTATTAGTTAAAGCAGTATTGTAATTATCAGCTGCGGTTTTAGCTGCGGCTGCGTCATTAATACCTTTTTGAGCTAACTTACGAGCACCATAAATAGTAATTTCGGTGTCTTTATCAGTAGCAGTACCTTTGAGCGTACTATCTTGAGTATCAACATAGCTCTTGGTAGCATAACCCTTGGCTTCAACATCAGCCATGGTGGTCTTGCCATTAGCCAGCTCATAAGCATCCTTTACAGTATGGGCATAGTCTTCTGCGCCAAGGATATCAGTTTTAGCAGTATTAACTTTAGTTGTAGCATCAATAGCAGCAGCATCAATAGCCTCCTGCTTTGCTTTACTAATAGCTTCAGAAATAGAACCAGTAGATCCAACAGCATCTTCAACACTCTTTAAACGAGTATTAAGAGCATCGGTTTTATTCTTTGCATCAGCTTTAGCATTAGACTCAGCATCAGAAGCTTTCTTATCAACATACTTCTTAAGACCGGCTAAAGTATTAGAAGCTTCAGTATCAGTGGCAAAATCACCAAGAATTGCATCAGAAGCATCAGTAATATCCTTCATAGAAGCAATCTTAGAAGTAGTTTCACTATATTTATCACTAATAGCAAGATTATTTTGTTTCTTACTTAATTCACTAGAAAGGTTATCAACCTGACTGATAGCAATATTAGGAATATCTTCCGCAGCTAAAGAACTACTACCAGTAATTAAGCCCTTGCTATCAAAAGTAACTTTAGTAGCAGTTCCACCAGTGATACTAGCATTAGCAACAACGGCATTTTCAGCAGTAACCTTTACACCAACAATCGCAGTTTCAAGTTCACTGAGTTTAGTATCATGTCCATCAACACGACCAGTAAGAGCAGTTAAAGCATCTTTAGCTGATTTAATATCATTATTTTTTAATGCGTTAATAGCGTCAGTAACATAAGCAACTACTGTAGCCTTTTCTCCTTCACCACCAATACCTTTGACAATTGCTTCAAGTTTGGTAATAGCATTTGTCATAGCCGTAGCATCTGTGCCGTGGTCATTAATCCAAGTAGCAATTTCTTTAAAAGTATCAAAAGTCTCAGGAGCACCATCAATAAGGCTCTTGACAGCATCATCAACAGCTTTAGAAACAGAACCTGCTCCCGTACCATTTAATACAGTGATAGCATTTTTATTAGCTTCAATAAGCTTATAAAGACCAGTAGCGTCGGAACCATCTGCAGAAGCTTTACCAATTTCATTAACGATATTATTAACTTTAGTAGATAAAGTATTTAATTGTTCATTAACATCACCAGAACCAGAAGTTTGTGCGAGCTTAACAAGAGTAGCTCCTTCCTCACCTGCGACAGTGATTAAATAACCGGTAACCGCATCTTCGCCAACAACAGCAATAAATTGACCGGGATAAGCTAAAACACCTTTAGCATAAGTAAGGGCATTTTCATAAGTATCAAAAACCGCATTTTTATCAAGGGGCAGTGGGTTAGTGCGATTAATACTTACGCCAACATCCCATAAAGCACCTTTATTTTTAGCGGCAAAAAATTCTTCACGAGTCATATATTATATATCCTCCTTACTTAACAGTAATCTTATATGTATTTGCGCCACCGTCAGCAGCTGCATTATTAACATACCAGACATCATAGGCAACAGCATCAAAATGATTAGCACCTTCAACCATAACATCAGTTACTTTAGTAACAGTACAAGGAGCACCATTAACATTATTAGCAACAGACACTTCAGTTTTTCTACCTTTTGGAATGGCAAAGAACATCTGTTGCATTTTGTTTGTACTGAGAGTACCAGGGAAACTACCATTTTGTGCAGTTAAAGTACGAATCTTAGCAGAATCAAGTGCGGAAACATCAATAGTGGCGCCACCAGCTTTATACCCATAGAACCAGTTACGATAACCAGTTAAAGTACCTTTAGAAAGAGTCTTAGTACCGGCCTTAATCTGACCAGAAGTATAGTTATTACCTAAATTGGTCACAGGAATTTTACCCTCAGAATAATCAACAGAACCAGTAATACTTAAATTAGTAGTATCAGTAACCTAAACGGATGTAAATGTGCCAGAGGCAGTGGTGAGAGTTTCGCCATTAAAAGTAGCTTTATATCCAGAGAAAGTAACACCAGTATCAGGTCCATAAGTATAAGAACCAGGATTGGTAGAAATACTATACTTAATAGGAATATTAGTACCTGCTTCATAAGCTTTAATATTATCAGAGTTCATAGAAGCACTAGGTTGAGTAGTGTCAGGATTCTTTTCTTTAGCAAGGATGGATGCGAGAACATCCTTGACATTCTTACCAGAAGAAGCAATCGTGCCAGAACCAGAACTCGGTACAGTTAGAACACCGATGGGAGCAGTATATGTTAGATCATTGGCAAAGTAAACATTTTCTGCATTATAGTTGCCATCCATTGCTTTCCAAGCGCCATCATAGACATAAGCAGTATAAGAAGCTTTGTCGCCAGAAATAATACGCTTAACAATGGCAGTATCACCATCTTTAGGAGACTCAATTGTAGCAAGAGCTTGAGCATCAGTTTGATCAGCAACTGGTTCTAAAGAATAAGCAGTATCACGATTGTCGGCAATAACTTTTTCAATATCAGCAACATCTGCACCAGAATAACTAAGAGTAGACCACTTATTTAAGCCATCACCAATTTTAATTTTACGAGTATCAGTCTCGACACCCATTTCACCTTTAAGGAGCACAGGATTTTTTTTAGTCCAGGTCGCCGCGAGGTCATTGCGAATTTGGATGCGAGTATTTAAGGTCTTACTAGCCATAAATATATTATCCTCCTATTTTTTTTATATTAAGCGTTTCCACCATTAATGAGAGTATAATCTTCATCTTGACCGTATTGAATTGCGGTAATAACTTGATTTTTACCAACAATATAGGGAACCCACTTATTATTTTCATAAACTGAAATAATCTCACCTTCATAATCGTATTTAGCAACCCAAATGTGAGCTTCCAGTAAAGAACTAAATGATGTTTTTTTAGTAATATATTTTAATTTACCAACATCATCATAATAATAAGCCTCTGACTGATTTTCACCAGTTGTTAAAATTAGGCTTTCTTTTGGAATAATACCTTGTTTGATGCTGGATTTAATTTTATCTTTATCTGCATAGACAACATTAAACGCCATATTATCCCTCCTTTATTATATTATAATAACCATCTACTAATTTTTGTTTATATCCAGAAGCAATAAATTCTTCAGGAAGAGGTTTATTAAATTTTCCACCTTTAATAATAATTTCGGCATTATTTATGCTAGAAAGAATTTTATCGCAAGTAGTTTCAAAAATTCCTCCATTAATAGTTAAAATACCAGCATTAATATCATCATTATTCTTTTTACATTGAATAATTTCATAGCCATCATTAGTATAGAAATAACCATCATTTATAGTTAAACTTTTACCAACGTTATAAAGCATACCATAAAAATTACCACCATTAATTTCACAAATACCAGCATCATCATTTTTAACAGTAGTATAAGTATTAATAAAAGTGCCACCGTTAATAATTAATTTAGGATATTCCGCGGATTCGCCTAAATGATATTGAGAAAGATAATCATAATATCCGTTCTCAATCATACTAGATAACCCACCAGGAGAGGAGAATATTCCATCATAAATAGACATTTCACCATGATTTACTATTACATAATATCCATTACCTTTTTCATCAATAGAACGTTTATACTCACCATTTATAATAGTTGTATTTCCATTATTCTCAATAGATGCTTTACCATGTTTATTACATTCAACGCATCCTTCTCCCGAAATAATTAAAGAAGCGTTATTATTAATTTTAACTGGATTGTCTTCATTATTTAAGATACTAATATTATTTAAATCAATATTAATATTTTTTCCTTTTGGAATATCAATATTTTTAACTGTTTTCTACAAAATTATAGTATCATTATTAGAAGCATTTTGAATTGCTTCTTCAATAGTAGAATATTTTGTTCCATTAATTTCTACTTCATCAGCAGGTAGTCCTTGGTCTTCACCTTTAATTTTTATAACTTCAACAGTTCCTTGAGAAGATTTACCTTGTAATAATCTCCATTTTTCACCATCATAAATATAAAAATCTTCACCAACTAAGCACATTGTACCTTCTTTAGTATTTGGATCTTCAGGTAAAGATTCTTTCTATCCAATAAAATAAGCAACATCATTAAAATATTTATTTATTTCATTCTTTATCTCATTTTCTGCAAGATAAGGAAGATTATTCCATGTGCGAATACCATCGCCAACTTTTAATCTGCCAGTATCTATTTCAAAACCAGGTTCACCAGGTCCTAAGAGAATATTTTTCTCAGTCCAAGAAACTGACTTTCCACGTTTAAAATAGAATTTTGATTTCATATAAACATCAGCCAATTAAACGCACCTCCTTAATCAATACTACCGCCATCCCAAATATATGTATTATCAGGATTAGAGGGCTCGGTACTTCCGCCACCACTATTATTACTATTGGATTTCTATTCAACCCAAGTATTATTATCTTGATAAATATATAATTTTGATGATTTAGGAATAAAAGCGGTACTACCAGGGAGCAATGAAATTGTTGGAATTTTTTCAATATCTTCAACAGAATCAACTATGAATTTTTTTAATCCATAATTAACTTTACCATTTTGATGTGTTAAAGTATACATCTTATTGCCTCCTCTTTTATTACATCATTCTAAATAATATAAAAAAATATTCTTTATGAATATAAAAAATTGGCCTACTGAAAATCTCAGTAGGCCAATTAATTTTAATAATTATTATATGCAGTTAGTAAAGCGTCTAATTGTGTTTTAAAACTAGCATCACCTGACGCCACCTTAGTATTATTTCCCAAAGCAGTTGTTATAGCGTTAAACCAAACCACTAAACGTAGGGGATTAGCGTTATTTATGGTAGCAATTGAACTATTTAAATAAGTATTTATATATCCCGCGAAAATATTTGCTTCACTTCTGGAATAATCTTTCCAAGTAAAAGCGGGCCACCAAACTGCATAATAAGTTATATTAGATGTTGTTGTTGAAATAGAAGGTGTCGCTCCCTTTTTATAAGTTGCGGTTTTTGCTGTAGATGATGTAGACCATCCTTTAAAAATATAATTATTGCGAATAGGATAATTGGATCCGTTAATATTAAAAGAAGAATTAGTATTAACCGTCTGTGATCCCGGCCCGCCAGATCCACCATTCGCATTATAAGTTACGGTTATTGTATTTCTTTTCCAAATCGCATAAAAAGTTGTTGAACCACTTACTGATACAGAACTCCCTGCGCTATAGCCAGAAGTAGCAGATGAAGAAGTGCTCCACCCTTGGAAAGTATAATTTGTACGAGATGGCGCGGAAGCCATTGTGGCGCTCATAGAATCAGTGTAAACATAATTTGTAGACCAGATAGTATTAGTACCATCATTCTTGTTAAAGGTTATTGTATATTGTCTATAATAATTATATTGCCACGGTATAGAATATGTGCTGCTATTACTCCAAGCAGCATTTACATACCAGTAATAAGTAGTGTTTGCTGATGCTACATATTCAATTTTAGTATCATAACCAGTTCCTGCTCCATCATCATCTACTTTTAATGTCGTTCCACTAACAGCACTTGTTCTACTAGTCCCCGAAGCAGCAGATAAAAGTGAAGAACTTAAATAACTATAATAGTCAGGACTTTTAGAATTACTAGTTGTCTTAAACACCAATTTTCCAGCATAACTTGGAGTTGTTACTGTAATATATCCTGCTTTATAAGCAGGTACAGAAGTAGTACCACTTGTTCCACTAGTGCCACTACCTATATTGTATATATTAATTGGGGTCATCCAAGAGCTTATTGATTCAAAATAAAAATAAAGGCTTCCTGAAAAAGCAGCAGGGCTACCATAAGGAGCTATTGCTATTCTATAAGTCGTATTAGCAGTTACAGAAAATTGAGTTATTTTAAAATGTCCGCTTCCTCCACCTTGGTCATTGGTCACTAAAGAATTTGTTATTGCCTAAAATCCATTAGAAGCGCTTGAATTTAATCCCATTGAATTGGCATATCCTATAAACCCATAATCATCAAAACTATCTCCCGAAGCATATGTAGTAAAAAGACCATTTGAGGTAGGAGTATAATCAATATATCCAATTTGATAAGAGGATAAATTATAATATACAGAAGTATTAACAGGCCCACTATAATAGCCATTACCCAAACTCTGTAAATACCATCCTGTGGGCGCTGTTTCAGTATAAAAGAAAACTACATATGGAAGGTTTGAATTATGACTTGAACAGGTCCCGTCAGTTCCATCATATCTTCCTTCCTTTCCCTAAGTTTCACACGCTTCCCAGCTATTATGGTAAACATAACCCTAATAAGTATATCCTGAAATATAAGGAGCGCTAATACTTGAATTAGAGGTAAAAGTTTGATAACCCATATAGCCTCCAGCAGTTAGATTATAGCAATCCCAGAAATACGAACCACCACTAGGAGGATCAGGATCTGTCCCTCCACCTCCACCACTACTATTATCGGTGGTTATAGTGCCAGTGCCACTTCCGCCATTATGCCAAGAATTAGCAGTATAATAATCAATTTCCCAAGAATACTAATATGTAGTTCCTGGACTTAACCCCGTAACCATAACAAACAACGGGGGACCGCTTTTTTCACCACTACTTTCCATTCTTCCATCTATAAAAATATATAATATTCTTTTTACAATATCAGAACTAATAGACGCTTCAAATATAGCAGTAGTATCAGAATGACTAGTGCAACTTACAGATGCCATTTAATTTCCTCCCTTTTATCTTAAAAATTTTTAAAAGCATTTTTAAATTGCGGTTTTCGGTCTTTGCGTCTGATGCCGGTCGGACCACATTAACCGCCCTTATTTAAGCAAACAAAAATGCTCTTAAATTTTGTTATCATGTTCTTTTACTCCGCAAACGCTAACCCGTAGGTTGCCTTACGCTTCCTTCCACCATCAAAGAACAATTAAACTCCATTTAAGAGCATTTTCTCGGTTTGTTTTCAGTATTCAATTTGGTTAGATTTAAATAGGAAATCTTACTTATTCCGCACCGATCAGCATTAAAATTAACAGTAGTGCCAAATCACCTTTAATATAAATATTCCTTACCTATTCTTAATCACTCTTTCGTTGTGGTTAACGTCTTTTCTTCAGCCTGTTAGGAAAAGAAACCTATCGTTTTAAATAAACAACGCCGTCGCCATCTACGACCTTGCCACTTACTCAGGTACGATAAGCAGTTTTTGCGATTACTATAAAGTATACTGCCAAATACTTTGGTCGGAGATGAGGGAATCGAACCCACTCGAGCGACTAAGCGCACCGGTTTTACAGACCGGGGTGTCTACCTTATCACGTTAATCTCCGAAATGTATTTCTTATAATCTTTAATAAATCGCCAATAATCCTCTCGATTATAAGGAATATCATTATATTTATTAAAATCATGTGCAAAAGCGCAATAAATTAAAAAATCTAAATGTTTAGATTTTAATTGGATATGCCATTCATAAGAACCATCAAGCCTAGCTCCATAAGCACGATGAAATAAAGTATATTCTCCAAACCGCACCTTATCCGCAAGTATAATTTTAAAATCATCTCGATTATTATGGATATTTAAAACATCATAACCAAGACCATTTTTAGTAAACTTATGAGAACCACCAAAAGTTTCTTCGCAATAATTTAAATAAATATCAAACATTCTTATTTTGAGGGTTTTAATTAGGTTAACCCACAACCTCCGATAGTGTGTCTACTGGACCAAGGAAATACCCGATCGCCGCATTTCGCTCTTTAAAAGATGGACGCTTCTAATCCTACTTCCTATCGTATAAAAGGACTTATCAATGACTTTTATACATATTGCCTTTATTATCTCTATAAACAAATTAGCATTACCCAGTGCTACCGCGAGGAGGTTTTGTTTTTAGCACCGCGGAGGGGGTGGGTGTCGATCCCACTTATCCGGTTTTAGAGACCGGCGCATTTGCCGCTATGCTACCCCTCAATAAACTCCTTAACTCAACTTACGGAGTTTTCGCTTCATCTTATTAATGAGACGCTGATTCATAACTTCACCATGGGAATACAACTTCGCAATGCGATTTTCATAATGCTCTTTAGTGCGACAAATCATAATTTTTCTCCTTAAATTGAATTTATGGTCCAGAGAGGGTATATCTGCGTCATCTAGACCCAATTTTTTCATTCATTATATATTCTTTCAGAGTAGCAAATTCTTAATTAAATATATAACTTAGCAGAACTCTGGTGGCACGGCCGGCTGGACTCGAACCAGCAGATGCAGGAGTCAGGGCTCAAAAGTTGGACTTGCACCAACATTCTCGATTTTATAGGACCGGAAGCCTACTAACAGAACTTATATAATACTACTTAACCCCGTCATATTATATAACCCATTTAACTGATTTTGAGAAAGTCCTGTGCCTTACCATTTTGGCGACGACCGTATAGAAACAAGACACCAAAGAATTTCAATCAATTCATTTCATTTGTTTGTCGATTAATTCTCTCTTACCCCAAACAAACTACACCTTCGACAGGTAATCAAAAAGTTATTGGTAAAACAATATCTTAGTAATCTTCTACTATAGAAAAAATTCGCAGTTTGTGGTGTCTTTGATATATTCAAAACACGAACGCTGTGCTCAACCATTACACTAATTACAGCTGATTATTGGAATCGAACCAATCTTGCGTTCGGTGGTACGGGATGAGGGACTCGAACCCACGACCTCCTGAATGTAAGTCAGATGCGCTACCAGCTGCGCTAATCCCGTATAAGCAACTTAATTAATAAAAGTTGCTACAAAATCCTTTTCAATCATATACATAGGAGCAGAAGCAAGACCGCCATCATCAATCTTACAATACAGAATAATATCTTCCGCATTGGGATTAGAAGCACGAGCAATTGCCTTTACAAGCTCTTTATTGTCAATTGAATTATAATAGCAACCAAAATCAACAGAAGTCTTTTTCATTTTTTATCAATTCCTTTCTTAACTTTCTATATATATTATATTATATTTTTTATAAAAAATCAAAAAAGTTATTTCAAACTAGACACGTTAGAAAACATAATTTCAAGTTATGTGCGTTAACCAATTTCGCCAAAACCCCAATTGGAGTTTACAGGATTTGAACCCGTATACCTTTCTAATGAAAGAATTGCTGTATGTGTCTTATGGTCCGAGTGAGACGACTTGAACGTCCGGCCTCTTGAACCCAAATCAAGCGTTCTTCCAACTGAACTACACCCGGAAATACGGCTAAGGTCCCGCACCACACATCCGATTTTTGTTCCCCACATATAGGAGTGGGTATGGCCTTTAGGCGGAATCGAATTTGTTATTAACCGCCCATGGTGCCAAGAGGTAGAGTCGAACTACCATGACGAAATTATCAGTTTCGCATACTAACCATTATATGATCTCGGCATAACAAGACTAAATTATCAATACTATTGCTCTACCAATTGAGCTAACTCCCGATGGCCGGGAGCGAAGGACTTGAACCTTCAACACATAGTTCCCTTATGA
>UMHE01041334.1_pt1 | contig 16812 bp, 14 predicted proteins | sample 1965451 | NCBI WGS metagenome assembly UMHE01 (sample SAMEA4836090, study PRJEB28245) | human gut metagenome | biome: gut microbiome; material: fecal sample | place: Denmark | collected 2008 | reverse complement strand
ACTTAGCTTGACAATTCGCCTCTCAAAAGCTGTAAACTGCTATAACTTAGAGTATAATACGGTGGCATATTGTCGCTCCTCGCATGAGGAGCGTGGATTGAAATCTTGAGTAACTTGCCATGATACAGAATAGTGCAGTCGCTCCTCGCATGAGGAGCGTGGATTGAAATTAAGACATGGGCATTGTATGCTAGAGACCGTGGTCGCTCCTCGCATGAGGAGCGTGGATTGAAATAAAGAGGGCATGGTCTGCCATCGCGGCGTCGTCGTCGCTCCTCGCATGAGGAGCGTGGATTGAAATTGCCTGTTGAGGTCGTATCGTTAAGGATCTCGCGTCGCTCCTCGCATGAGGAGCGTGGATTGAAATAGATGGTAGCAAGGTGCATGAGAAAGGCAGAATCTAGTCGCTCCTCGCATGAGGAGCGTGGATTGAAATATCATAGGACGATGCATGGGTGTAATAGTAGATGTCGCTCCTCGCATGAGGAGCGTGGATTGAAATGAGCCGACGCGACACGAGATTGAGGAGATCTGGTCGCTCCTCGCATGAGGAGCGTGGATTGAAATATCCGATTGCTTCCAAGTGTCCAGTATGGTTTCGTCGCTCCTCGCATGAGGAGCGTGGATTGAAATTCTCAGCGCATCGCTATCATCAAGAAACCGTCGTGGTCGCTCCTCGCATGAGGAGCGTGGATTGAAATATTCCGTATTTGAATGCAATCTTGACACCGCACAGTAGTCGCTCCTCGCATGAGGAGCGTGGATTGAAATAGTACCTAGAAGAGCGTGATGCCAATGACCTGATTGTCGCTCCTCGCATGAGGAGCGTGGATTGAAATACCTTCTTTCTTTGGCTGTTATCTGTTTGTGATGGTCGCTCCTCGCATGAGGAGCGTGGATTGAAATATCGCCCATGCCTGTGCCATTACCAGCCGTCCTCCTGTCGCTCCTCGCATGAGGAGCGTGGATTGAAATATGTCTGTCTCCTTTTATTATCCTATGGATATCTCGTCGCTCCTCGCATGAGGAGCGTGGATTGAAATTATCGAGGCGAGATCGAGAAGATTGTCCGCCTGCGTCGCTCCTCGCATGAGGAGCGTGGATTGAAATATATAGAATCAGGCGAGAGCCTGACGGTCAACCTGGTCGCTCCTCGTATGAGGAGCGTGGATTGAAATTTTTTGTAGGCGTTGTAGTCATCTCCTTTTGCAGTCGCTCCTCGCATGAGGAGCGTGGATTGAAATAGTGAGGTTGTGCGTATCTCCATAAACATCAGGTCGCTCCTCGCATGAGGAGCGTGGATTGAAATCACTCTGCCGCCTGATGTAGTGCGTTGCTTCTCAAGTCGCTCCTCGCATGAGGAGCGTGGATTGAAATAAAGCTATGGGCGCGGAATATGACGCCCTCTACGTCGCTCCTCGCATGAGGAGCGTGGATTGAAATCTTGTGTCATCTGGGTCATCTATTGCGTAGTTGGTCGCTCCTCGCATGAGGAGCGTGGATTGAAATAGTTTATCGAGGACGTTGTATACGAGTGAATCACGTCGCTCCTCGCATGAGGAGCGTGGATTGAAATGATTCGATAGTTGAAATACAGAGCCAGTGCTGACGTCGCTCCTCGCATGAGGAGCGTGGATTGAAATTTTTGGCTCCGAGAGCAAGAGACGAAGATTGTCTGGTCGCTCCTCGCATGAGGAGCGTGGATTGAAATGCTACTCGATGTGTCCATCTTAACCAGTCGGAAGTCGCTCCTCGCATGAGGAGCGTGGATTGAAATTCGTTTACTCTTGACACCCTGAGCGCGCGGACTCAAGTCGCTCCTCGCATGAGGAGCGTGGATTGAAATCTCATGCGATTCCCTCCTTGCACTCGGCATCGGCAGGTCGCTCCTCGCATGAGGAGCGTGGATTGAAATATAAATGGCTCATCCATAAATACGAAGACATCATGTCGCTCCTCGCATGAGGAGCGTGGATTGAAATATACCGTGGTAGCTCAATTGGCTAGAGCAGAGGTGTCGCTCCTCGCATGAGGAGCGTGGATTGAAATAAAGGCATAGTAAAGCTGGTTCCTTTGGGACTTGAGGTCGCTCCTCGCATGAGGAGCGTGGATTGAAATCTGCAGGCCTATTGGCAGGCGATGGACTGAGTCTTAAGAGCATTGAAAAAGGCTGCAGCCGGGATGATGTTGCATCCTGGCCGCAGCCTTTTTATGCGTTATTTCAAAGTTGATTGGAGTTACGGTTTATTTTTGTTGCCGTCTGCCTTTGCTGATGTGTCTTTTTCATCGGCGGTCGGTTGTTCTTCGCGTGTCACGAGAATCTTGTCGATGCGGGCGCGGTCCATGTCGACGACTTCAAAGGTGAAGCCGTTCCACTCGCATTTCTCGGCGACTTTCGGGATGTAGCCGAAGTAGGAGGTCAAAAAGCCGCCCATCGTCTGGTAGTGGTCGTGGTCTTCGTCGGGAAGTTCGGCGATGTCGAAGCGCTCTTTGAAGTCATCGATGGAGCAGAGGCCGTCGACGTACCATGAGTGCTCATCGCGCGGCGTGAACTGGATGGGGTCGGGCTCGACATTTGACATGGAGTCACCAATGATCTCCTGCAGGATGTCGTTCATGGTGATGAAGCCGATGACGCCGCCGTATTCGTCGAGGACCATGGCTTCGTGGATGCCCGTGTCGCGGAATTTTGCGAGGACGCGGAAGGTCTCCATCGAGCGCGGCACGAACATGGGCTTGCGGATGTACTGCGCGAGGTCAAGCGATTTGCGCTCGAGCGAGGCATTCAAGAGGTCCTTGGCGTAGAGCACACCACAGAAATCGTCGAGGTTCTCGCGGCCAACGGGGAAGACATTCTGCGGATGCTCGCGGATGATGCGCAGGTTGTGGCGCAGGGAATCTGTCAGATCGAGCCAGAGCATCTGCGTGCGCGGCGTCATCAGGGAATAGGCCGTCTGGTCGCTCATGTGGAAGATGCGGTCGACCATGGCCTGCTCGGACTTCTCGAAGGTGCCGTCTTCTGTGCCTTGTTCGATGAGGTCCTTGACCTCGTCCTCTGTAACGGTGTCCTCGATGTTCGGGTTGATGCCGAGCAGCAGCAGGACGCCGCTCGCGGAGCTGGACAGGAAGCGGATGAACGGCCGTGCGAGATGCGTGAGCCTTGCGACGATGCGGTGATACTTCATGAGTATGCGCTCAGGATTCTGTGCGGCTTTCTTCTTCGGCAGGAATTCGCTGAAGAGCAGGGCGATGTACGTCACGACGACGATGCTCAGAATCATCGCAATGAGCGTGGCATGCGGCAGGAACGAGATGAAGGTGGCGAGGTACGGCGCGATGAACGCACCCGTACAGATTCCCATGAGGATACCCGTCAGCGTGATGCCGACCTGGACGAGGGAAAGCGGCGCTTCTGCGTTCTCGAGCAAACCGAGTGCCGCCTCTGCGTCGCGGTTACCATCTTCAGCGAGCTTCTCGAGGCGGCCGCGGTGGCTTTCCGTCAGCGCCGTCTCAATCAGGGAGAAGAAGGCATTGGCAAACAGCAGTAACAAGAGTAAGACGAGCAGTAGGCCCGCGTCAGTATTGTCCAAAAATGATACACATCCTTTTATCTGCATGAAATATAGTGTAAACTGTGTTCTTTATAATATAGCATAACTATATAATATAGCATAACTATGGTGCTTTGTCACATCTGGCGGAGCAGGAGCAGAAGACTCAGTCATCATACCAAGGGCCATTGCCGATGATGATGCCACCGTGCAGCGTCACAGGCGTGGAGTTGCCGACTTTTGTCGGCATGCGCGTCGTGATCTTGTAAGGCGTATCGACGAGCCAGGCCGTGACGAGCACACCGTCGTCCTTTATCTTGCGGTAGGCCTTGCGGTCGAGCTCTGCTTTGTAGACTTCGATCTTGTGGGCGGCGACGGTGGAGCTCGTCAGGGCTTGCGTGAAGGCCATGCCGTCCGACCACTTGTAGAGCGTCTTGCCGTTCTTGTCGAGGATGGCGAAGTCGTAGACCTGGCCGTCGCGATGCGCGATGGAATAGTCGCTGTCACCGTCATTCGTGACCTTGAGCTCCATGACGAGGCGCCCGTGTTTTTCCTCGACGGTCAGTTCCTCGACGATTTTGTCGAAGCTGAAGGCAGCATATGACGGCACAATCTCGCTGCTGTGCGAGCCTGAGGTTGGGAACGAGACGCCGATGCCTGTGCCAAAGGATGCCGAGGCCACCGGTATGGAGGAAAGGGAGATGGCGCCGACTGCAAGGGCGAGCGCGGGGATGAGGGTATATTTCTTCATGATGATCACTCCTGATTCTGTCGTTTTAAATCTGGTATCATTAGTTCTATTGTACCATGATATGCTATAATGAATATGAGATTTTTTTGTTCGGAGGAATCGAAACACATGGATAAAGAAACAAGAAATGACCTGCCGGGAATCCAGTGGTTCCCTGGCCATATGAAAAAGGCGCAGCGGTTGATCGAGGAGAATCTGAAGCTCGTCGATGTCGTCATCGAGCTGCTCGATGCGCGCATCCCGGCGAGCAGCGCCAACCCGATGCTGGCGGAGATCATCAAGGAGAAGCCGCGCCTTATCGCGCTCAACAAGTCGGACCTCGCGGATTCGGCGAGCACGAAGCGCTGGCTTGCGTATTTCCGCGCGCAGGGCATTCCCGCTGTGGCAATTGATTCGGTCAAGGGACGCGGCATGAAGCAGCTCGTGGCCAAGGCGGAAGAGCTCGCGCGCCCCAAGACGGACCGCTTCGTCAAGAACGGCGGTCGGTCGCGCGCGGCGCGCTGCATGATCCTCGGCATCCCGAACGTCGGCAAGTCGTCCCTCATCAACCGCCTGGCCGGCGCGGTCAAGGCGAAGGCAGCCGATAAGCCGGGTGTCACGCGCGCGAAGCAGTGGATCAAGATCGGCGCTGCGCTCGACCTGCTCGACACGCCGGGCATCCTCTGGCCGAAGTTCGAGGACCAGACGGTCGGACTGAAGCTTGCGTTCACGGGTGCCATCAACGACGACATCTACGACCGCGAGCAGGTCACGGCGCTCCTGCTCTCTGTCATGCGCCGCGATTATCCGGAGCGCCTGCAGGAGCGCTTCAAGTTCAAGGGGGATATGCCGGAAGATGGCATCGAGCTTTTAGAGGCCGTCGGCCGCAAGCGCGGCTGCCTCGTCAAGGGCGGCGTCGTCGACCTCGAGAAGGCGCAGAACATCGTCCTGACAGAGTTCCGCAGCGGCAAGCTCGGTCTCGTCACGCTCGATGAGGTCCCCCAGTCTGCCTCGACGGAAGCTGCTGATGAGAAGCGGGGGGATGAGGCATGAAGGCCGTCGCAGACTGCACGATAAAGGAACTCGAGGCGGCCTTTGCCGCTGGCGCGGTCAGCGAGGAATTCCTCGCCGCCTGCCGCGCGGATACGCGCAAGGCTGCGGCCCGCCTCGTGCGCCGCTACGAGAAGGCACAGGCGGAGCACGAACGATTGCTGAAGCTCTACGCCTACGAGCATGCGGCCTGGGCGCGCGGCCACGAGATCGTGGCGGGCGTCGACGAGGCGGGCCGCGGTCCGCTCGCCGGTCCTGTCTCGGTGGCGGCCGTCATCCTGCCGCACGACCTCTGCTTGCCGAAGCTCAATGACTCGAAGAAGATCTCGGCCAAGGTCCGCGAGGAGCTCTTCGATGAGATCCAGGAGAAGGCTATCGCCGTCGGCACAGCGCTCATTGACGCGCAGACAATCGACCGCGTCAACATCTACCAGGCGACGATCAACGGCATGTACGAGGCTATCTTCTCGCTGCGGCCGGAGCCGCAGGAAGTCCTCATCGATGCCGTGCCGCTCGACAGGTTGCCGATGCCCTCAGAGTCCATCATCAAGGGCGACGCGAAGTCCGCTGCGATAGCGGCGGCCTCAATCATCGCCAAGGTCACGCGTGACCGCCTCATGGACGAGTACGACAAGGTCTATCCGGAGTACGGCTTCGCGCAGCACAAGGGCTACGGCACGGCGCAGCACATCGAGGCGCTCAAGAAGTACGGTCCGTGCCCGATTCACCGCCGCTCCTTCGAGCCAGTGCGTTCGCTCTCCTACGACTTCGACGGAATCTGACTGCAGGTATCGGACTGCTTTGCAGGATGCTTGACTCTTTCTCGCTCAGCCCCTATAATAAAACTATACGAATCGTTTGAAAATTACAGGGAATGTGGAGAGAATCATGGACACGACGAAACTTGGCCGTCAGGGCGAAGAGGCCGCGGCCGTCTTTCTCAAGGAGGCTGGCTACGAGATTCTTGCGCGCAATTTTCGCACGCCGCGCGGGGAAATCGACATCGTGGCCGGCACTGGGCAGACCGTGGTCTTCATTGAAGTCAAGACGCGGCGCACGACGCGCTTCGGTCGGCCAGCGGCCGCTGTCGATTACCGGAAACAACAGAAAATCATCCAGTCTGCGCGCTGGTTCTTGCGGCAGAGACATCTCGACGGTTGTCTCTGTCGTTTTGATGTCATTGAGGTCTGCGTCGCAGGGGAGCGCTGGGAAATCCATCACCTGCCCGGCGCGTTTGAGACGTGAGCATTTTGCAGGCCACCTGCCTTCTCGAGCGGAAAAGCAGAACGGCAGGCGAGTCGTAGAGATTGGGGGGATTGCGATTGTTTGCAAGATCATTTGGCGGCACGACGATGGGCGTCGACGGGCTCATCATCGCCGTGGAAGTCGATTCGGCGGCGGGACTGCCTGCTTTTGATATCGTCGGGCTGCCGGACACGGCGGTGCGTGAGTCGAAGGAGCGCGTGCGCACGGCCATCCGCAACTCCGGCATTCAGTTGCGTCAGGAGAAGGTCACGATAAATCTCGCGCCGGCCGGCATCCGCAAGGACAGTCCCGGCCTCGACCTGCCAATCGCCATCGGCCTCCTCGCAGCGTACGGCGTTGTGCCGCAGGACTCAATCAAGACGTCGTTCTTTGCAGCAGAGCTCTCCTTGGAAGGGGAGTGCCGCGCAGTGCATGGCATCTTGCCGATGGTCATTGCCGCGCGAGAGAAGGGGCTGACGTCTGTCTTTGTTGCGCGCGGCAATGCTAACGAGGCGCTGCTCGTCGAGGGCATCACGGTCTATGTGCTCGACCGGCTCAATGAGGTCGTGCAGTTCCTCAATGGGCAGGAAGCGCTTGCGCCGGCTGTGCCGTCGGAGGCAGAGGAGCGGCCTGTACTCTGCGATGACTTCGCCGATGTGCAGGGGCAGTTCCAGGCAAAAAGGGCGCTCGAGATTGCGGCGGCGGGCGGTCACAACCTGCTGATGATCGGCGTGCCGGGGTCCGGCAAGACGATGCTCGCACGCCGTTTGAGTTCCATCTTGCCGCGCCTCTCGCGCGAGGAGGCGCTCGAGGTCACGAAAATCTACAGCATCGCGGGTCTTTTGCCGCAGGGCGGCGGCCTTGTGCAGGAGCGCCCGTTCCGCAGCCCGCACCACACGACGTCGATGGTCGCGATGATCGGCGGCGGCAGTGTGCCGCGTCCCGGCGAGGTCACGCTCGCGCATCACGGTGTCTTGTTCCTCGACGAGCTGCCGGAATTCTCGAAGGCGACGCTTGAGGTCCTGCGGCAGCCGTTGGAGGACCGGGCTGTGACAATCTCGCGCGTCCACGCGACGCTGACGTTCCCGTCGAGCATGATTCTGATCTGCGCGATGAATCCCTGTCCGTGCGGCTACTACGGCGATGAGTCGGGCGGACGGACGTGTGAGTGCACGCCGAGCGAGATCCGCCGTTACACGCGCAAGATATCAGGGCCGCTGCTCGACCGCATCGACATCCACATCCGCGTGCCGCGCGTCGCCTATCAGGAACTGACCTCGAAGCGGCGCGCTGAGTCGTCTGAGACGATACGGGGCCGCGTGGAGCAGGCAAGGCAGCGCCAGCTCGCGCGCCTGCAGCCCTTTGGCCGCTTCTGCAACGCCCAGATGAACCATACCATCCTGCAGCGTGTGTGTCCGCTCACGGACGAGGCACAGTCGCTTTTAGAGCTGGCCTTCCGCCGCATGAACTTATCGGCCCGCTCCTACGATAGGATCATCAAGGTCGCGCGCACGATTGCGGACCTCGACGGGGCACCGGAGGAGATTGCAGCCAAGCACATCGCCGAGGCCGTCCAGCTGCGCAGCGACATCGGCCTTTCGGTGGAGTGAACGGCAGAGCGATAGCGAGGCAGCTCCTTTGACCAGATGGCAGGCGACAGGATATAATGGAAGGCATCACGATTCAGACACAATCCAGAAGACAAGATCCAGAAAGGAAGAAAAGAGACGGATGAAGACAGCCGATGTTTTTGTGAATATCCCCGTCAAGAGCATTGCGCGGGCCTATACGTACCGCGTGCCGCAGGAGCTCCAGCAAATCGAGGCGGGCTGGCGCGTATTCGTGCCGTTCGGCAGCCGCAAGGTCGAGGGCTTCGTCGTCGAGACGCACGAGCTTGCGGAAGCGCCGGAGAAGATCAAGCTCAAGGACATCATCGCCGCCGTCGATGAGGAGTGCTGGTTCTCACCGCAGATGATCGAGATCGCGCGCTGGCTCTCGGAGTTCTATCTCTGCTCGCTAGCCGAGATCATGCGGCTCTTCATGCCGGGCAAGAGCGGCCTGCGCATCACCGTGCGCTACGAGGCCGCAGAGAATCAGGCTGACCATATGATGCTCGCGATGCCGGGCTGCCGCGCTATCTACGACTACTTGCGCCGCGAGGGGCCGCAGAAGAAAGCCGCCATCTGCAAGGCGTTGCCCGAGTGGCAGGAGAATGCGGCGGATTTTCTCGACAAGATGCAGAAGTACCACATCGTCCGCAAGGTCTACGAGGCGCAGAAGCGCGACGCGGCCCAGTACGAGAAATATGTCGCGCTCTGCGGCGAGGTCACGCCGCGGCTCCTGGAGGCGTATCGCCGCAAGAAGGCACAGGCGCACCTCCTGGCGCTCTTGCAGCAGGAACCGGAGCTGCCGTTTTCCACGCTCAAGGAGCAGCATGTCAGCCTTGCGACCGTCCACAACCTCGAGGCGGCCGGCCTTGCGGAAATCCGCCGCCGCCGCGTGCTGCGCGACAGCTACCGCGATGCCAAGGCGCTGCATGAGGCAGTGGAGCTGACCGAGGACCAGCGGCAGGTCGTCGCACGCGTCTACCCGGCCATCGATGCCGCGCGCTACCAGGGCTTCCTTCTGAAGGGCGTCACGGGCAGCGGCAAGACGCAGGTCTACATCGAGCTCGCCGAGCGCGTGCGCGCGGCCGGCCGCCGCGTCATCGTGCTCGTGCCGGAAATCGCGCTGACGGGACAGGTCGTCATGGCGTTCAAGGCGTACTTTCCCGATGACCTCGTCGTCATGCACAGCCGCCTGAGCCTCGCGGAGCGCAACGACGCCATCCTGCGCGTGCGCCGCAATGAGGCGGGCATCATCATCGGCGCGCGCTCGGCGCTCTTCACGCCGGCCGATGACATCGGCCTCGTCATCCTCGACGAGGAACAAGATATGAGCTACAAGCAGGACGAGTCGCCGCGCTACCACGCGCGCGTCGTCGCCGAGAAGATTGCGCGCGTCCACGGAGCTGTGCTGCTCTTAGGCAGCGCGACGCCATCGCTCGAGTCGTACTTCCGCGCGGCGCAGGGCGAGCTCACGCTGCTCGTCATGCCGCGGCGCATCGGCGACATCCCGCTGCCCATCATCCATTGCGTCGACATGCGCGAGGAGCTGCGCATGGGCAACCGCCACATCATCTCGCGCTCGCTGCAGGAGCTCATCGAGCACACCATCGCGCAGCACCAGCAGGTCATCATCATGCTCAACCGGCGCGGCTTCTCGACGTTTGTCATGTGCCGTTCGTGTGGCGAGGTCATCCGCTGCCGCCACTGCGGCCTGCCACTCGTCTATCACCGCAGCGGCCAGCTCAAGTGCCACCACTGCGATGTGCAGGAGCCAGTGCCCAATGTCTGCCCGAAGTGTGGCAGCCGCTACATCAAGTACTTTGGGTCGGGCACGGAGAAGCTCGAGCAGGAACTGCGGCAGCTCGTGCCGTCCGCGCGCGTCATCCGCATGGACCGCGACACGACGACGACGAAATTCGCCCATCAGGAGATCCTAGAGAGTTTCCGGCGCGGCGAGTACGACATCCTGCTCGGCACACAGATGGTCGCCAAGGGGCACGATATCCCAAATGTCACGGCCGTCGGTATCATTAGCGCCGACTCAAGCCTTAACATGCCCGACTTCCGCGCGGCAGAGCGCTGCTTCATGCTGATCACGCAGACGGCGGGGCGCGCCGGGCGTCACGAGACGCGCGGCCGGGTCGTCATTCAGACCTACAATCCCACGCACTACGCCGTGACCTGCGGCATCCGGCAGGACTACGAGGGCTTCTTTCACAAGGAGATTGCCCTCCGTCAGGAACTTTTCTACCCGCCATACAGCCGCCTCGTCAAGCTGCTCTACCAGGACGCGTCGGAGGAGAAGGCGAGGGCGAATGCTACCGCGCTCGTCAAGGCGTTCGAGCTCGCCTTCGCAGGACAAGAGGGCCATCAGGTCATCGGCCCTGCGCCCGCGCTCATCGCCTGCTTCCGCGGCGTCTACCGCTTCGTCGTGCTCATCAAGACGGCCAATCTTTCAGCCGTGCACGACTTCCTCAAGGAGCAGGGGCTCCACCTGCGCGCCGATGTCGCCATCGACATCGACCCCATCACGATGTTTTGAGCCGCCCTACGCAGGCGGTTCTCTTTTTTGCTGCCCCAGAATGTGCTATAATAAAAAGGTGTTTTTCAGCACGAGCATGAACATGCAATTTGATTTGGATGGTGAAAATATGAAAGTAACGAAAGAAGACCTGGAGAACGTCGCGGTCCTCTCCCGCCTCTCGGTGCCGGAGGGCAAGGCTGAGACCTACATCCAGCAGATGGACTCAATCCTGACGTACATGGACAATCTTTCCAAAGTCGATACGGACAATGTCAAGCCGACGACGTATGCGCTGCCGATGCAGAACGTCTTCCGCGAGGATGTCGTCAAGCCGTCGCTGCCGCGCGAGGAAGCGCTCGCGAATGCGCCGCTGCAGGAAGACGGCTATTTCAAGGTGCCGAAGGTACTTGAGGACTGACGGAGGGAACGATTGTGAGATTATACGATAAACCGGCGCATGTCCTGCACGACATGCTCGTCAATAAGGAAATCACTTCGGTCGAGCTGACGCAGGATGTGCTCAGCCGCATCGATGAGGTCGAGGGCGATGTCGAGGCGTACCTGACGATCACGCGCGCGGAGGCTCTTGCACAGGCAGAGGCCGTCGACAAGAAAATCGCGGCAGGGGAGAAGATCTCCTTCCTCGAGGGCATCCCGGGTGCCATCAAGGACAACATCTGCACGAAAGGCGTCAAGACGACTTGCGCCTCGAAGATTCTCGAGCACTTCGTGCCGCCGTACGACGCGACGGTCATGACGAAAATCAAGGCCGAGAATCCTGTCATCCTCGGCAAGGTCAACATGGATGAGTTCGCCATGGGCGGCTCGACAGAGAACTCCGCCTACCATGTGACGCACAACCCGTGGAACCTCGACTGCGTGCCGGGCGGCTCTTCGGGCGGCAGTGCCGCAGCCGTCGCCGCTGGCACGGCCATCTGGGCACTCGGCTCCGATACGGGCGGATCCATCCGTCAGCCGGCTTCCTTCTGCGGCGTCGTCGGCATGAAGCCGACCTACGGCCGCGTCTCGCGCTACGGCCTCGTCGCCTACGCGTCCTCTCTCGACCAGATCGGCCCCCTGACGCGCGATGTCACCGACTGCGCGAACATCCTCAACATCATCGCCGGTCACGACGAGATGGACTCCACGTCGAGCGCTGCAGAAGTGCCTGACTACACGAAGGCACTCGTCGAGGACGTCAAGGGCCTCAAGATCGGCCTGCCGAAGGAGTACTTCGTCGAGGGTATGGACCCGGAGGTCGAGCAGGCTGTCCGCACGGCCATCAAGAAGTACGAGGAACTCGGCGCAGAAGTCGTCGAGATCTCCCTGCCGCACACGGAGTACGCCATCTCCACGTACTACCTCATCGCGCCGGCTGAGGCCGCGACGAATCTCGAGCGCTATGACGGCGTCAGCTACGGCGAGCGCGTCGACGGCGAGGACCTCGTCCAGATGATGACGAACACGCGCGACGAGAAGTTCGGCGAGGAGGTCAAGCGCCGCATCATGATCGGCAACTACGCGCTCTCCGCCGGCTACTATGACGCCTACTACCTCAAGGCACTCAAGGTCCGCACGCTCGTCCAGCAGGACTACACGGAAGCCTTCAAGAAAGTCGATGTCATCATGGCTCCGACGGCTCCGACGCCGGCCTTCAAGATCGGCGAGATGATTGCAGATCCGCTGCAGATGTACCTGCAGGATGTCTGCACCGTCCCCTTGAACCTCGCCGGCCTGCCGGGCATCTCCATCCCGTGCGGCAAGAGCAGCAAGGGCCTGCCCATCGGCCTGCAGATCATCGGCAAGCCGCTCGCGGAGGAGACACTGATCCGCACGGCCTACACGTATGAGCAGAGCCAGGACTACCACAAGCAGATGCCTGAGCTGGGAGGGAACCACTGATGAAATACGAAGCAGTCATTGGCCTTGAGATCCACTGCGAGCTCAAGACGAAAACGAAGATCTTCTGCGGCTGTGCTACGGGCTTCGGCGCAGAGCAGAACACGCATGTCTGCCCGGTCTGCCTCGGCCTGCCGGGCGTTCTGCCGACGGTCAACAAGCGCGTCGTCGAGTTCGGCATCAAGGCCGGCCTCGCGACGAACTGTACGATCAACAAGTACAGCAAGTTCGACCGCAAGAACTACTATTACCCGGACCTGCCGAAGAACTGGCAGACGTCCCAGTACGACCTGCCAATCGCTGAGCACGGCTGGGTCGACATCGACGTCGACGGTGAGAAGAAGCGCATCCGCCTGACGCGCATCCACATGGAGGAAGACGCCGGCAAGCTCGTCCATTCCGGCACGACCATCAAGGACTCCGCGACGAGCAACGTCGACTACAACCGCACGGGTGTGCCACTCCTCGAGATCGTCTCCGAGCCGGACCTGCGTTCTGCGGAAGAGGCTCGCGCCTACATGGAGAAGATCAAGGCCATCATGGAGTACATCGACGTCTCGAATTGCCGCATGGAAGAGGGCAACCTGCGCGCCGACATTAACGTCTCCCTGCGCCCGGTCGGCACGAAAGAACTCGGCACCCGCACGGAGATGAAGAACATCAACTCCTTCAAGAACCTCGAAGATGCGATCAACTACGAGATTGAGCGCCAGGAAGAGGTGCTCGAGGACGGCGGCCACGTCGTCCAGGAGACGCGCACGTTCGACCCGGCCCGCGGCATCACGCTCTCGATGCGCAGCAAAGAGAACGCCCACGACTACCGCTACATGCCGGAGCCAGACCTGCCGCCAATCGTCACGAGCGAGGAGACGATCGAGAAGTACCGCAGCGAGCTGCCGGAACTGCCGGATGCACGCTGCGCCCGCCTCGAGAAAGAGTACGGCCTGTCCGACTACGACGCCGGCATCATCACGAGCTCGCGCGCCATGGCCGAGTACTTTGACGCCGTCGTCGCGACGGGCGCTGACCCGAAGCTCGCGGCCAACTGGATCATGGGCGACCTCGCCAAGAACCTCAACGAGGACGGCATCGACATCACGAAGTCCCCGGTCAGCGCAGAGCGCCTCGGCAAGATGATCGGCCTCATCATGAAGGACACGATCTCCGGCAAGATTGCCAAGAAGGTCTTCAAGGAGATGTGGACGAATGAGGACGAGCCGGAGAAGATCGTCAAGGACAAGGGCCTCGTCCAGATCACGGACACGGGTGCCATCGAGGCAGCTGTCGATGCGGCCATTGCCGCGAATCCGAAAGCTGTCGAAGAGTACAAGGGCGGCAAGAAGAAAGCCATCGGCGCCCTCGTCGGCCAGGTCATGAAGGCCACGCGCGGCAAAGCCAACCCGCAGATGGTCAACAAGATGCTCGCCGAGAAGCTCGCCGACTAAAACAGGATACTGGAAGTACAAAAGCCTTCCCGACCGGGAAGGCTTTTGATAAAAAGAAAGGAAGAGTCATCATGCAATACAGAGCTGCCATCTTCGACCTCGACGGCACGCTCGTCGACACGCTCGAGGACCTGGCCATCAGCGTCAACGAGATGCTCGAGTCCTACGGATTCCCGACGCATCCTCTTGATGAATACCGCTATTACCTCGGCAACGGCTCCAAGAAGCTCATTGAGCGCACCCTGCCGAAGGAGAAGGCCGCCGATGAGGCATTTGTCATCGAGGCGATGAAGCGCTATCAGGCCATCTACGAACATCACCGCGATCACACCGGCCCGTTCCCCGGCATCCAGGCGATGCTCGACGCGCTCAAGGCCAAGGGCATCCCGATGGGGGTCTGCACAAACAAGCACCAGCAGGCGGCCGACGAGATCATCGGCGGAATGTTCCCTGCGGGAACATTCACGACCGTCATGGGTGACCGCCCCGGTCTTCCCATCAAGCCAGATCCGAAGAAGGTTCTCATGATGGCCAAGGAATACGGCGTAAAGCCCGAAGAGGTCGCCTACTTCGGCGATACGAGCGTCGACATGGACACGGCCGTCAACGCCGGCTTCCTGCCGGTCGGTGTCCTCTGGGGCTTCCGCCCGGAGGACGAGCTACTCGCGCACGGTGCCAAAGTCATTCTCTCCAAGCCGGAGGAGCTCTTTGATAAAGTAGAATTTGTTGGCATTGTTGAGAAGTAAATGATGGATCTGGTTGAGAAGTAAATGATGGATCTGAATGAAGTAAAAGATGCGTCCCTGTCCATTCGCAGACAGTATCGCATGCTGGAAGAGCAATTGCACGGCAAGCCCTGGACAACAGAGGAAGATGCCCTGGCCTTTTTGACAGATGCAGGACTGGTCGGCCGTTTGACCATGGCCAAAGAGGGACGCTGGCCGAGCGGCGACGAAGCCATGCTCTCCTCTAAGATCGGGGAGTGCGTCTGGTGGCTGGCCGTCCTTGCCGAGCGCAACGGGGTGGATTTCGCTGCGGCCGTCGAGGATTTCCTGCAGATGCGCGCCGCACAACTGCAGGATAGCTGAAATAAAGTGGAGTGAAAGAAAACATGAAACATCAAGTTCCCGTCGAAAAAGGAAAATCATATGAGATTGCGATCCGCACGCTCGGCACGAGCGGTGAAGGGGTAGGGCGATACGAAGACTTCACGGTCTTTGTGCCGGGAGCCTTGCCGGGCGAGTCCGTCCAGGCCGCCATTGACGAAGTCAAGAAGACGTACGCCAAAGGCCATCTCCTCAAGGTTCTGCGCGCAAGCCGTGACCGCGTCTCACCGGCCTGTCCAATCTACGAGCAGTGCGGCGGCTGCCAGCTCCAGCATCTCGACTACATGGCACAGCTCAAGGCCAAGCGGCAGCAGGTCATCGACGCCGTCACGCGCATCGGCGGCCAGAAAGACCTCTTCGTCGAGCCGACCATCGGCGCGGAGAGTCCGTGGAACTACCGCAACAAGATGCAGTTCCCGATTGGGCGCGTCAAGGGGAAGACCGTCATCGGCTGCTTTGCGCAGGGATCACATGCGATCATCGACACACACGACTGCCACATCCAGAAGGAAGGCAACAATGAGATCGTCAACGCCGTGCGCGAGATCATCACCGAACTGCGCATTCCGGTCTACAATGAGGACCGCCACACCGGCGTCCTGCGTCATGTCGTCGGCCGTGTCGGCGAGAACGGCGAGCTCATGGTCGTCATCGTCACCGCCACCAAGCAACTGCCGCGCGAGAAAGAGTTTGTCAAGGCCCTGCGCAAGCGCCTGCCGCATGTCGTCAGCATCCATCAGAACATCCAGACGTACCGCAACAACGTCATCATGGGCCGTGAGACGAATCTGCTCTGGGGCAAGCCGACCATCCTCGACCGCATCGGCCGCCTGACCTTCCACATCTCGCCGCGGTCCTTCTTCCAGGTCAACACAAAGCAGGCGGAAGTCCTCTACAACAAGGCCCTGGAATTCGCAAACCTCAAGGGAGAAGAGACCGTCATCGATGCCTACTGCGGCACTGGCACGATCACCCTGTTCCTCGCGCAGAAGGCCCGCGAGGTCTACGGCATCGAGATCGTCAAGCCGGCCATCCTCGACGCGCAGAAGAACGCCCGCGACAACAATGTCCGCAACGCCGAGTTCATCGTCGGCGATGCGACAGAAGTCATGCCACGCCTCTATAAGCAGGGCGTGCGCGCCGATGTCGTCGTTGTAGATCCGCCGCGCGCCGGCTGCACGGAGACCGTCCTCAAGACCTTCGCCAACATGCACCCCGACCGCATCGTTTACGTCTCCTGCAACCCCGCTAGCCTCGCCCGCGATATCGCCATCCTCGAGCCCCTCGGCTACAAGGCCGAAAAAGTCCAGCCCGTCGACATGTTCCCGATGACTTCGCACGTTGAGACCGTAGTATTGATGTCAAAAGTGGAGAAATAAGGGGGCGGATTGTCAAGCTAAGTGCAACACCTTTGAGAAATAGACCTCATATGGTGTTTTGTAGCCAAGGCACTTCCTGGGGCGCAGGTTCAACTCATGGTACTTCCGTTGGATGTAATCCTCTGGCGTATCCGTGATGTCCTTGCCTTTCGGGAAGAACTCCCGTAAAAGGCCTTTGGTGTTTTCATTGGTCCCGCGCTCCCATGGATGGTGTGGAGGTTGACTGCAGCGGAGGTCTTGCTCATGGCTTTTCCACCAAGCAAGTACCGGCTTTTC
>UMHE01043071.1_pt1 | contig 16914 bp, 9 predicted proteins | sample 1965451 | NCBI WGS metagenome assembly UMHE01 (sample SAMEA4836090, study PRJEB28245) | human gut metagenome | biome: gut microbiome; material: fecal sample | place: Denmark | collected 2008 | reverse complement strand
ATAAATAAAGTTAAATCAAAGTGTTGCGGAATTAAGGATTATAAGAACAAACTTCCTATCTGGAAGACCAATGCCGATACGACCCAAGCCAATAGGGTAGTATATCCAGCGGCGAATCCTGCCCACTTCCAACTGCCAGTCTCGCCTTTGATGGCGGCAATCGTGGCGATACAAGGGAAGTACAAGAGCACGAAGAGCAAGAAACAGTAGGCGGTGAGTGTAGCCTTGGCAGATGCCTCGGCATCACTATAACCATAGGTCTTCTTGAGGTCTGAGGTCATCTGCTTCTTCAATACCTCGTACTTGCCATCTTCGTCATTGTAGTCTTGGTCATCGCTGAAACTGTCGTTGTTGCTGTAGAGCACGCCCATGGTCGAAGCGACAATCTCCTTGGCACCTACACCAGATACCAAACCAACATCCAGTTTCCAGTCGAAACCTTGTGGGGTGAAGATGGGTTCGATGGTCTTTCCTATACGACCGATATAGCTCTGTTCCTGTTGAGCTTGTGAATCAAGTTTGGAGTCGTGAGGGAAGTAGCCCAAAGCCCAAACGATGATGCTAGCCACGAGGATGATACCACCCATCTTCTTGAGATACTGCTTACCCTTCTCCCAAGTGTGGCGACCGATCGCCTTCCAGGTAGGGAAGCGGTAAGGTGGCAGCTCCATCACGAATGGAGTATCCTCGCCCTTGATGACGAAGCTAGCGAAGATGCGGCTCAGTATCACTGCCATGAAGATGCCCACGAGATAGAGTGAAATCATGATGAGTGAGCGGTATTGCAAGGCGAAGAAGGTGCCGATGACCATGATGTAAATAGGTAGGCGAGCCGAACAACTCATCAAAGGCAGTATCAACATCGTTATCAGTCGGGAGCGATGACTCTCGATGGTTCTCGTTGCCATCACCGCCGGCACATTACAGCCGAAGCCCATAATCAGTGGAATGAACGACTTGCCGTGCAAGCCCATCTTGTGCATCAACTTATCCATGATGAAGGCGGCACGAGCCATGTAGCCCGAATCCTCCATGTAGGAGATGAAGAAGTAGAGGATAAGAATCTGTGGCAGGAACACGATGACGGCTCCCACACCACCGATGACACCATCGATGAGCATATCCTTGATAGGACCATCTGGCATATACGTGCTGATGGTATCACCTAGCCAAGCCACGCCGTCTTCTATCCATCCCTTAGGAATCTCGCCCAAGACGAAGGTGGCGGAGAACATGATGAACAGCAAGAGAATGAAGATAGGGAAACCTACATACTTGTTGGTGATGACACGGTCGATGAGGTGAGTCACCTGGTAGGTGTCCTTCGCCGTACCGGTTTCATATCCCGCCTCTTGCAATGCACCATGGATGAAACCATACTTGGCATCCATGATGGCGGTCTCGCTATCTTCTTGTGTCTCTTCCTTCACACGCTTGGCAGCCTCGTCGCGAGCGGCAAAGATTTCCTTTGCAGAGTTGAGATAGCTCACATATTCCTCGGCGTGCTTGTCATTCTCCAAGAGTTTGATAGACAAGTATCGGGTGGAGTAGCGTTGGCGGATGCTGTCATCTGCCTTCAGATACTTCTGGATATGTTCGATGCCATGCTCTATCTCATGTCCGTGGTTGATATGGATATGACGATAGTGCGAAGTGCTATCTTCCTTGCCTTCATAGAGTTCGATGATGGTCTCGAAGAGTTTATCTACTCCTCGTCCATTGGTGAACACAGTAGGAATCATGGAGATTCCGAAGAGTTCGCCTAGCTTGTCGTAGTCGATGTTGTCACCACGTTTCTCGGTCTCATCAAACATGTTGAGCGCACAAACCATACGGATGTGCATATCTATCAACTGAGTGGTGAGATAGAGGTTACGCTCCAGGTTGCTGGTATCGATGACATTGATGACAATATCCGGTGTATGTTCGATGAGTTGCTTGCGAACATAGAGTTCCTCTGGCGAATAGGCGGAGAGGGAATAGGTGCCTGGGAGATCGACCAGGTTGAAATGATAGCCGTTGTAATCGGCTTCGCCCACCTTGGCATCCACGGTGACACCACTATAGTTGCCCACACGTTCGTGAGCACCCGAAGCAAAGTTGAAGAGGGAAGTCTTTCCACAGTTAGGATTGCCCACCAACGCCACGTTGATGACGTGGTGCAAGCGGTCTGCCTCTTTCTCGGCAACGAGCATCTTGTCGCCCAAGGCTTGCTCGTCGGCTTCCTTGCTATCTACTATTTGTGAGTCCTTGACCTGTTTTCTGCCTTCAAAGTCTGCTTTGTTGAGTTCACTATCGTTTTTTGCATCGTTTACGGAGACGACCTCGATATGGTCAGCCTCGCTGTGTCGGAGTGACACCTCGTAGCCCATGATTTTATATTTCACTGGGTCTTGGAGTGGGGCGTTGAGAAGTACTTCTACCTTCTTGCCCTTGATGAATCCCATCTCGATGATTCTCTTTCTGAAACCACCGTGACCGGACACCTTGACGATGACGCCACTTTCTCCTGTTTTGAGTTCTGATAATCTCATACCTTATTATATTATATTTCGGCTGCAAAATTACTAATAATTATTTGCAACTGGGTAGCAATGATGTTATTAAAAACAAAAATACCTAGAAATGATGAGAGTATCATCAAATCTAGGTATTCTTGTCATTATTTCTTGTGATTTTGATGCGCCTTCGCAGGGCATCTCGTCTGTATTAAATCTTAGATGTTTCTGCCATGGCAGTTCTTAAACTTCTTGCCACTACCGCATGGACATGGGTCATTAGGACGTGGCATACGCTCTGCACGGTAAGGAATGCGAGGTTGACCAGCACCCTCACGAGTGTCTTGGTTGGCTGCTGCCTGTTGTGCGGCACGCTCGGCACGCTCACGCTCAGCATCAATGTCAACCTTAGACTCAACGTAGTTCTGCTGGGTGCGCTGCTCTGGAGCTGCCTCCTGGACAGGTTGCTCCTGCTCGATAACCGGAATCTGACCACGCATCAAGATGCTGGCGATACGGTCATACATATCATTGATCATAGCATCCCAAACCTTAGCACTCTCCAACTTGAAGATCAAGAGAGGATCCTTCTGTTCATAGCTAGCGTTCTGTACAGAGTGCTTCAACTCATCGAGCTTGCGGAGGTTCTCCTTCCAGTCATCATCGATGATGTGGAGTACCACGCTCTTCTCAAACTCCTTGACTACGCTCTTGCACTCAGACTCGTAAGCCTCCTTGAGGTTGCAAGGAATCTGGTACATACGCTTGCCATCTGTCAATGGGACCATGATGCGCTCGAAACGATCGCCTTGGTTCTCGAACACCTGCTTGATGATAGGGAGGGCAGTCGTCTGGATGCGGTCGGTCTTGCGCTTGAAGGAAGCCATAGCCTCCTGGAATGCACGCTCAGCCAAATCCTCTGGCTTACCGGTCTCATACTCCTCGGCACTGAATGGAATCTCCATGGCGAGTACTCTCAAGAACTCCTCCTTGGCACCCTCGAAGTCGTTGTTGTTGACGATGTTCAGCACACGGTCCCAGATGATGTTGACGATATCCATACCGATACGCTCACCCATCAAGGCGTGGCGACGCTTCTCGTAGATAACGGTACGCTGACGGTTCATCACGTCATCATACTCCAAGAGGTGCTTACGGATACCGAAGTTGTTCTCCTCTACCTTGCGCTGAGCACGCTCGATGCTCTTGCTGATCATAGGACTCTCGATACGCTCACCATCCTCGAAGCCGAGGCGGTCCATTACCTTGGCGATACGCTCGCTGGCGAAGAGACGCATCAACTTATCCTCCAATGATACGTAGAATACTGAAGAACCTGGGTCACCTTGACGACCGGCACGACCACGAAGCTGACGGTCAACACGGCGGCTCTCATGACGCTCTGTACCGATGATGGCAAGACCGCCTGCAGCCTTAACCTCAGGAGTCAACTTGATATCGGTACCACGACCTGCCATGTTGGTAGCGATGGTGACGGCACCCTTGCCATTGGTTGAGCGACCTGCCTCGGCTACGATCTGAGCCTCCTGCTGGTGCAACTTGGCATTCAATACGTTGTGAGGGATGTTACGCATCTTCAACATCTTGCTCAACAACTCTGATATTTCGACAGAAGTAGTACCTACCAAGACTGGGCGGCCTGCATTACGCATCTCCTCAATCTCGTCGATAACGGCACGATACTTCTCACGAGCTGTCTTATATACACGATCGTCCAAGTCCTTGCGGGCGATAGGACGGTTGGTAGGAATCTCCACTACATCGAGCTTGTAGATGTCCCAGAACTCACCAGCCTCTGTACTTGCTGTACCGGTCATACCAGAGAGCTTGTGGTACATACGGAAGTAGTTCTGAAGAGTGATGGTTGCGAAGGTCTGTGTGGCAGCCTCTACCTTGACGTGCTCCTTAGCCTCGATAGCCTGGTGCAAACCATCGCTCCAACGACGACCATCCATGATACGACCTGTCTGCTCATCGACAATCTTCACCTCGCCATCCATGACAACATACTCGTCGTCCTTGTTGAACATGGTGTAAGCCTTCAAAAGTTGCTGCAAGGTGTGAACACGCTCACTCTGTACGCCATAGTGAGCCATCAACTCATCCTTCTTGTCCAAGCGAGCTTGGTCGTCCAAGTCGGTACGTGCCTCCAACTCACTCAACTGTGTAGTGATGTCTGGCAACACGAAGAGTTCCTTATCGTTTACCTGCTTAGCCAACCAGTCTGTACCCTTGTCGGTCAAGTCGGCTGAGTTCAACTTTTCATCTACAACGAAGTACAAAGGCTCTACAGCCTTAGGCATCTCACGGTTGTTGTTTGCCATGTAGTACTCCTCAGTCTTCAACAAACCAGCCTTGATACCTTCCTCAGAGAGGTACTTGATCAATGGCTTGTTCTTAGGAAGCGCCTTAAATGAACGATAGAGTGCCAAGAAACCTGCATCCAAGAGCTCCTGGTTCTTGGTCTTGGTACCTTCGCCAATCTTCTGCTTAGCCTCGGCGAGCAACTCAGTAGCCTGCTTGCGCTGAACCTCATAAAGGCGCTCTACCAATGGCTGATACTCCTCGAACATCTGGTCATCACCCTTTGGAATAGGACCAGATATAATAAGAGGTGTACGGGCATCGTCGATCAACACGGAGTCAACCTCATCGACGATGGCATAGTTGTGCTGGCGCTGAACCAAGTCGGCAGGACTGGTAGCCATGTTATCACGCAAGTAATCGAAACCGAACTCGTTGTTGGTACCGAAGGTGATATCAGCCATGTATGCCTTGCGACGAGCATCGGAGTTAGGACGGTGCTTGTCGATGCAATCTACAGAGAGACCATTGAACATATAGAGAGGTCCCATCCACTCAGAGTCACGCTTAGCCAAGTAATCGTTGACAGTTACGACGTGAACACCATTGCCGGTCAAGGCATTCAAGAATACAGGACAGGTACCAACGAGGGTCTTACCCTCACCAGTAGCCATCTCGGCAATCTTGCCTTGGTGCAAAACAACACCACCGAAGAGCTGAACGTCGTAGTGGATCATTTCCCACTTGAGGTCATTGCCACCTGCAGTCCAGTGATTGTGGTAGATAGCCTTGTCACCATCGATGGTGATGAAGTCGTTGGCTGGGTTGGCTGCCAACTCACGGTCGAAGTCGTTGGCTGTAACCACAGTCTCCTCGTTCTCTGCGAAACGGCGAGCGGTATCCTTGACGATGCTGAAAGCTGTAGGCAAAACCTCGTTGAGGGCAACCTCATACTTGTCGAGTGCTTCCTTCTCCAACTTGTCGATCTGGTTGAAGATAGCCTCACGCTCGTCGATAGGAGTATCCTCAATCTTAGCCTTGAGTTCTGCTATCTTAGCCTTTTCTTCCTTGGCAGCTGATTGTACATACTGTTGGATTTCCTTTGTTTTAGCACGGAGTTCGTCATTGCTCAAGGTCTTGATATTTTCATATTCTGCCTTAATCTTCTCTACGATTGGCTGAATCAACTTCATGTCACGAGTTGACTTGTTGCCGAACAATGACTGGAGAAATTTGTTAAAGTTCATTGTATATTTATCTTTTTTATTGTTATTCGATGTTGTACTTTGTTTGAAATTGGTTGCAAATTTACGAAAAATATCTGTAAATCAGCAATCTTTCATCAAGAAAAGCCCGATAGGAGGGTATATTCCTTGATTTTGCTTACATTTTGACAGTGAAAGTGTCGGGTCCTCGAATAACAATGCTGCCGTATGGCGCACGATACTTGTGTGCCACGGCTGGGTAAAAACAAATATAACGTGTATGGTCTGTCAGATTGTCAGAAGCATCGGCTGACAGAAGTGCCGATGATAGGTGGTATGTCGTCTTGATGGACTCATCCTCTGAGGCTTCCTTGATGGCTTTGATGACGCAAAGGAGGTCTTCCTCCAACGCCTTCGCCTCCGGTTGCTGGATGAATTCGTCGTAGGATATATCCGTGAGCGCAAACTTCAGTGCCTGCTGATAAGTCTGCGCTTCCATGCCTGTTGCCGCAAGGACAACCAGAAGGGCTGTGATATATCTATTTACCATCATTCTTTGTTTGTCTTTTGTTTGTATTATGGCATTCTAATGCTTGCTTTGTTATTGCTTAATGCTTCAATTGGTAGGCTGCCATTTTCAATGCGTACCTCATTAGCAAAGATAATGCCAAGATGATCATGCCCTCGGCGTAATCCTGCCATATTTGCATGAAGAGGGAGATGACGAGCAAGGTGCCCCATACATTATAGTACCAGTGCATTCCGCCTTTTCTCATCCTCTTGCTCACCTTGTAAACGAAGAGGAGATTGAGAGGGTTGAGTATCAACATTTGGAAGTTGACCTGCACGGTAGGGTGTTGTGAGAATACCATTGCCAATAAGATGAGTCCTGGCAGTCCTGTGACGATTAGCAACAGGGTGTCCATCCACCAAAAGTTCTTCTTCTTTGCCACTTCGCATGCAGTAATGAGGACGATGAGAATAGCCAAGATGACTGACACCATGCGGGGAGTGATGCTTTCCGTAGTGGTGACCTCTGCTTGTGGGGCAACTATGTAGAACGTGCTATCTACCAACTTGATGTATGGCGTTTTAGTCGGATAGACATTCACGAGCTTGCCTTGCTGGACTGTGTCTTTTCTTGCTTCGACCTCGAAGTCGTTGTAGAGATTCTCAGGTAAGAACTCCCATTCCTCCTTGTTGATAGGAAGGTCGGACTGGTAACCCAAAAGGAGGTCGTTGCCGAATCGTGCCCATCGGTGGTTCTCATTCCATCGGTGGATTTCTTCTCTGTAGGTGGAGTGCGCATCCACGTTCTTGAAGTCGGTGGTGTGGTAGGCAAGATGCTGGATAATCATATTGCGTGCCCTTGTCGTACAGTTGTCGTAGAAGAAATTGTAGCGATAGGTACGGTTCGCCTCTTGGTTGTTCTCGTCGATAGCGGTGAGTATCTTCCATTTCTCTTCTCTGGTGAGTGCCAGTCTTTGTTGCTTTACCCATCTTCCCTCGTAGGTGTATTCTGCGATGAAATGCTGCATCGGGAAAATTCCTATCTGGTAGTCGGTGAGACCGAATACGAAACGAAGGATAAAGAAATCTTGTTGGAAAGAGAACATGCCCCAGTTGACGGCGAGGTCGGTGCCATGTACCTTGTCCTCTATGCGGAGAGCGGTATGACCATAGTATGACCATACCTCTTGTCCTGGTCCGCAAGTCAGGAGAGATATATCTACAGAGTCTAACCATGTGGGGGCTAGACCAGGGATGTTGCTAGTTTCGGATTGGGCGTTAGTTGCCCCAGCAGAAGATTCTTTTGAGTGATTACCTGGAAAATCCTGCGCAGCCGCGTTAGTCGTTAAAATGATTAACAAAACGGCTAAAATTGCTCTAAAAATGTACTTAAAACGTTTCACGATGCAAAAATACCTTATTATTTTGGATTTTCCTTCTTTTTTCTCGTTTTTTTTCAATACTTTTGCACTCTGAATATAATTTTGACTGATTTATACTAAATGAGAAAGCTTATCTTAGCAACCCTTTTGTTGGGTTCGACTCTTATGGTAAATGCCCAAAGTGGTACTAATTCTCCATACAGCCAGTATGGTCTTGGCGTGTTGTCTGACCAAACTTCTGGTTTCAATCGTGGTATGAATGGCGTGGGTCTTGGTTTTCATGAGCACAACCAAGTCAACTATTTGAACCCGGCTTCCTATTCCAATATAGATTCTTTGTCTTTTATTCTTGATGCTGGTATCTCCGGACAGATTACCAACTTCAATGAGAATGGTGTGAAGAAGAATGCCAAGAATGCTAACTTCGAGTATGTGGTAGCTGGTTTGCGAGTTGCCAAACACGTCGGTGTCAGCTTCGGTATCCTTCCTTTTACCAATGTGGGATATAATTATACCAGTACGGGTAAGGTAGGTCCTAACTTCGATGGTGCTACCTATACCAATACTTATAATGGTGAGGGTGGACTTCATCAGGTATATGTCGGTGCTGGTTGGATGCCAGTGAAGGGCTTCTCTATTGGTGCCAATGTAAGTTATGTTTGGGGTGATTACAATAAGTATGCTAGCAATGCTTATAGTAATTCCAACTATAATACTTTGACTCGTACCTATTCTACACAGGTAAACAGCTATAAGATTGACCTCGGTGTACAATATACAGCTAAGGTGGCTAAGAAAGATTGGTTGACCGTGGGTGCGACTTTCTCTCCTGGTCATAACCTAGGCGCATCTGCTGATATGAGCGTGATTTCCAACAACTCTCAGACGGGTACTGCTGATACAGCCGCTTTCGCTATCGACAAGGCTTTCAAGCTTCCTAATATGTATGGAGTGGGTTTGATGTGGAATCATGCAGACCAGTGGAAGGTAGGTTTCGATTATACTTTGCAGCAGTGGGGTAACACCGATTATCCTGCTGTCTATAAGAGAGTGGATGATGAAAGAGAAACTTACAATGTGGGTGGTGAATATACCAATCGCTCTAAGTTCAATCTCGGTATGCAGTATTGCTATGGCGAGTATAACCGTCACTTCTTCAAGCGTATCAGATACCGTGCCGGTGTCAGCTATGCCACACCTTATTTCAAGGTGAATGGAAATGATGGTCCTAAGGAACTGTCTGTTAGCGCAGGTTTCGGCATTCCTATTGTCAATGGTTACAACCGCCGTTCTTTCTTGAACATCAGCGGTCAGTGGGTGAAGAGTTCTGCCAAGGATTTGATTTCAGAGAATACCTTCCGTCTTAACATTGGATTTACTTTCAATGAGGAGTGGTTCAGAAAGTGGAGAATGAAGTAATTCTCCTCTCTTTTGGTATGAAAGTCAAGTAAGTGTCTTACATATATAATAATGTATAGATTAAGAAACGTATTTTTCGGAGGGTTGATGCTCTTGTTCATGGAGGCTTGCCAGGAACAGGTGGAGCATACTGCGCCTGCTATCCTCGCCAAGGACTCGGTGGCGATGATGACTTCGTATGGTGTCAATACGCTTGTCAGCGACTCTGGAGTGATGAAATATCGCATTGTCACGGAACGATGGGAGGTCAATACTGCCAAGAATCCGTCACGTTGGACTTTCGAGAAAGGTATCTTGCTCGAACAGTTTGATGAGACTTTTCATATCAATAGCTATATCCAAAGTGATACGGCTTACTATTTTGACCAACTGAAGGTGTGGAAACTCTATGGGCGGGTACGTATCTTGACCAAGGATGGACTCCGTTTCACCAGCGAGCAACTCACTTGGGACCAAAACAAGCATGAGCTTTCCAGTAATGTGTTTAGTAAGTTGGTTACCCCTGAAAGAACACTGCAGGGGTCTCATTTTTGGAGTGATGAGAAGATGACAAGATACTTCGTGAGCAATTCGAAAGGTAGCTTCGAGAAGGGTGATGTGGCTGGTACTCAGAATGATACTTTGAGTTCGCAACCTGATTCCGTTAAGCGGAATATGCGCCCTCAGGCTACACCGAGAAGTGCGACGAATTCTATCCCGCTCATGCACTAATATAACAATATAGACAATGGATCAAGTAGGTGTTAGTCTTATAATTGGTATTATTATTACAATGGTCTTCTCCGCTTTCTTTAGCGGAATGGAGATAGCTTTTGTCTCTTCCAACCGTATGTTGGCAGAGATGGATAAGGAGAGAAACGGCTTTACGCAGCGTATCATCTCCCTCTTTTATGCCCATCCTAATGGCTTCGTCAGCACCATGTTGGTGGGCAACAATATCGCTCTTGTTATCTATGGTATTCTGATAGCTCGTCTTTTCGACAATACGATATTCGCAGGTATGGATGCAGGATTTACGGTGCCTGCTGATACCATATTATCTACTTTGATTGTGCTTTTCACCGGCGAGTTCCTTCCAAAGACCTTGTTCAAGGCAAACCCTAACCGCTTGTTGGCGGTGTTTAGTCCGTTTGCTTATATCTGCTATGTGGTCTTGTGGCCGATTAGCAAGTTCAGTACTTTCTTGAGCAAGGTGATTCTTCGTGTATTCGGTTTGAAGATGGATGATGAGAGTGCTGATGATGGCTTCTCAAAGGTGGATTTGGACTATTTGGTTCAGTCAAGTATCGACAACGCAGAGAAGGATTCCGACATCAATGACGAGGTTAAGATATTCCAGAATGCCTTGGATTTCTCTGATACCAAGGTGAGGGACTGTATGGTGCCTCGTACCGAGATTCAGGCGGTGGATTGGGATGCCTCCTTGGAAGAGTTGCAACAGAAATTTGTGGAGAGTGGCAACTCTAAGATTATTGTTTATAAGGAGGACATCGACCATATCGAGGGTTATATCCATAGCTCCGAACTCTTCCGCAGTCCTAAGAAATGGCAAGACCATATCCGCACCATGCCTTTCGTGCCAGAGACGATGCAGGCACAGAAACTGATGAAGATATTCTTGCAGCAGAAGAAGACGCTTGGTGTCGTCGTAGATGAGTTTGGAGGTACCAGTGGACTGGTTAGTTTGGAGGACATCGTGGAGGAAATCTTTGGTGACATCGAGGATGAGCACGACTCTACGAAATATGTTGCCAAGCAAACAGCAGATGGAGATTATCTCCTGTCGGCTCGTTTGGAGATAGACAAAGTAAACGAGATGTTTGACTTAGACTTGCCTGAGAGCGACGAGTACATGACCATAGGCGGTTTGATACTCCATGAATATCAGAGTTTTCCAAAGCTCAATGAGGTCGTGAAGTTCGACAAATATGAGTTTAAGATTATCAAATCCACCTCTCGCAAGATAGAGTTGGTACAGTTGCATATTTTGTAAAGAATATCAATGAGATACGTCAAAAAGCACTTATTCCTGTGGATAAGTGCTTTTATTCTTTCCTTTTTTGCTACTTTTTGCTACTGTATGACAAAAAAGGTGGCAAAAAATTCCCTTATTTGCGATTTTCTTTGTATTTTTGCAGTCAATTGGCTACTAGTCATCTGTTTTCCCAAGGAAACGTTGTCGAGCCATCTTAGAAACAAAGAAAATAAAACAATAAAAAATAAAAACAAAAAGTAATGGCAGCATTAGGAACAATTCGAAAAAGAGGTGTCATTTTGGTATGTATTATCAGTTTCGGCCTCTTCGCATTCATCGCTGAGGAAGCTTTCCGTTCTTGTGATTCTGCAAAGAACAACGAACGTCAGCAAGTCGGTGAGGTGTATGGTGAGAAAATCAATGTGCAGGAATTCCAGAAGCTCGTTGATGAGTACACCGAAGTGATTAAGATGCAGCAGGGACAAGACAATCTCCCTGAGGAGCAGATGAACCAAGTAAAGGACATGGTTTGGAACTCTTACGTACAGAACAAGATCGTGGCTCACGAGGCAGAGAAACTTGGTCTTACCGTAACAGACGCCGAACTTCAGGACATCTTGAAGACTGGTACCAACCCAATGCTTCAGCAGACTCCTTTTGTCAATCAGCAGACAGGTCGTTTCGACGTAGCTTCTTTGCAGAAGTTCTTGGCTGATTACAAGGCTCAGAAGGCTAATCCTTCAGCTAATGGTCAGATGATGGAGCAATATACCAAGATTTACAACTATTGGTCATTCATCGAGAAGACACTTCGTCAGCAGACTTTGGCTCAGAAGTATCAGTCTTTGCTCGCACACTGCTTCCTTTCAAATCCTGTAGAGGCTAAGATGGCTTTCAAGGAGGAGAACGAGGAGAGCAAGATCCAGTTGGCGGCTTTCCCTTACTCAGACATCCAGGATGATAAGGTGAAGGTAGAGGAGAGCGACTTGAAGGCCAAGTATGATGAGTTGAAGGCTCGTTTCAAGCAGCCTGTTGAGACTCGCGACATCAAATTCGTTGATGTTCAGGTGAGTGCTTCTCAGGCAGATCGCTCTGCTATCAACAAGGAGATGGCTGGTTTCCACGATCAACTCGTAGCAGCTGCTGATCCTACTGAGGTAGTACGCAAGGCTGCATCTACAGTTTCTTACTTGGGTCTCCCTGTTAGCAAGCAGGCTTATCCACAAGACATCGCAGCTCAGCTCGATTCTATGAGCGTAGGTCAGGTTTCTGCTGTTAAGGCAAATGCAGCAGACAACACTTTGAACATCGTGAAGTTGGTTGCTAAGCAGCAGTTGCCAGACTCTGTTCAGTACCGTGTTATCCAGGTTGCTGCTCCTTCAGTAGCTGAGGCTAAGACCAAGGCTGACTCTATCCAGGGTGCTATCGCTGGTGGTGCTGACTTCGAGGCAATCGCTAAGAAGTATGGTCAGACTGGTGAGAAGGCTTGGATGACAACTAAGCAGTATGAGTATGCTCAGACTATGGATAAGGACAACAAGGCTTTCATCAATGCTTTGAATACTCAGGCTGTGAATGCTACTTCTGAACTTCAGTTGGGGCAGGGTTATGTGATCCTCCAGGTTTGCGATCGTAAGGCAATGGTTGAGAAATATACCGCTGCTGTTATCAAGAAGAGCATCGATTTCTCTCAGGATACCTATCGTACCGCTTACAACAAGTTCTCTAGCTTCGTAAGTGCTAACCAGACAGCTGACGATATCTTGAAGAACGCAGCTAAGAGTGGTTACAATGTACAGGACTTGAAGGATGTGACAACATCTGTTCACTACTTGGCAAACATCCACGCTACTCGTGAGGCTTTGAAGTGGTTGTTTGAGGCTAAGGAAGGTGCTGTATCTCCATTGTATGAGTGTGGTGACAACGACCACTTGTTGGTAGTTGTACTCGATAAGATTCATCGCATTGGTTACCGTGGCTTGGATGATCCACAGGTAAAGGAGATGATCAAGGCTGAGGTTATCAAAGACAAGAAGGCTGAGATGATTGAGACTAAGTTGAATGGTGTGAAGAGCATCGCTGCTGCTAAGGCTAAGGGTGCTAAGGTATCTGATGTTAACCAGATTACTTTCGCCGCTCCTGTATTCGTTGCTTCAAGTGGTGCTAGCGAGCCTGCTCTCTCTGGTGCAGTTGCTGCAACTAAGAAGGGTGCTTTCTCTGCTCACGCAGTAAAGGGTAATGCTGGTGTTTATCTCTTCCTGGTAACAGGCAAGTCTAATCGTCCTGTTAAGTTCGATGAGAAGTCTCAGGAGCAGAAGTGCCGTCAGAAGTCAATGCAGTATGCTGGCAACTTCATGAATGAGCTTTATCTCAACGCAAAGGTTGTTGATAACCGCTATCTTTTCTTCTAATTAGAAAGATAGAGTTAATCATATCATATGTTTTGAGCGTGGTTTCTTTTCGAAGCCACGCTTTTTTTATCCTTTCATGGCGTAGGGATTACGCTCCTAGTCGTATGAGGCTACACTCCTAGTCGTATGAGGCTACGCTCCTAGTCGTATGAGGCTACACTCCTAGTCGCATGAGGTTACACTCCTAGTCGTATATCTGTCTGCTCTGCACGGCATCAGCTTCTTCTCTGCACTGCATTATCACACGCTCTGCACGACGTTTTATCTCTTTTGTAACGGACTTTACTTCGTTGCCCAATGAACCTTACTTCATAGCCTAATGAACCTAAGTCCATTTTTTCATATATAAAACTATTATTTGTGGGTAATAAAAAAGCGTACAAACTTTACGTCTGTACGCTTTCTTGAATGATGTGAGAGCTGATAGGCTCTACATCTTTATCATATTCCTTATCCTCGGCTCCACCAATGTTTCTTCTTAGGTGGTTCTTGGCTTGCACCAAGGCTTTCCTTGATGATGGTACGATAGCTTTTCCCTTGACTGATGATTTGATAAATCTGTCCCCAGTCGGGGAGACCACCGATGTTGCGGTCATCAATGAAATAGTCGGCTTTCAACTTGCGGGAGAAGTGGTTGTTGTTCTCAAGACTCTCCTCTGGATAGTCTTTGTTGACAGCCCAGAACTCCACGCCTCTTTCTTTGCACCAATCCACAGCCTCTTGTAAGAGATGTCCTTCTCTCACACTCCATAAGATGAGGCGGTGGTGGTCTCTGATGAGCATTTTCAATGTTTCGATGGCGAAAGGTATCTCAGTGCCTATCTTGGGATATTCGTGAGTGACGATGGTACCATCAAAATCTACTGCTATTGTTGCCATCTTTCTTTATCTTTTTACGCTGTCGTCGTTCTTGTCACCATAGTGGCTGTTGCTATAACTGCCATAGGTACCGTAAGCACCATATGAACCATAGCTGCCATAGCCGTACTGCTTGCCGTATGCACCGTAGCTAGCATACTTGCCGTACTTACCATATTTGCCATAGCCGTAGTAGTAGCCATACTTCTTCTTAGACAAATCTACACCATTCAAGACAATGCTCATATTTGGCATCTTCTTCTCGTAAGCAAGACCATTGATGAGTCCGAAGCTTGACTTCTGGGTGTAATCGGCACGGCAAACGTAAACTGTAGCGTTTGCGATGCGACCCAATGCCAAGGTATCTGTTACGAGACCTACAGGAGCTGTATCAATGATGATATAGTCATAGTGCTCTTTCAATATGTCCATAGTCTCCTCCAAACTCTTTCTTGTAACCAACTCACCTGGGTTTGGTGGTACAGGACCAGCCATTAAGAGGTCGAGGTTGCTGTTGACACCTGAGTTGACAATCTGCTTGTTGACATCATCCCATGTGATATTGTCCTTGATAAGCAAGTTGGTAATGCCATGGTGATGGTCGTCAATCTCGAACAACTCAGCCAAACGAGGCTTACGGATGTCCAAACCTACCAATACGACCTTCTTGCCAAGCAATGCGAAACTGATGGCAAAGTTGGAAGCGATGAAAGTCTTACCTTCACCTGATGTGGTAGATGTCATCAAGATGACCTTGTCGTGCTCCTTCATCAAGAACTGCAAGTTGGTACGGAGACTACGGAAAATCTCTTCCATGAGGTTGTTCTTGTTCTCGTGTACCACGATGTCTGCCTTGGTCTTGGCACGGTCGCTGGCGATGGCTACATCGGCGATGATAGGAAGCTTGGTTAACTTCGCTACATCATCATGACCCTCAATCTTATAGCGGAAGAATGCCAACAAGAAGAGGATAAGGGCTGGAATAGCCAAACCGAGACCGAAGGCGATCATCAATATTATGGAATCCTTTGGAGTTACCTTGCCTGCGAATACAGGGTTGTCTATCAACTTACCCTTGTCGGCTGTAGCTGCCAATGAGATGGAGTTCTCCTCACGTTTCTGGAGCAACATCAAGTACAAGCCAGACTTTACCTCCTGCTGGCGACCAATCTGTGTCAAGATACGTTCTTGCTCAGGGGTATTGCTGATTTGTCCCTGGTATTTGCCCTGTTGAGAAGCGATGCTATTGCGCTGGATTTTCAAGCCGGCACGAGCCTGAGACATCGCACGCTTGATGCTAGCCTGCAAGTCGTCCAACTGGGATGTCAATGGAGTGACGGTAGGAGAGGACTCGCTGGCACTGTGCAACAACTGGTTGCGCTGCAAGGCAATCTCATTGTATTTATTGATGAGAGAAGTGGCGCTAGCATCGTTCAAACCTACATTGGATGGGATAGGCTGGTGTCTGTTGCTAGGCTCGTTCATGTACTTGGTCAACTCATCGAGCAAGGCAACTTGTGTGTTCGCCTCGTTCAATTTCTGTGCATAGGAGTCAGCGTTGCTGAAGGCTGTAGAGGCATTCATGCTCAACTGTACCATATTGTTGCGCTTTTTGTAGTTCTCCAACTGTCCTTCGGTGTTACCCAACTCTGCGTTGATCTTCTCCAAACGTTGGTTGATGAACTGTTCTGTGCGTACTGCAATCTGGTTCTTGTCCTCGTTGGCTTGTCTGTTATAGACGATGGCGAGTTGCTTCAGATAGTCGATGGCACGTTGTGGAATCTCGTCAGTGATGACGAGTTGCGCAATAGATGTCGCCTTAGTAGAAGGGCTTACGCTGAGGCTTCCCACATATTTGCCTGCAGCAATCTCTGGTGCAATCATGGTCACCTTTAGACTCTCGCCATCTCTCAACATATAGTTGCCATTCTGCGTGAACTTGACCATACCCACACGTGTGCCGAGAGTGGCAGGCAGTGCAGTGATAACCTTGTCAACAGTGATAGGACCAGGGTTGTAAGAGTTGTCGTCGATAGGCACGAAGTAAGAGCCTACCACATGATAGTTTCTGCCTTCTCGTGTAATCTTGAAGTTCATAGGAGCATTGAGCTTCTTCAAGTGCTCATAGTCCATATCTACATTGACTTCCTGCTCACCATAGATCAAGTGGTCCTTGATTCTACCCTCATGGCGGTAGGTGGTGTAGAGCTTGAGGTCATAGACAGCTTGTTGAGCCAAAGTTCTAGACTTCAAAATCTCCATCTCGTTGTCGATACCATTGCTGTTGGAAATGATACCTAGGTTGGCAGAGCTTTGTATGGAGTTACCTCT
>UMHE01001132.1_pt1 | contig 16999 bp, 11 predicted proteins | sample 1965451 | NCBI WGS metagenome assembly UMHE01 (sample SAMEA4836090, study PRJEB28245) | human gut metagenome | biome: gut microbiome; material: fecal sample | place: Denmark | collected 2008 | reverse complement strand
GCTGGAAGCAGGCGTCAATCACAGTTGTACCAGGCTCAAACACAGGCGCTTGTTCCAAAATGGCAATGTTGGCATCGCGTCTTGTCACGATAGTTCCCCCGTCATAATCCTCCTTTCCGGCCAAAATGTTCAGCAAAGTACTTTTCCCGGCTCCGTTATGTGCTATGAGTCCGACTTTCTGACCGTCGGCAACCGAGAAACTTATGTCGTTAAAGAGTTCGAGCGCACCAAAGCGTTTAGTCAGGTGCTGAATGTCGAGTAATGGAATCATTGTGTTTGAGAAATAGGGGGGGGGTAAAAGCTAATATGCACACGCGCTTTCAAGGGTGTTAAGAAAACGCGTGTGCACATCAGCACAATGGGGGTTAGCGTTGAGGCTTAGAGTTCATTGGTTACAACGTTGCCCATTTGCATCACGTATGTAAGTTTGAGGTTCTCGTCAAACATCATGAGGTCGGCGTCCTTACCAGCTTCGAGCGAACCCTTGCGGTCGAACACGCCCATGATTTTGGCCGGAGTTTCGCTGGCCATACGGCAAGCGTCCTCCAATGGAATGTTAGCCATCTGCACGCAGGTGCGGATAAGACGGTCCATTGTGGCGATAGAGCCTGCCAGAGCCGAACGGTCTGCCAACTTGCACACGCCGTCCTCCAATATGACGCGGGGGTCGAAGGCTGCATCGCCTTCAGTTGCAGCGCATGCCAAAGAGTCGGTAATGAGTGCTGTCTTTTCAACGCCCTTGATTTGGTAAATCATGCGCAGCATGACGGGAGGCACGTGAATGCCATCGGCAATCATCTCGACAGTCATGTCCTCAAGTGCAAAAATGCTTTCTACTGTGCCAGGCACCTTAAATTCACGGTTCTTGTAAACCACCGGCATGGCATTGTAGAAGTGTGTGGCATGAGTCATACCAGCATCGTGGCCGGCCACCACGTCCTCGTAAGTGGCGCGTGTGTGGGCTATGGCAGGTAAAACGCCATGTTTGCGGCAGGCGGTGATAAACTCAACCGAGCCGGGGAGTTCGGGCGCCTCGTCCCAACGCTTCAGACACTTGTATTTCTCAAGCAGCGGTTCATACTCTTCAGCCACGGGAGCCTTGATCCACTCGGGAATTTGCGCACCAGCTTGTTTAGGGTTGAAGTACGGACCCTCGAGGTGCAGACCGAGCACGGGGCTATTCTCTTCAGCCATCAATTTGTCACAAGTTTGGCAGGCAGCCTCAATCATGGGCACGGTTGACGATGAAAGTGTGGGGAATATCGAGGTCGTGCCGTGCTTGGCATGGGCGTTGATGGCTACGCGGAAAGCCTCTTCGGTACCCTCCATAAAGTCGCGTCCACCACCGCCATGAACGTGCATTTCGATGCCGCCAGGCACAATAGTGCAACCCTTCGCATCAATGATTTCGGCACCCTCAACGTGCAAGTCGTTGTTGCTAACGGCTTTGATTTTGTTACCTTCAACAATTACAGAACCGCCCTTGAGCCAACCCTGTGGGGTGAGAATGCGGCCATTAATGATTTGCTTAAGCATGATAGAATTAAAGTTTGATGGGCAGAATGGCTTGGTGTGCGTTACAGGGCAAATATGATATGCTGTCACTACGGGTTAGGTTAAAGCCTTCCTGCCTGAATGATATCAAGTTGATTGTTATAGCGGTGCGTTGGCCGAATTTGTTGACAGACAAATGAACGACGAGTTGTTGTGCCCTTTTGGCTGTGTTCCCCGTCTGTATCACACATTCGCAGGTCGAAAAGAGCAAGGCGTGCCTACTTGTCAGCCTGTTAATATGTTAGCCCGTTAATGCTTAATTCCGCTAACGTCATAGCAAAGGTAAGCATATTTTTCTAACTTTGCACTCAAAATCTAAATAAATGACTACTAAACAACGTGAAGACCGCCGGCTGCGTCCTCGTCGCCGTGGTTGGCTTGCGCTCATGCCGCTTGTGTTGCTTGCGCTGCTTATGGCAGTGATGGGCATATTGATGAATGACTTTTCGAGTGTGCCGATGACCATCGTGTTTTTGTTTACTGGTATTGCCTCATTGCTCACATTACGTGGTTACAGCATTGATGAGCGCGTGCGTGCCTTTTCGCATGGTGCCGGCAGCAGCGACCTCTTGTTGATGGTATGGATATTTGTGCTTGCAGGCGCTTTTGCTGCATCGGCCAAGGATATGGGCGCGGTAACGGCAACGGTCGATCTGACCATGAGGTGCTTGCCCGGAAACATCTTGCTTGCCGGGTTGTTCCTGGCATCGTGTGTGGTGTCGCTTTGTATAGGCACGTCGGTAGGCACCATCGTGGCACTTGTGCCAATGGCGGCTGAAATGTCGGCACGCACAGGGGTGTCATTACCCTTCATGGTGGCTATAGTGGTGGGCGGTTCCTTCTTCGGCGATAATCTTTCATTCATATCCGACACGACTGTGGCTGCCACCCGTACCCAGAATTGTACCATGCGCGACAAGTTTCGCACCAATTTCCGCATTGTGCTGCCGGCTGCCATTCTGTGTTTTGGCATTTACGCCTTTATGGGTTTTGAACAAGGCGTGGTATCTGCCAATGCCCAAAGCACCTTGCATCTTTGGCGAGTGCTGCCTTATGCCGTGGTGCTTGTAGCGGCGTTGTGCGGCATGAACGTTATGATGGTGCTCTGTGTTGGCACACTTTTAACGGGTGTGGTTGGCATAGCCGAGGGGGCTTACACGCTTTCGGGTTGGTTGCTCTCCATGGCGCATGGCATAACGGGCATGGGCGACTTAATTCTCATTTCCATGATGGCTGGAGGCCTATTGGCAGTTGTGCGCAAGGGTGGGGGAGTCACCTATCTCGTGCGTGTGCTGACCCGCCGTGTGCACTCGCGTCGTGCGGCAGAGTGTTGTATAGCTTCATTGGTTGCCCTTACCAACTGCTGCACAGCCAACAATACTGTGGCCATATTGTCGGTTGGGGCAATAACTAAAGACATCAGTGTGCGCTATGGCGTGGACAAACGTCGTGCGGCAAGCTTGCTCGATATATTCTCATGCGTGGTCCAAGGCATTATACCATATGGTGCCCAGTTGCTCATGGCCAGTGGTCTGGCTCTTGTAAGCCCGATGCAGATTATCCCCAATCTTTATTACCCTATGTTGCTGGCATTGTCGGCAATTTTAAGCATAGCCGTAGCAGGCAGGAATAAAGGACGTACAAAATAATAACCACATTATAATAATGAAAAAGAAAAAGCGCAAATTCAAGCGTAGTTTCAAAATCTTTGTAGCAGTAGTCGTAGCCATAGTCGCTTTGTTCTGCATAAGCCGCTGCCGTTGGGGCAGTGAAAATGAAGGCAAATCCTTGCCCGAAAGCCGCATGCCGCATCTGAACGACTCGCTAACTAATGAAAAATCGAATTTCGATGGCGCGGCCGAGATGGACAGTCTCATTGCCAAATATCTCAAGCGTTGGGAGGTGAATGGCGCACAGTTGGCTGTGTCGCGCAACGACTCTCTGGTTTACGCCAAGGGATATGGTTGGGCAGAGAAGGAAAAGAACGACCCCATGCGTCCGTCTAATATTCTGCGCATAGCTTCTGTGTCGAAGCTGATTACAGCCACAGGTATTATGAAACTGCAAGAAAAGGGCAAGTTAAAGCTGACCGACCATGTTTTTGGCCCTCAAGGCATATTAAATGATACAGCTTACACCAATGCCATAACCGATAAACGCTATTTCGACATCACAGTTGACGACTTGTTGCGCCACAAAGCCGGCTTTACGCGGTATGCGGGCGATCCCGTGTTTTCAACCCGTTATATCATGATGCAGAACCACTTGAGCACACCGCCCGACCATCATGCGTTGCTGCAAATTGTGCTCAAGCGTCATTTGGGCTATCAGCCCGGGGGCGATATGCAGAAGTATTGCAATATAGGCTATTTGTTGCTGTCGATGATTATCGAGAAACGTTCGGGCACAACCTACGAACAGTTCATACAGCGCGAGGTGCTGCAGCCAGCAGGTTGCTTTGGCTTCAAAATAGCCGGCAATTACTATAAGGACCGTCACCCTGGCGAGGTGAAATATTACATGCACAAGGAGGCCGAACCCATTCCTGAGTTTAACAACAGCGGCCGCATGGTGGTTAAGTGCTATGGCGAGAACGACATTACGAGTTCGGCCGGTGCTGGTGCATGGTGCGCTTCGGCAGCCGAATTATGTCATTTTATATCGGCCATTGACGGCGATGCGCATTATCCCGACATACTTACAGCGCAGTCGGTGCAGACAATGACCCAGGATATGGGTGACCACCGCTTTTCAATAGGTTGGAATTTCACCCCGAAGGGAAAGCCTTGGACGCGCACAGGTACGCTCTCGGGGTCAAGTGCCCTGGTGGTGCGCTACCCCGACACCAACCAGTGTTGGGTGCTGATAACCAACACCAGTACATGGAAAGGCCAGGGGTTTGCCAAAGATACCATGGCCTTGTTTGAAAAGCTCCGTCAAAAGTATGGTGCTTCCATGCGTCCGCTGGGTGTAGATTTTGCCTTTGCCAAATAGCCTCGCGCGTGCGTCCGGCATTTTATTGCCATTTTGTCTGCACTCTGCACTAAACGTGCTTAAGGTGTTGAAAATCAATGCGCTACGGCGTGTAGACAACTTCAGTTTTTATCTACACTCTTGTCTGCACGCAGTTGCATTTGTCTGCACGCAAAGATGGTGTGGCAGTGTTTATATGCACGCCATGTACGACACCGCTGCACGCCATGTGCTTGCATGCACTATGGCAGTGTGAGGCGCAGCAAACGATAACGGGAGGTAGTACCGACAGCTCGTCCAACTGTTTGTACTACCTCCCGTTATTGTTTTTTCTTCCTCCCGTTTCCCTTCTCTCGCCTCTCGTTGCTGTGTCGTTAATTTGCAGATAATCGTGTAGACACAGTGCAGGCGGAGTGTAGATGAAATGCACCTTTGTATACACTCCAAAATGCAATGATAATCAACTACTTATGCGCAAAAGTGCAGAGTGTAGACAAAAATCGATATTTCAAATTACTGTAGGTAAAACAAGAACTTGCACACACAATACGAAGCAAGGCGATTAGTAAAATCCTTTATGTATGCAAAAATGAAAACACTCTGGATTTAGTAAGATGCTAAATCCAGAGTGTAATTGATGTGTCTTTTGTGGTAGACGGCTAATTTGTAATAAGGAAAGATTTTTTGTGTAAATTCTGTTGAGGGTTATTGATGGTTACTAAATTGCATTTAAGTGGATAAAATGTTTCATGTGTTGTGATAATATCCCGTTGTAGTGTCAATAGGCTCGTATTCATAGTTAAATATTGTATATTTTACGGGGGGGGTAAAATAATATAGTTACTTTTGTCGCAACGATAGTTTAATCAATATTTTATAATTAAAGGTTGCGCCCGACACGTATCAGGGAAATAAAGATGAAAAAGACATTACTTGTTGTTTCAGCACTTTCTGTAGCCTTGGCTTCACAGGCACAAATACTTAAACCAAAGTCAGAATTGGGTGGTGTAGGGGTACCAGTACCAGGAATGTTCACTTGTGATGGAAAGAGTCGTATGTCTAATTACTTAGATCATAACGAGAAAAATGTGAAGGTTTATAACGAGGACCTTGAAGTCGAAAAAGAATTCGATTTGGTTCGGACTAATGTGGAAAAGTATTCAGTGACTAAGTATCGCGAGCTTTTGTGGAAAAACATGCCTCAATCTGACAGGGTGGTGGATTACGTTGTCAATCCAATTGCAATAGAGAAAGTGACAGCTGATCTGATACGTGATGAGATGACCGAATTAAACGAATACTATGAGCCGCGAAAAATGTTTGGTAAAGAGGCTGTAATAACGGAAACTTCAAGAACCGCTACCTCTGTGTCTTTTGACATAAGTGTAAACAAAGATTCGTTGGAAGTAAGCAAGGACTATAATGGTAAGTTGACAGGTCACTATTATATAGGCCAAATTACATATTCCTTAGTGGATTCTTTGACTTTGAGTGGTGATAGGCAGCAATGCGGTAAATATTCTGGTACATTGAAGTATTATGGGCCCTCTCTTACAGGTGCTTGGAAAGAGGCGCCAGAGAAAAATAATGTGCAAAGCTATGATGTAAGTGCATTAGATTTTTGGTACCGTGACATGGTGTCACCTTATGACGATAGCTATTTCTTAATTACACAAAACCTCTTTAATGCTGACAAGGCATACGAGTATGTCATTCCTATATGCCAACAATCAGTTGAAAGAACATATGAAACTGATTCTGATGGTGATGGAGAGGTCGACCAAATAGAGACACGGTATGGCATATCTTGTCCTGGGTTCAAGATAATGCAAGATAATGGAAATGTGCTTGCTACTATAATGTTTGATGAAGGATATCACTTTAATAACTATTCGGTTGAGGGAGGTGACCGAGCCCTCTCTCTTGTTCATTTCGAGAATAAGAATTATATTGTCGCAGATGTGGAGAAAACTGTGGGCGATGGTGAGACCGAGTACGCAAGTATATTCTATGCGATAACTCCTGGTGACGCTGCCTCGATTAAGGCTGTACGTACTGAACGCACTGGATTAAAAGCAACGCCAGAGTTCGCTCGCAAGAGTGAAATGGTTGTTGTGGATTTTAGAGGAATAGAAAATGCCAAACTGCTGAGTGTGGTGAATGGTAATGGACAAACTGTAATGCAAGCACCGATAGCTAATGGTCAGACATCTTACAGATTGAACACTTCTAACTTGCCAGCTGGTTTGTATGTAGTGAAGGTTGACAATGGCAAACGAATGACTGAAAGTTGTAAAATCGTGGTGAGATAACTTGCATCGCTCCTATAAATAATTTAAGCCCTTAGTCGTAAGCAAGCGTTAATAGCTGTACTTATGGCTAAGGGCTTTTGTTGAGCTTGGAGCTTATGTGGCTTTTGAACAAGTTACTTTTTCAGCACAGGTTCGCAGGTCAAGTTGACACCCAGCTTTTTGAAGATTTTTTGGTCCACTTCACTCAGCATGACGGTGCAGTGTACCTGGCAGCCGCGCAATTTTGGCAGCTGTTCGAGCGCCTTGCGGCAGTTGTCATCGTTTTCAGACAAAACCGAGAGCGCCACAAGCACCTCATCGGTGTGTAAGCGGGGGTTGTGTCCGCCAAGGTATTGTATCTTGGTGTGCTGTATGGGCTCGATCATTGACTGCGGAATGAGTTTGAGTTGGTGGTCAATGCCAGCAAGGTGCTTCATGACATTGAGCAGCAAGGCAGCGCTGCAACCAAGTAATTCGCTCGAACTGCCCGTAATGATGGTGCCATCTTCGAGTTCTATGGCCGACGAAGTGTGGCCAGTTTCCTTCAAGCGCTCTTTAGCTGCCGTAGTTGTGCGACGGTAGTCGGTAGTGATGCCGGCTTGATTAAAGAGTATTTGTATTTTGCTGATTTCTGCTTCGTTGCAAGCACCGCGAGCCATCTTGTTGGTGGCGGCGTAATAACGGCGAATAATTTCGTCCTTTGATGCTTCGCAGCACGCCTCGTCATCGCTGATGCAAAATCCCACCATGTTAACGCCCATGTCGGTGGGCGATTTGTAGGGATTGGCACCATAGATGCCCTCAAACAGCGCATTGAGCACAGGGTAGATCTCAATGTCGCGGTTGTAGTTAATGGCTATTTTGTTGTAAGCCTCCAGGTGGAACGGGTCAATCATGTTGACGTCGTTGAGGTCGGCAGTGGCGGCTTCGTAGGCAATGTTGACCGGGTGCTTGAGTGGCAGGTTCCATACGGGGAAGGTCTCAAATTTGGCATATCCGGCTCTGATGCCGCGTTTGTTCTCATTATATAATTGGCTGAGGCAAACAGCCATTTTGCCACTGCCGGGTCCGGGGGCCGTGACAATAACCAGCGGACGTTCGGTTTCAACATAGTCATTTTTGCCAAAGCCCTCGTCCGAAGCAATGAGCTTGACATCGTGTGGGTAGCCTTCGATCAGGTAATGGCAGTAGGTTTTGATGCCGTCACGTTCAAGTCGCTGCTTGAATTGTGTGGCAGCCGGTTGTCCGTTGTAGTGGGTGATGACTACAGAGCCAACCATGAACCCGCGGTTTTGGAATTCGCCTCTGAGTCGGAGTACGTCCTCGTCGTAGGTGATGCCAAGGTCGGCACGTTTCTTGTTTTTCTCAATGTCGGCGGCACTGATAACAATAACTATTTCAATGCTGTCGCTGATTTTTTGAAACATGCGCAGTTTGCTGTCGGGCATAAATCCTGGCAGTACGCGGCTGGCGTGATGGTCGTCAAACAATTTGCCGCCAAGTTCCAGATAGAGCTTGCCGTCAAATTGCGAAATACGTTCTTTGATGTGTTCAGACTGAATGCGCTGATACTTTTCGTTGTCAAATCCTATTCTCATTTTGTGTACTTCGAGTTTGGTGCAAAGTTACGCAAAACATTATAGTAAATGGGAGTGGAATGCTTAAAATACGTGCGGGTGCCTCTAAAAAAGTTGGGTGTACCCGTTGGCGGAATAAGTTAACAGGTTGGCGAATTGACGGGCTGACACGTGTGTTTGTCAGGTTTCTGCGTTCCTTATTCTTCTGTCTTTAACATAACAAAGAGTGCAGAACATACTTAGTCGTCAACCTGCCAATTCGTTATCTCGTCAGCCAAAAAATCGGTCAACGGGGTAAGCATGGCTTGAGTTGTGCGCATCGTGTGTCAATTACCTTATTGCAATCTGTAATATACATTTGGGGCGTTTTGTACCTTTTTCTGCACTAAAAATTACTAATGGGCACACTTTCAAGGAAAACTAATACACTGCAATCAGTTTTTTTGCCGTACCTTTGCACAAAGTTTATATTGGGGCGTAGTATGTACCAATGTAAACGGAAAGAAGGAAACACAAATAAAATACTTATAACAAACAACACATGAAGAAAATCGCTTTATGGGTGCTTACCGCAGTGGTCTTGACCGGTTGCGGCAGCAAGTCAAAACAGATGGGCGAAGCCAGCAATGACTTTGCAGTAGAAACTGTACAAACCACGTCGGCTGACTTGAAGACATCGTATCCGGCAACAATCAAGGGTATGCAGGATATCGAAATTCGTCCGAAAGTGTCAGGCTACTTGGTAAAACTGCTTGTTGACGAAGGTTCAACTGTTCGTAAAGGTCAGCCTTTGTTTTTGATTGATTCTGAACAATATCGTGCTGCGGTAAAGGCAGCTCAGGCTCAAATTCGTGTGTGCCGAGCCAATATTGCCACTCAAAAACTTACGGTGGAAAATAAGCGCATGCTCTTTAAGCAGAATATCATTTCGAGCTACGACTTGAAGATGGCCGAAAACACGTTGGCTTCGTACGAGGCCCAGTTGGCATCGGCTGAGGCCCAGTTGCAGAGCGCACAGGACAACTTGCGCTGGTGTACGGTTACAAGTCCGGCAGATGGTGTGGTGGGCTCAATTCCTTATCGTGTAGGTAGTTTGGTAAGTGCACAATCGGCCGATCCTTTGACCACCGTGTCAAACATATCAAAGATGTATGTTTACTTCTCAATGACCGAGAAGCAATTACTTGCCCTTACGCGTGAGGCTGGTGGTGTGAATGCTGCTATTAAGAAGATGCCTGCAGTGAGCCTTTTGCTTTCAGATGGCTCAACTTATAGCCAGAGCGGTACTATCAGTACTGTAAGCGGTGTGATAGACTCTTCAACGGGTTCGGTGCAGATGCGTGCTACATTTGACAATGCACAGCACATTCTCCGCTCAGGTGGTACGGGTTCAATCCTTGTTCCTACTCATTCAAACGATGCCATCATTGTGCCACAGAGTGCTACATTTGATGTGCAGGACAAGAAGTTCGTTTATGTGTTGAACAACGATAAGACTGTTGCCACTCGCGAAATTACTGTGCTGCCGCAGAATGATGGTCAAACTTACGTAATAGCCTCGGGCCTCCGTTCGGGTGAGCGCATCGTAGTAGATGGTGTGAACCAGTTGAAGAATGGCCAGAAAATCAATCCTATTACGCTTGCTCAGCTCCGTGCTAACCAGAAGAAGGAACAGCAGGCCATGAAGGACGGCAAGATGCCGGGCGAAAAGTAATAAAGGCTCAAAGCATAATCAAGTATAATAATATGTGCAGCAAGCGGATTTAGGGCTTTGGCTTAGCAGCCGCTTGTTGTTTATCAATTAAATATATTAGCAATATGACACTTGATCGGTTTATTAACCGTCCGGTACTCTCTACCGTGATATCAATTGTGATTGTCATATTGGGTGTATTGGGTTTGGTATCACTCCCAGTTGTCCAATATCCTGACATCGCACCACCTACTGTGCAGGTGAGCACCACCTATACGGGTGCAAATGCGCAGACCGTGTTGAACTCCGTTATTGCTCCCCTCGAAGAGCAAATCAATGGTGTGGAAAACATGGACTACATGACATCTACTGCAACCAATACAGGTGCTGCCACCATACAGATTACCTTTAAGATGGGTACTGACCCTGATATGGCAGCCGTGAATGTGCAGAACCGTGTGGCTAAAGCACAGGGTTTGTTGCCCTCGGAGGTAACGCAGGTAGGTGTGATTACACAGAAGCGTCAGAGTTCAATGTTGATGATTTTCTCTGTTTCGGATACAGAGGACCGCTACGATGAGGCTTTTGTTGAGAACTATGCAAAAATTAACATCATTCCGCAGATTCAGCGTGTAAAGGGTGTGGGTGATGCCATGGTGATGGGTGCCGACTATTCTATGCGTATTTGGCTCAATCCGGAGAAGATGGCAGAATATCACTTGATGCCTACGGACATCAGCGGTGTGCTGGCTGAGCAGAACATTGAGGCCGCACCTGGTAACATCGGTGAACGTGAAAACCAGACGTTCCAGTACACGTTGCGTTACAAGGGTCGTTTGAGCCAGGTTCCCGAATTTGAGGATATTGTGATCAAGGCTAATCCTGATGGTACGATTATTCACTTGAAGGATGTGGCACGTGTAGAACTTGGCCGTGTAAGCTATGGCTTCTCGGGTAAGGTTAATGGTCACAAGTCAGTAACTTGTATGATTTCGCAGATGGCAGGTTCAAATGCAACTGAAATCATTCAGGACTGTGAGAAGTTGCTTGATGATGCGCAGAAGGGCTTGCCTCAAGGCTTGAAGATTACTGTGGCTCAGAACGTAAACGACTTCCTTTTTGCCTCTATTCACGAAGTGATCAAAACCTTGATAGAGGCATTTATCCTCGTGTTTATAGTGGTGTATATCTTCTTGCAGGATATGCGAAGCACCATCATACCATCTGTGGCTATTCCTGTGGCTTTGATTGGTACATTCTTTGCTCTGTATGCCATTGGTTTCTCGATCAACTTGCTGACACTTTCGGCCATGGTGCTGGCCATTGCCATTGTGGTGGATGATGCCATTGTGGTGGTGGAAGGCGTGCATGCCAAGTTGGATCAAGGTTACACGTCGGCACGAAAGGCTTCAATCGATGCCATGCGTGAGTTAGGCTCGGCCATCGTGTCTATTACGCTCGTGATGATGGCAGTGTTTATTCCGGTGAGCTTCATGTCGGGTACCTCGGGCGTGTTCTACCGTCAGTTCGGTTTGACCATGGCCATTGCCATCGGTTTCTCAGCTTTGAACGCTCTTACGCTTTCGCCTGCCCTTTGTGCCATCTTGCTGAAACCGCACAAGGCACATGGTGAGGAGGAAGAATCGTTGAAACAACGCATGGGCACGGCTTACAAGGCTGCTGGCCAAACAATGTATCAGCGTTATGCCGAAAGCATTGGCCGCATACTTCACCCCAGTATCACTCTGATATTGGTTGTCATCTCTATCCTCGGCTTGATATTCGGTGGTTTCAACTTTGATTCGCACCCTGTCATCACTGTAATTCTTTCAATCGTAGCTATATTGGCCTTTATCGGTTTGACTACGAAAAAGTTCCAGAACTCTTTCGAGGCTTCGTTCGACAAAATATTGAAGTCTTACAAAAAGAAGGTGCTTATCTTCATTCAGCGCCCTTGGCTCTCACTCGGCTTCGTTGCAGGTAGTATTGCGGTGTTGGTATGGATGATGAACATTACGCCTACGGCCATGGTGCCCTCTGAAGATACTGGTACCATTATGGGTGTTGTAACCATGCCTCCTGGCACATCGCAAGACCGCACAGAAGCTTACCTCAACAAGGTTGACAGCCTCGTGCGTTCATGTCCGGCTGTTGAAATCAGCACCATTGTATCGGGTTACTCGTTCATTGGTGGTCAAGGTCCTTCGTATGGTTCGTTCATTATCAAGTTGAAGGATTGGGAAGAACGCTCTATGAAGGAGAGTTCAACCGTAATCTTTGCCAACTTGTATCTGCGTTCGCGTGACGTGTTTAAGGATGCACAGGTTCTCTTCTTCCAGCCGCCTATGATTAGTGGTTATGGTGTGACAAATGGTTTCACATTTAACTTGCAAGACCGTACCGGTGGCGACTTGAACAAGTTCTACCAGGTGGCTCAGACTTTCTTGGCAGACTTGCAGAAACGTCCTGAAATCGAGTCTGCTCAGACGACCTTCAACACCAACTTCCCTCAATATACTATTGATATTGATGCGGCCAAGTGTAAGCGTGCCGGACTTTCGCCCAGGGATATCTTGACAACGTTGCAAGGTTACTATGGTGGCCTTTACGCTTCAAACTTCAACCGTTTCGGTAAGATTTATCGTGTAATGATACAGGGTGAACAGGCCGACCGTGCAAACCTTGAGAGTCTGTACAAGATAAAGGTGCGTAATGGCAGTGAAATGGCTCCTATCACTGAGTTCATGACGGTAACCCCGACCTATGGTCCTGACAATATCAACCGTTTCAATATGTACACCTCTATGTCTGTGAATGGTAACCCTGCAACGGGATATACTTCGGGTCAGGCTATTAAGGCTATTGAAGAGGTGGCTGAAAAGAGTTTGCCTACGGGTTATTCGTTTGAGTTCTCGGGTCAGACTCGTGAGGAACAGCAGAATTCAGGTAGCACCACAGGTATCGTGTTTGTGCTTTGCTTCGTGTTTATCTACTTGTTGCTTGCTGCCCAGTACGAAAGTTACATGTTGCCTTTCGCAGTGTTGCTTTCAGTGCCCTTCGGTTTGGCTGGCTCATTCCTCTTTATTCAGGGTGTAGGTGCTATCAACAATGTGTTGCCTATTTTTGGCGAGGCTGCAAATAATATTTATGTGCAGATTGCACTTATCATGTTGATGGGTCTGTTGGCTAAGAATGCCATCTTGATTGTAGAGTTTGCTCTTGAACGCCGAAAGATGGGTATGAGCATCTCTTGGGCTGCAGTGCTTGGTGCTGGTGCCCGTCTGCGTCCTATCTTGATGACGTCTTTGGCCATGATTATCGGTCTGTTGCCTTTGATGTTCTCATTTGGTGTAGGTGCTAATGCCAACCGCTCGCTTGGTACATCTGCCATTGGCGGTATGTTGATTGGTATGTTATTCCAGATCTTTATCGTTCCTTCGTTGTTCGTGATCTTTGAATATTTGCAGGAGAAGATCAAGCCTATCACATGGGAGGATATGGATAACAGTGAGGCAAGCTCAGATATTGAACAATACACTAAATAATGCCAGTAAAGGTGCATTAGGTGATATGTAAAACTGGTAATAGGTAGAATGTTGTTGCACGGCATGAGGTTCATGCAATGATGTTTTACTTATTACTTCAACCTCTTTGGTTGTTCATGGTTTTACTTGTTACTTAACGCTTCAATAAATTACATATATGAAAATCAATTTTCCTATCATAGGTTGTGCCATGCTGATGGCAAGTTGCTCGGGTATATACAAAAACTACGAGCGTCCTCAGACATTGGCGCAAGGTATTGACAGCTTGTATCGCAACACAACAACTGATGTGGTTAAAGCTGATACCGCCAGCTATGGCAATACATCATGGGAGGAGGTGTTTACCGACCCGCAACTGCAGGCTCTTATCAACAAGGCTTTGGCAAACAATACTGATTTGCTTAATGCTGATTTGAGTATTCAGCAAATCCAGGCTGGTTTGAAAATGCAGCGCTTGGCTTACTATCCGAGCATAGCCTTTCAACCACAGGGAACCATGACAAGTTGGGACTTTAACAAGGCCAGCAAAACTTATGCTTTCCCGATAGCAGCAAGTTGGCAATTTGGTTCGATGGGTTCAATTCGTAACACGAAAAAACAGTACGAGATGAACCTCGAAATGACTAAAGCTGCAAAGCAAGCTACACGTACTGCTATTATAGCCAATGTGGCCAACCTTTACTACACGCTGCAAATGCTTGATGAACAGCTTAAGACTACGCAGGAGACTATCGGCATTTGGGCAGAGAATGTGCGCGCAATGGAGGCCATGAAGGAGGGCGGTATGACTAATCAGGCTGCCGTGTCGCAGGCTAAGGCAAATTACTATAATTTGCAAAGTACTGTGCCTGCACTGCAAAACAGTATAACACAAACTGAAAATGCGCTTTGTACTTTGTTGTGCGAGGCTCCGCACAATATCGGTCGTGGTGCTTTTAATGCAGATAATTTCCCAACACAATACTCTGTTGGAATGCCAGTTCAGCTGCTGGCCAACCGTCCAGACGTACATGCTGCTGAAATGAAGGTGGCATCGGCTTTCTATGGCGTAAACGTAGCCAAGTCGGCTTTCTATCCTTCGCTCAATATAACAGCGCAGGGAAGTTGGACGAACAATGCTGGCGCTATTGTCAATCCAGGCAAGATACTTGCCACTTTGCTCGGTTCGATTACTCAGCCGCTTTTTACCAATGGCAAACTCAAGGCAAACTTGAAGATCTCGCAGTTGCAGTATGAGGCTGCACAAAATGATTTCAAATCGACCTTGTTGAGTGCCGGCCAAGAAGTGAGCAATGCTCTTGCACAATATCAGGCTGCTGCCCTGCAGGAGGAGGCTTGCAAACATCAGGTGGCTGAATTGACTACGGCGTTGGAGAACACTAAAATGCTCTTCCAACACAGCACAAGTACCACTTATCTTGAGACGCTTACAGCACAGCAGAGCCTCATTCAGGCTCAGTTGACGCTGATTTCGGACAAATTTGACAAGGTGCAGGCCGCCATCAACCTTTATCAGGCGCTTGGCGGAGGCCGTGAAACTGAAAATAACTAACCCAATATTGATAATACTAAAGGTAGAATATAATATGGTTGGTATTTATTAGATAAATGAGGTTACAAGGTTTCTTTTGTTACATGTGGTGACTAAGGAAACTTTGTAACCTCGTAATCTTATATTCCAACATACTAAGTGTATTCGTCCTTACAGTTTATCTTAATTAAAAACTTTATTCCATGATTAGTCCTTTAGCTTATGTTGACCCCGAGGCCAAACTTGGTCAAAACGTGGAGGTCGGCCCTTTTGCCTATATTGAGAAGGGTGTTGTAATTGGTGATAATTGTGTTATCAAGTCGCATGCCAGTATTCTCGAGGGCACAACAATGGGCAGTGGCAACATTGTTTATCAGAATGCTGTAATTGGTGCGACTCCCCAAGACTTTCACTATGTAGAGGGAACCTCTACAAAGGTGGTTATCGGAAACGACAATCGCATTCGTGAAAATGTGGTGATAGCTGGCAGCACGTATCCTGACAAGGCTACAATTATTGGTGATAGCAATTTTATTATGGACCGCGTGCACATTTGTCATGACGTACACATATTCAATAAGTGTGTTGTAGGCATTGGTGCTTGTATTGCCGGCGAGTGTGAAATTCACGACTGTTCAATACAAAGCACAGGTGTTGTTGTACAACAGCATGTACGTGTAGGCCGCTACTCCCTTATCCAAAGTGGTTGCCGTGTACAGAAAGATGTGCCTCCTTATGTGATATTGGGTGGTAATCCTGCCTCATACCACGGAGTTAATGCCGTTGTATTGAAGCATGTTAATAAGACGGATCGTATTATTCGCCATATTGCCAATACGTATCGCATTATATATACTGGTAACTTCAGCCTTGAAGATGCAGTGCTCAAGATTCCTGAGCAAATACCTATGAGTGAGGAAATTGAAGATATCCTCGAATTTGTGAGGGGTGCCAAACATGGCATAGTGCGTCATATGGAGGAGGATTAAGTCTTGGCGGACTTAAGTCTAAGTCTTAAAGCATGAAGCGCATTTCATGATTGATGGTCGTGAAAATGCGCTTCTTGCGTTTTATATGATGACATGAGAAAACTCCCGATAGCATGGCATTTGCACATGCTATCGGGAGTTACCCTTATTGGTGTGTGGTTATGTTTTTATGCGAACGGGTTCAAACACCAAACGCTATCACCAAACGCTACCAGCAAACGCTACCTCTAATGGGGGCGACGCGTCCCGCGTCGGGCATAAAAGCAAAGGCTCTCACAGACAGGCGTGTAATTAGTGCTGCCTGTGAGCCTTTATTGGGTGTATGAACCTTTGCTTTTATGCCCGACGCGAGACGCGTCGCCCCCATTAGAGGTAGCGTTTGGGGCTTTTACCATACTACAACAACTTACACACCGAGTATCTTACATCTTACACAAACACGCTGCAACTCGTTGACTATCAATGCTTTACTTAGTGTAAGATACTACAAATCCTACCTACACGCTACCTACACACCCTACATACTGCCACACGGCACAAACACGAGAGGACGATATCATGGCATAGGGGAGCAGAAACGTCTGTTGCTCCGACAGATTGTTCTACGTCCCTGTGGCGTAAACACCGCCGCATACGTACAAACAGACTGCGCGACAGCGGGGTGGTGCGTGTAAGATGTATGCAGGGTAGTGTATGATACTTTGAATATATCTTACACTCTTGAAACCTCTGTATATCAACTTGTTACGCATAAAAAGTGTAAGATGGCAGTAAAAGCACACACTCTCTTTTACAAGTAGGCAAACGGGGAGGTGGCAAATATATGTGTATAAATTGTACACCCTT
>UMHE01036027.1_pt1 | contig 17053 bp, 14 predicted proteins | sample 1965451 | NCBI WGS metagenome assembly UMHE01 (sample SAMEA4836090, study PRJEB28245) | human gut metagenome | biome: gut microbiome; material: fecal sample | place: Denmark | collected 2008 | reverse complement strand
CTATAATCGAGTCAACCTAAATCAGGAAAATACAACTTGTCCGCGTAAAGGCGGGGTTTTACGGACAAAAACCATTCTGTGAGATAACGATTATCAGGAATAACAGAGAGCCCATAGAAAAATGCGTTGCGAGGTGTGCTGGATGACCTGCGTTCTTTTTCGCGTAAGCGTCTCCGTCCTCCATCCTCGTCTCCGGAACTGTCCTCCATCCTCGTTTTCAGCCCTGTTCACCGGATTCGTCTCGCAGCCCCGTTCACCCCAACCGTCCTCCGTCTCCGTTCACCTTCCGAACCGTATCGTGACGCTTTCGCCGCTCCGGACGCTGATGTGAACGAAACTTGAGGAGTCGGTAGGGAACTCATTGCCGTAAAGATCCCGTGCAATGCTTCCTGCCGGCACCTTAAGAACCACCGAGCTCCGTCCGCCTGCCGTGACAGCGCCACCATCGTCCGTACTAGCCGTGGTCAGTCCATCCGTCGCGGCAGACCCCTTGGCCATCGTGTCTGAGCTCCTGCCGCACGCCATCAAGTCACCTGCTTCCACGGAATTTACTCCGTCACTCGCGACCGAGCCTCGTCCGCCTGCCGTGACAGCAGCACCATCATCACTTGCGCCCGAATCTGATCCGTCCATCGCGGCAGAACCCTTGGCCATCGCGCCTGAGCTCCTGCCGCACGCCATCAAGTCACCTGCTTCCACGGAATTTACTCCGCCACTCGCGCCCGAATCAGATCCGTCCATCGCAGCACCACTCTCGCCACTCGCGACCGAGCCTCCGCCACGTTCGCCACCATGGAGCGGCAGGCCGGTGATGGTCACCTGCTCCACGCGCGAATCATTCCAGTTGAAATCCACGGACACATTTTCCCTGGCCCTGAGGCCTCTTGCACTGCCGCTTCTCCACCCGGACGGTAGGGCAGGTAGCAGGGCTATATATCCGTCCTGACTCTGGAGCAGCATCTCGGTTATGCTGGACGTGCCACCGAAATTGCCGTCTATCTGGAACGGCGGATGCGAGCAGAACAAGTTAGGGAAAGTGCCGCTGAACTGCTCCAGATGCAGATTGCCCTTATAATAAGGAACATATAACGTATCTATCTCGCTGTACCTCACGGCCGGAGCCAGAAGCGCCTTCAGCAGTTTCAGGGCATGGTCACCGTCACCTAGCCTCGCATAGAAATTGATCTTCCAGGCCCTGCTCCATCCCGTGCCGCCGTCGCCCCTGACCTTCAGAGTGTTACGGCATGCCTCGGCGAGCTCCGGTGACCGTAGAGTACTGATGGAATTGCCGGGATGCAGCCCGTACAGATGAGAGACATGCCTGTGCTGAGGCTCCACTTCAGCATACTCCTCAAGCCACTCCATCAGCCGTCCACGGGAATCCACCCTCATAGGCGGAAACCGCTTCGTCGCAGCTGCGAGACTGTCAGAAAAATCCTTGTCAATGCCGAGAATCCCGGCTGCGGCAGACGTCGATGAAAACAGCTCCCCGAGCAGCTGGACATCCATTGTCGGCCCCATACAGATACTCGTCGCAATAGAGTCTTTCCCGCACCAGAAAGCATTCTCCGGAGAAGAACTTGGCGCTGTGACAAGCCATTGATGCACAGGCTCTTCCACCAGAGTTGACAAGAAAAATCTCGCGGCTCCCCTCATTATCGGATATGCCCTTTTCAGGAAATCCTTGTCGAGAGTGTAACGGTAATGGTCCCAGAGATGGGCGCAAAGCCAGGCCCCGCCGGTATTGGTCGCACCCCACGACGGATGCTCGCCCGGAGCAGTATAATTCCACACATTGGTCATCATATGCAGCACCCAGCCCTCTGCCTCACTTCCGTAGAAACACTTGGCGCTCTCCTGCCCGGACGGAACCAGCCTCTCCATCATGGACATCAGCGGCTGGACAAACTCACTCAGACCGACCTGCTCCATCGGCCAATAGTTCATCTGGATATTTATATTGGTATGGTAATCACCGTTCCACGGCGTGCTCGTACCATCCGCCCACAGCCCCTGAAGATTCGGAGGAAGCGACCCCGGCCTCGTACTGCTTATGAAAAGGTAACGCCCATAGTTCCAGTACAATACCGCAAGTCCCGGAGCCAGACTCCCGCTGTCCGAAGAGGCAGCTTTCCGTAGCCGTTCATCAGTCGCCAGCGCATCGTCATCGCACTCCTCAAGATAAATCCCTGCCCTTCCGTAAAGCTCGCCATGCGCAGCTATGTGGCCGGAACTCAATTCGTTATAATCCTTATGAGCCGCCGCGTCAAGTAGGCTGTCGCAGAAACTCACATACCTCTCGCCGGGGAATATCGTCCCCTCCGCAGAATACGAAGTCGCAGCAGAAATGATCAATGTAACTTCGCTCGCTCCTGTCAATGTTATGGCCCCGTCGCTGTACACGGACTTGCCGTCAGAAGATGCGACCGTCATGGACACCTTATAGCTTATACCTTTCTTGCCCGGAATGCCGCTCTCAAGACTGCCCTCAAGCGTGGCGGCGTGCAGTTTCCTGCGTCCGCATTTCTTGTGCTCAACCCCTGCAGCTGCATTTTCCTGCCGGCTCAGCACCGCCTTGAATGACAATGCTCCCTTTTCGGAAGAAGTGAGCCGCAGCACCATCACGTCATCAGCCCTCGATGCGAAGAACTCCTTGCTGTAACGGATGCCGTCCACGATAAAAGAACTTCTCGCAACTCCCTCATCCATAATCAGTTCGCGGATATATTCCACGGGTTGTAAATCCGGCCCGCAACCGTCATTGACAGGAAAATCATAGTCAATGTCCAGCGCGCCGAGAGTCTGATATGTCCCGTACCTGGCATCTGAAACCTCTTTCCGCGGCAGAAACCGCTCGTACATAAGCGCCTGGGCCTCAGCGTTTTTCCCCTCGAACAGCAGACTCCTTATCTCAGGCAGGCAGGAAGCCGCCTCAGGATTACGGTAGTCGGCCTCGCAGCCGCTCCACATGGAAATCTCATTGAGCGTAATGTGCTCATGACGGGTCCCGCTGTCGGTCATCAGTCCCAGCCGGCCGTTACCGAGCGGCAGAGTCTCCTCCCAGATCTTGGCAGGACGCCGGTAGAACAATCTGTCATCAGTACCTGTGGCATTGGCCAAACTGCCCAGAACCAGGCAGACGGATGCGCACAAAAGCATATTGCACACTTTCATAACTCGATCCATTTTACGTCAGAATATCTTTTCCACCAGGTAATCTGCTTCTTGGCATAATGTCTGGTGTTCCGCTGAATCAGCCTTACAGCCTCGTCCAATGATGTTTTTCCGTCGAGGTAATCGAACATTTCCTTGTACCCCACAGTCTGCAGAGCCGGCAGATTCCGATATGGCAACAGACTGCGTACCTCATCCTCGAGCCCTGCATTGACCATAGCCGTAACACGCTCATTGATACGGCTATACAGCGTTTCTCTCGGCCTTGTGAGGCAGATTTTCTCTATCTCGAAATCCCGCTTTTTCGGCTTACGGAGCTTGAACTCGGTGAACGAGCGCCCCGATATCATGATGGTCTCCAGCGCCCTGACCACCCTCTGTCCGTTGTGGATGTCTATGGCTTCCCACGCCTTCGGGTCCAGTCTGCGCAGCTCCTCTGCCAATGCGCCGACTCCCTCAGTCTTGACCCTCTGCGTAAGCTCTTCCCTCAGTTCGGGAGGCGGAACAGGCAGGCAGTCCAGTCCGTTGCATACCGCGTCGATATAAAAGCCTGAACCTCCGCACATTACAAGTGTCTCGCGCCCCTCGCTGAAAAGTCTGTCAATGAGAGTCAGGGCATCTATTTCATATTGGCCGGAGGAATATGGCTCGGTAACGTGGATGCTATGGATAAAATAATGCTTCACAGCGGCTAACTGCGAAGCATCAGGGACAGCAGTCCCAATAGTCATTTCCTTATATATCTGTCTCGAATCGCAGGAAATCACCGGAGAACCGTATTTGAGGGCGGCTTCGATGCAGAAGTCGGTTTTACCTACGGCCGTGGGTCCGGTAATTATGACAAGCTTCCTGCCCATTGAAAGGTCAATGAACGGTTAGAACAGGAGTTCCTCTGATCCGTCATAAACCTCATCGCTGTCCTCTGCGATGGATGACTTGAGATCATCCTCCTCATCCTCCTCGTCGTCGTCATCATCATCGATAGGGTCAATATCGTCAATGTCATCTGCGTCATCTGCATCCTTCTCTGCCTTGTCCTCTTTTGCCATAAGTGATTCGCCAGGCAGATGTCTCTGCTCATCCGGAAGATCCTCGTAAGCCACATATCCGTTCTCGAACTCCACAGGATTAGGACCTTTGCTCTCAACCAGTGCAGGATAAGTCCTTCCCGGCTCCTCTTCCACCTCACCTTCAAATGTGACGATCACGCTCTTCCTGTCAGTGACATCATAGAAATAGGTGAATCTGGCAATGCCCCTGTTCACTGTTTCCTCTACCGTAACCTCGTCCACAGCGCCTGCGCCCAGGTCGAACATTCCGTAGCGGGCCACCAGATTTCCGTTTTCATCGAGGCCCTTGAACTGTATAAGCTGGTCGTGAGAGAAATCCATATCATCTCTCATCCTTTTGTGAAAATCATATAAAGTCGTCGTTGACTTCAATTCGTAAACGCGGGCGAACCCTTTAATCCCCGGAAGGGATACACGATACCTGAGAATCATAAATGCTAGTCTAATAAAAATTGCTTCAACCGCCCCAAAGTTACAAAATATTTCCGTTCCGTTGCATAATAATCCGCTTTTAACTAAATTTGAGCCTATGGAAAAGAACATTGACCCTATCTGCGACACTTACAAGAGCATTGCGGCTCCTGCCGAAGGACTCTTCAAGGACAACGGCAGCAGGTTCATCGCATTGGCCTATCCTGTCGAGACGGTCGAGCAGATAAGGGAGATTGTCAGTTCTTTGAAAAAGGAGTATCACGATGCGCGGCATCATTGCTATGCCTATCGTCTTGGCTATAAGGGAGATGTGTTCCGGGCCAATGATGACGGCGAGCCTTCGTCTTCAGCGGGACGTCCGATTCTCGGGCAGATCGATTCCAATTGTTTGAGCGACATATTGATAGTGGTGGTGCGGTATTTCGGCGGCATCAAGCTCGGCATACCGGGACTGATACGCGCGTACAAGAGCTCATCTGCAGACGCATTGGCCCATGCAGAGATCATAACCAAAACAGCGACAAGGCATTACAGGCTTTCGTTCGGCTATATGGAGATGAACGGGGTGATGAAGATAGTGAAGGATATGGGGCTTGAGCAGAGCGGCCAGGCTTTCGGCAATGAATGCGGCATTGACCTGAAAGTGCGTCTTTCCGCGGTGGATGATTTCGAGAAGCGAGTAGGGAACGTGGAGGGCTGCAGGATGGAAATTTTGGAGTGACCAGACACTCTTCATATAAGAACTTAATAATGCGGCTTTTCTGGTGCGGCCGTCTGAAATGATTGTGCATTATGCCTAAAAGTCTGATTTCAATCGGCGATTTCTCCAAGGATGAGATTCTCCACATCCTGGACGTCGCCAAGGAATTTGAAAAGAACAGAGAGCAGAACTTCCTCGCGGGAAAAGTCATCGCCTGTCTGTTCTTCGAACCGTCCACAAGAACGAGACTCTCATTTGAAGCAGCGGTAAACCGCCTGGGAGCCAGAGTCATAGGTTTTCCTGATTCCAGAAACACCAGCGTTTCCAAAGGTGAAACTCTCGAAGACACCATCAGGATTGTCTCCAATTATGTGGATATGATCGTGATGCGTCATCCGATGGAGGGAGCCGCCGAAATCGCTGCCAAGGTGTCGCCGGTGCCTGTTGTCAATGCAGGTGACGGTTCCAACCAGCATCCTACCCAGACGCTTCTGGACATGTATTCGATAATGCAGACTCAGGGCAGGCTTGACGGTCTTACCATAAATATGGTAGGTGACCTGAAATACGGCCGTACCGTCCATTCGCTCTCAGAGGCCATGTCTGATTTCTCTCCGAAGTATGTGTTCACCGCCCCGGATGATCTCAAGATGCCTTCCAAATATCTGAAATACCTGGACAGCAAGCATATACCTTACGAGGAGACCGCTTCATTGGAAGAACACCTGAATGACTGCGACATTCTTTATATGACAAGGGTGCAGCAGGAGCGCTTCCCGAGCAAGGAGGATTATGACAAGGTGAAGGACGTCTATGAACTTCACGCTTCCATGCTTTCCGGCGTGAAACCGAACATGAAGATTCTCCATCCGCTTCCGAGAATCGCGGAAATCGCTACCGATGTTGATGATACGCCTTACGCATATTATTTCCAGCAGGCGAGAAACGGTATGTATGTCAGAATGGCTGTAATTTCATATCTTCTCGGTTACAGGTAGAATTCTTAAGAAAATGAAGTATTTTATTGGAAAATAATAAATAATCATTACCTTTACAACGATTTATATTTCAAATATGAATCGTTGTTATATTTTTAAAAAACACGCAAAACTATGTCAGACGTACACGTTTTCAATGCAGGCCCCTGCCTCCTCCCCCAGCAGGCTATTGACAATTCAATAGAAGCCCTGAAGAATTTCAAGAATACCGGTATTTCAGTATTGTCAGTCTCTCACAGATCCAAGGAGTGGGGAGAGGTGATGGATGAAGTCCGCGCGAACTGGAAAGAACTTCTCCATATCCCCGATACCCACGAGGTAGTGTTCCTCGGCGGCGGCGCGAGCCTCCAGTTCCTGTATGTGGCCATGAACTTCCTTGAGAACAAGGCTGCCTACCTGGACACGGGCGTCTGGGCCCACAAGGCATTGCAGCAGGCTCAGGGCCTAGGAAATGCTTATGCATTGGCCTGCTCTTCAGACAAGAACTACTCCTATATCCCTAAGGGCTATGTGATACCTGAGGACATCGACTATTTCCATATCACCACGAACAATACCATCTACGGTACCGAGATAAAGGAGGACATTGACTGTCCTGTACCTCTCATTGCGGACATGTCGTCAGACATCATGAGCCGTCCGGTGGACGTGAGCAAGTATGCGATGATCTATGGCGGTGCGCAGAAGAACGTCGGCCCTGCAGGCGTAGTGTTCGCCATCATCCGCAAGGACGCGCTCGGAAAAGTCAGCAGATATATCCCGACAATGCTCGACTACCGCACCCATATCGACAAAGAGTCAATGTTCAATACACCTCCTGTGTTCTCGATTTTCGTGATGAACGAGACGCTCAAGTGGGTCAAGGACATGGGCGGAGTGGAAGCCATTCACAAGCTGGACGTCGAGAAAGCGGACATCCTGTACAAGGAGATTGACAGAAATGCTCTCTTTACCGGAACAGCGGCTGTCGAGGACCGTTCCATCATGAACGTATGCTTCGTCATGGCTCCGGGATATGAGGCGCTCCAGGATGAGTTCCTTTCGTTCGCAAAAGGCAAGGGAATGGTCGGTCTCAAGGGCCATCGTTCAGTAGGCGGCTTCAGGGCATCCATATACAATGCCTGCACGAAGGAAGATGTGCTCGCGCTCACAGCCTGCATGAAAGAATTCGAGTCAATGAAAAAATAACGTCCTGATACAATGAAAGTACTTGTTGCTACACAGAAGCCTTTTGCTCCGGCGGCAGTGAAAGGCATTGAGGAAATCCTCGTTAAAGCCGGTCATACGGTAACGGTTTTGGAGAAATATGCTGACGAAGGTGAACTGATTGCAGCTGTTTCTGATGTTGATGCCATGATCGTACGTTCTGACAAGGTTACTCCTAAAGTTCTTGCGGCTGCAGGAAATCTGAAAATCGTGGTCCGTGCAGGAGCCGGATTCGACAACATTGACCTTGCGGAGTCCAAGGCACGCGGCGTCATCGTCGAGAATACTCCAGGTCAGAACTCGAATGCGGTGGCTGAACTGGCGATCGCCATGATGATTTACATGAGCCGTAACCAGTTCACTCCGACGGCAGGTTCGGAGCTTTCAGGCAAGAGGCTCGGTATCCAGGCATTCGGCAATGTCGGCCGTCTGGTCGGCAAGAAAGCTGAGGCATTGGGTATGACGGTATTGGCTACGGACCCGTTCGTGCCAGCTGAGAAAATCGCCGAGGCCGGCGCGAAACCGGTCGCTACGGTCAAGGAACTTTATGCTGAGTCCGATTTCGTTTCCGTACATATCCCTGCTACCCCTGAGACCATCGGCTCCATCGGATATGACCTGATCACATCGATGCCGAAAGGCGCTGTCCTGGTCAATACAGCCCGCAAGGAAGTGATAGACGAAGCAGGTCTCGAGAAGGCATTGGAAGACAGGCCGGACCTCAAATATGTGACTGACGTTGCTCCGGACAATCTCGCTGTCCTCAAGGAGAAATTCGGGCTCAGAGTATTTGCCACACCTAAGAAGATGGGAGCGCAGACCGCTGAGGCCAATATGAATGCAGGCCTTGCTGCCGCACGACAGATTGTAGCTTATTTTGCTGAAGGATGCACCCGCTTCCAGGTAAACAAATAGTATGCGATTATGGTAAGAGTGAAACCGTTTGCGGCGATAAGGCCGCCAAAAGATATTGTGACAGAGGTGGCTGCACCTCCTTATGATGTGCTCAACTCTGTGGAGGCCAAGAAGATGGCCGGTGAGAAGTCATTGCTCCACATCACCAAGCCGGAGATAGATTTCGACCCGATTCTGCCGGATCATGACGACAAGGTCTATGACAGGGCCGTGAAGAATTTCGCCCAGTGGCAGAAGAACGGCTGGCTGGTGCAGGACAAGAAGCCTTGCTACTATGTCTATGCCCAGACTATGGAAGGACGCACCCAGTACGGACTGGTGCTCTGCGCCCATACCGACGACTATGCTGAGGGCAAGATCAAGAAGCACGAGCTTACCCGCAAGGACAAGGAAGATGACCGTATGGTCCACGTGAAAATCCAGAATGCCAACATCGAACCGGTATTTTTCGCCTATAAGGATAACTCTCAGCTGAATGAGATCGTCTTCAGGACAGTGGCCGCTGCTCCTGAGTATTCGTTTACCGACGAGAACGGCTTCGGTCATTCGTTCTGGGTGATCGACGACGACGCTACGATAGAGAAGATTACCGATATCTTCACGAACAAGGTCAATGCTTTCTATGTGGCTGACGGTCATCATCGTACAGCTGCCGCTGCCAGAGTCGGTGCAGAGAAGCGTTCGGGCAATGCCGCTCATACCGGCGACGAGGAATACAACTATTTCATGGCTGTATGCTTCCCTGAAACCCAGCTGAAAATCATTGACTACAACAGAGTCGTGAAGGACTTGAACGGTCTGACTCCGGAGCAGTTCCTGTCAGCGCTGGAGGAGGATTTCACTGTCACTCCATATGAAGGAGAAGGGGAGTGCCATCCGTCCCATCTGCACAATTTCTCGATGTATCTCGGCGGCAAATGGTATTCCATGGAGACCAAGCCGGGCCGTTATGATGACAATGACCCTATAGGTGTCCTCGATGTTACCATCCTTTCGAACCTTGTTCTCGACAAGATATTGGGCATCAAGGATCTGAGGACCGACAAGAGAATCGATTTCGTGGGCGGTATCCGTGGACTCGGAGAACTCTCGCGTCGTGTGGACAGCGGTGAGATGAAGGTTGCCTTCGCTCTCTATCCTGTTTCCATGAAGCAGCTTACCGACATTGCGGACAGCGGCAACATCATGCCTCCTAAGACCACCTGGTTCGAGCCTAAGCTCCGTTCAGGACTGGCTATCCATAAACTGGACTGATGCCGCTTAAGGCAAAGCAATAAAAAACAGGGCGATGTGGAAACATCGTCCTGTTTTTTATTGCGTCAATCTTGAATCAGAATGGCAAGTCGTCGCCTGGCATATCGTCTGCGGTGAGTTCCGGAGCCGGTGAAGGCAGCGGTTCGGATGGTGCCGGAGCAGGGCCGTAAGCCTGTCCGCCTGCTGCGGCTGAAGATGTGATTCTCCACGCGCGCAAGTCAGTGTACCACTTTCCGTTATACTCTCTGCTTGAGATATTGAAACTTACATGGATCTTCTCTCCGAGACGGAACGAGCCGAGTTCCTTTACCTTGTCAGCGCCCCATACATTGAAGCAGACCTTGGTCGGGAAATTGCCGTCCTGGTACTCGATTACGAATTCCTGTTTCGCCCAGTCGCCTCTGGCGGATTTGCCGGACTGAACCGCAAGCTTGGTAATAAGTGTTCCTTCAAGTTCCATTATTTTGCCTCTTCTTCTTCAGTAGCAGCGACTTTGTTTACCTTTACAAGCTCAATATCGAAGATCAATGTGCTGTTAGGCTCGATTCTGCTCTGGCCGTTCTCGCCATATCCGAGTTCTGAAGGTACGAAGAGTTTGATCTTGCCGCCTTCGCCGATGAGCTGGAGACCCTCTGTCCATCCCTTGATGACACGGTTGAGAAGCATTCTCACGCCCTCGTCGTTCTTAGGAGACTCGTCGAATACTGTACCGTCAGTAAGAGTACCCTTGTAGTGTACGAATACTGTGTCTGCAGCAGCAGGCTTAACGTCGTTGCCAGGCTCTGTGATGATGTACTGGAGACCGCTCTCGGTAACCTGTACGCCTTCTGCCTTGGCGTTCTTTGCGAGGAACTCTGTCTCTTTCTGCTTGTTGGTAGCTGCAACATAAGCGCGTCTCTTGGAGAGGAACTCATTGAACACGTCGTTCAACAGCTCAGGATCGATCTTGAACTGCTTTGCGTAAGCAGAGTCACGAGGCTCGCCCTTTGCATTGATGAAATCCTCGATACCTTTTCTCATGAGCTTGTAGTTGAGCTCGTCACCGAAGTTGTAACCTTTGATGAAGTAACCGAAGTTGATACCCATGAGGTAGCTGACAGAGTCAACCTCTGACCTGCTTGGCTTCAGGGACTTAGGATCTACCGGTTTAACTGTTTTGGTGGAGTCGGCACCGTCAATGGCTGCTTTGTTGCCGCCGTTTGATGTGCAAGATACTGCAAGCGCTACGATGAGTGATGCTGCGATGAATTTTAATGTTTTCATTTTAGTATAATTATTTAAATATCTTTTTCCGCTTCTTCAGCAGCCGCAAATATCGTAATTTTATTTGAAAGTCAGAAATTTAATGCTAAATTTGGTTAAATGATTTTTTGCCTATGGGAATTGACTCAGAGCTCATCCACGCTAAACTGAAAGAGTTTTTCGGGTTCTCTTCATTCAAAGGGGAACAGGAACAGATTATATCCAACCTGCTGCAAGGCAATGATTCATTTGTGATTATGCCGACAGGTGGAGGAAAGTCATTGTGCTACCAGCTGCCTGCTCTTCTGATGGAAGGCACGGCCATCGTGATTTCCCCGCTGATCGCATTGATGAAGAATCAGGTGGACGCCATCCGCGGTTTCGTGGCGGGAAACGAAGGCATTGCGCATTTCCTTAACTCTTCATTGACAAAAGCCCAGATTGCGGAGGTTACGGAGGATCTTACTTCCGGAGTGACCAAGCTGCTGTATGTGGCGCCGGAGAGCCTTACGAAGGAGGAGAACATCGCCATCCTGAGGCAGATCCGCATATCTTTCTTCGCCGTGGACGAGGCGCACTGCATTTCCGACTGGGGACATGACTTCAGACCTGAATACAGGAAGATCCGTCCTATTGTGGACGAAATCGGCAGGGCCCCGATCATTGCATTGACGGCGACAGCCACTCCGAAGGTTCAGAACGACATCCTGAAGAACCTGGGGATTATGGATGCGCATGTGTTCAAGTCCTCGTTCAACAGGCCGAATCTCTACTATGAAGTACGCGACAAGATAGACCAGGACAAGGATATCATCAAGTATATCAAGCAGCATCCCGGAAAGTCGGGCATCATATATTGTCTGAGCCGCAAGAAGGTGGAGGAGCTGGCCCAGGTGCTTGTGATCAATGGTATCCGTGCCGTGCCTTACCACGCCGGCCTGGATGCGAAAGTGAGGGCGGAGAACCAGGACAAGTTCCTGATGGAGGAAGTGGACGTGATCGTGGCCACCATCGCATTCGGAATGGGTATCGACAAGCCTGATGTGCGGTTCGTCATCCATTACGACGTGCCGAGAAGCCTGGAAGGGTATTATCAGGAGACCGGAAGGGCCGGTAGAGACGGTCGGGAAGGTGTCTGCATAGCATATTACAGTTATAAGGATATCCGCAAGCTGGACAAGTTCCTGATGAGCAAACCGGTGTCCGAGCAGGAAATCGGACGTCAGCTGCTCATGGAAATCGAGGCCTACGCGGAGTCGGGTGATTGCCGCAGGAAGCTGCTGCTGAGCTATTTCGGTGAAGATTATACTCAGGACAACTGTGGTGCTTGTGACAACTGCCTGTCGCCTAAGCCGCGTTTTGATGCGAGAAAGGAGATGGCGATGGTCGTCCGCCTGGTAAATTCTCTGCCGGAGCATTTCAAGGTGGAACATCTTGCCAATGTGCTGACCGGCATTGCCACGGCGATGATAAAGTCGTACAATCATGACAAGCTTCCGATGTTCGGCGCCGGGTCGGACCATCCTGTAAGATTCTGGGAAATGGTTATCCATCAGGGGATTATAAGGCATTTCCTGAAAAGGAACATTGACTCGTACGGGCTCGTTTCCGTGACTGACGAGGGTCTGGCATTCGCTGCCGCGCCGACCGAGCTGATGTTGGCGGCCGACCGCAGCTTTTCCGAGGGCAATGCAGATGATGACGATGACGACGACACTCCTGTTCCGGCGAAAGGCGCCGGCGGAGGTGATATGCAGCTTCTGTCAATGTTGAAGGACCTCAGGCGTGACGAGGGCAAGAGGCTCCATCTTCAGCCTTGGATAATCTTCAGCGATTCGTCCCTGGAGGACATGTCCATAATGTATCCTGAGACGTTTGACGAGCTCATCAAGTGCCAGGGTGTCGGCGAGGGCAAGGCGAAGAAATACGGAAAGCCGTTCCTCGAGCTGATTACCAGATATGTTGAGGACAATGAAATCTCCCGTCCGGATGATTTCCTGGTAAGGTCAATGCCGAACAAGTCTTCGGACAAGATATTCATCATTCAGAGCGTGGACAGGCGTATGGCATTGGAAGATATCGCGGAAGCCCGCAATATGGAGATGTCTGATCTGCTTTCCGCCATGGAAGGCATCGTGGAGTCCGGCACGAAGCTGAATCTGGATTACTATATCGACAACAATCTGGATGCGGACGTGGCCGACGAACTCTACGAATGGTTCAGGACTGAAGCCGAGTCCGACTCGCTCGAGGATGCCATCGACGCTCTCTCCGGTGACTATGAAGAGATGGAAATCAGGCTGTTGCGCATGAAATTCCTCTCAGAGGTGGCGAATTGAAGCCGGTGGCTCGAGCCTGCTCCTTTCGTCTTTTTCAGCATTTGCAGATGCGGAGTCCCCGCTTGAGAGCCTCGCTGCACTTTTACGACTTATGGCCTACTCATTGGGCAGCATCACGAGCTTGCGCTTCTCGTAATGTGCGAGGTAGCGGAATCCGCAGCTTTTCAGAATATGTGCGAACCTGTCGAAATGCAGGCCCACGTTCCCGGCATCGTGTGAATCAGAGCCGAGACTGATTATCTCACCTCCAAGTTCACGGTACCTGCGCAGGATGTTCTCGTCCAGAACCGGTGTCCTGCCTTTCAGTTCCTGATATGTCTTGGTGTTGATTTCCAATGCCTTGCCGTTCTCTGCAAGGAATCTGAGCATCTCGTCCAGCACGTCCGGAAAATCTTTGTACAGGATGCTCGCCTCTGGATACGGGGCATATCTGGTGACATAGTCATAGTGCCCCATTATGTCGAAACGGTCACCGAGCCAGACGATTTCTTCATACAATGTCTCGAGATAGTGCCTGTATGCCATCTTCCAGTCCTTGCCTTCATAGTAGCCGCCCCAGAACGGGTCAGTACCGTCGAGATAATGCACTGAGGCAATGACTTCGTCGAAACTGTGCTCCTCCAGATGCCTGGCGATTTTCTCCCGCTCGCTTTTCTGGACGCCTATCTCTATGCCTTTGAACACTTTGAAGCATGTCGGAATTGCGACATCTCCGTTTCCTGGAGCCGCAGCTTTTGCCGGTTCGCCGCAGCCCGGTATTTCTCCGGAATGGACAAGATCATTGACCCTGTCGATTTCGGCATCGCGCGCGTCCACGTCGAAGACTTCGGAGACGAACGACTCGTATTTGGCCTTTATCGGCGGCACATAGAAGTCGCAGTGGTCGGTGAAGCAGATGCCGCCCAGCCCTTTCCGGATGGCACTGCATGCGGTCGCTTCCACGCTTGTGCGTTCTCCGTCGAAGGAAAACTGGCAGTGATTGTGATTGTCGAAAAGCATTGTCCTGAATCCTAACTAAGCCCGTCTATGGCACCGTCCTTCACGTCGATCCTGAGAGCCTGCGGCGATTTCGGCAGACCCGGCATGCGGATGATGTCTCCTGCGATGGCCACTATCATCTCTGCCCCGGCATTGATGACAACGTCCTTGATGTCGAACTCGAATCCTTCCGGCGCTCCGTAGAGTTTAGGGTCCTGTGAGAATGAATACTGCGTCTTGGCGATGCAGACAGGGAATTTCGCGTACTCAGTTCCCTCGATTTTCGCGAGCATCTTGCGGGCTTCCGGACTGAACTCCACAGCCCCGGCACGATAAATCTCTTTCGCTACGCGGGTTATCTTGTTTTCAATGCTTTCCTCATCCCGGTAGATGAACTTCACCGGCTCAGAAGGCTGATTGTCAATGGTTTTCACGACAAGTTCCGCGAGTTCCACCGCGCCTTCGCCGCCTCTGCTGAATGCGTCGTTCAATGCAAACGGCACTCCCAGTTCGGCGCAATGCTCACGTACCATCCGGATTTCGTCGTCCCTGTCGTCGCCGAACTTGTTGAAGCAGACGAGTACGCTCTGTCCGAATTTGCGCATATTTTCAATGTGTCTGTCCAGATTGGCAAATCCCTTCCGTACGCCTTCCTCCGAGGCCTCGCTGATTTTGTCCACAGGTACGTCGCCGTGCATCTTGAGTCCGCGCAATGTGGCTACAAGTATGGTGAGTGACGGGTTCAGCCCGGCTTTCCTGCATTTGATGTCGAAAAATTTCTCTGCGCCCAGATCTGCACCGAATCCTGCTTCAGTCACCACGTAGTCACCATAGGTCATGGCCATACGTGTGGCGAGAATGGAGTTGCAGCCGTGAGCGATGTTGGCGAAAGGACCGCCGTGGATGAATGCCGGAGTGCCTTCCGTGGTCTGCACGAGGTTCGGGTTCATCGCATCCAGGAGCAGGGCCACGATAGCGCCTGCGACTCCCATGTCCTTAACCGTAAACGGCTTGTTGTCAAGTGTATAGCCGAGGAGAATGTTTTCGATTCTGCGTCTGAGGTCGTCAATGTCCCTGGACAGGCAGAGGATGGCCATTATTTCTGAAGCCGGTGTGATGTCGAAACCTGATTCCTGTACAAGTCCGTTGGAGTGAGGTCCGAGACCGGTTACGATATGCCTGAGCGAGCGGTCATTCACGTCCATCACGCGTTTCCACAATATCTGTTTCAGTCCGAAGCCTTCTGCCTGGTGCTGGTACAGATAGTTGTCCAGCAGTGCTGAAATCATATTGTTGGCCGATGTGATGGCGTGGAAATCTCCGGTAAAATGCAGATTGATCTTCTCCATCGGAAGAATCTGGGCGTATCCGCCTCCTGCCGCCCCGCCTTTCATTCCGAAGCAAGGGCCGAGAGAAGGCTCCCTCAATGCCGCCACAGCATTTTTCCCGATTTTATTGAGTCCGAGTGCAAGTCCCACCGAGACGGTAGTCTTTCCGATTCCTGCTTTGGTAGGTGTGATGGCCGTCACCAGAATCAGTTTGCTTTTCTTGACTTTCTCCTCATCTATCAGAGTAAGAGGCACTTTGGCCATATTCTTTCCATAGGGTTCAAGCTCTTCCTGCGGTATCCCCAGTCTTTCCGCAATCTCGCCGATCGGCCTGAGCCTGATGCTTCTCGCAATCTCAATGTCAGATTTCATATTCCGTTTTGTTAAGTCTGACAAAGATAGTAAATCCTCAACAAATCTCTACAACTTATTTTCACTGCTTGCTTACAGCCCGAAATACCGCTCGAAGAAACTTTGGATCTTCTCGATGACGGTTCTCTTCTTCTCCTGCCTGTTGCCCCCGCCGAAACGCGACATCGGCGGAAGAATCTTGTCAATGTCCGTGCCCGTGGTCCTGACCTGTCCGTCCCTGAAGCTGCTTTCGATGAACTTCTCAGTCTCCTCCGGTTTAAGATGTTCACTTTCAATGATTTCGTTCAAGTCCTCAGCCTTGCGCCGCTGGACATATTCCCGCCATCCCCGGCCGGGCATCTGATGACCTGTATCAATCCCCCTAACCCCCTTTTCAAGGGGGCACATCAGGGCCTACGGGCTTTCCATCGCCGCTGGGCCTGCCCTGCCCGCCAACTCCGGCCCGGCATCTGATGATGCCTTTGGTCTCTGAAGAATGCCGCTACACGGCCAGCCGCGCTATCTGAGAGGAAAGAAAAACGGTAGAGGGGCTTCTTGTTGCCGGACAAGTTGTATTTTGATGTGATTTGTCCGTGGAAACCCGCCTCCTGCCGGACAAATTTCAGTAGGCGCTTCTGCACACCTCCGTAGGCTCCCGACTGCAGGCAACATTGTAAAACATATAGGCCGTGTAAATGGCTCAGCAACAAGGTTGCCACGGCAGTGTGATTTGTCCGTGGAAACCCGCCTTCTTCCGGACAAGTTGTTGATTTTGAATCACTTGTATTATACTGAAAAAGGTTGACTCATAAAAACGAGTTAATCAAGATGAAGTTACGTACAGAATTTCAAAAAGAGTATTACCCTCAAGTAATCGAAATTTATCAAAGGACCGGTTATTCTGGCTACAAAATTGCAAAGATGAAACTGCTTCCTGTTTCGAAGAGCGTAATGTGCGAATGGATTGCAAATTATGAAGCATCGAAAGGGAACGGATCAAAAAGAAGGATTATGCAAGCAAAGAAAGAGCAAGCCGAAGCAGAAGTGGAAGCGCTGAAATCACGTA
>UMHE01032556.1_pt1 | contig 17261 bp, 18 predicted proteins | sample 1965451 | NCBI WGS metagenome assembly UMHE01 (sample SAMEA4836090, study PRJEB28245) | human gut metagenome | biome: gut microbiome; material: fecal sample | place: Denmark | collected 2008 | reverse complement strand
AGTCATCCCGGCGAAACAGACTCCCGGGAATACCGCCATTTTGAAGCGAAGTATAAGCGCTCGCTGATCCGTATAGGCGTGGCGCAGGGCGCGTCCGGCGCCCGCTCCTTATGAAAAGAATGACTTTTTGCGGCGCTTGGGCGGTGGCGGCGGGTCGCGGCGGAAGGGCTTATCCACCAGTATGATGTCGTCTCCGAATTTCTGGACGCATTCCCAGGGGATATAATAGTCCTCGCCCCGCCCGAACAGACCGAAGAAGCGGCAGGGGCCGAACACGATGATCGCCTTTACCGCTCCCTCCGGCACCGTCACCTCTACATCACCCACATACCCCAACCGGCAGCCGTCGCACAGATTGATGACCTCCTTACGCCGCAGCGCGGTGAATCTGCACAGCATCGCCATCACCTCCTGCCGCTATCCTATGCGCGGCGGCGCATGTCCCATTCTGGCGAAAACCAGGGCTTTCCGCCGCAGGGAATAACCGCCGCTACGCCGGGAAATACTGCCTCTATCAAGAAGAAGGCAGGTGGCGTTATGCGGAGCAGGGTGGAGATATGCGGCATCAACACGGCGAAGCTGCCTGTGCTGAAACATGACGAGATGACGGCGCTGCTGCGCCGCGCCCATGCAGGGGACAGTGTAGCCAGAGAACAGCTGATCTGCGGCAATCTGCGGCTGGTGCTGTCGGTCCTGCAGCGGTTCGCCGGGCGTGGCGAGAGTGCGGACGATCTCTTTCAGGTGGGCTGCATCGGGCTGATGAAGGCCATCGACAACTTTGATGTGAACCAGCCGGTGCGTTTTTCCACCTACGGCGTGCCCATGATCGTGGGGGAGATCCGGCGTTATCTGCGGGACAACAGCGCCCTGCGTGTCAGCCGCAGCATGCGGGACACGGCCTACAAGGTGCTGCGGGCGCGGGAGGCACTGATGGCGGAAAACCAGCGGGAGCCGACGGTGGAGCAGCTGGCGCAGTATCTGGGCATCCCGCGGGAAGAGGTGGTGTTCGCCATGGACGCCATCAGCGACCCGGTGAGCCTGTATGAGCCGCTGTACGCCGACAGCGGCGACCCGGTGTGCGTTATGGATCAGGTGAAGGACGAGAAGGGCACTGACGACAGCTGGCTGGATCGCATCGCCCTGAAGGACGCCATCGCCCGGCTGGATCCCCGGCAGCAGAGCATACTGGCGCTGCGGTTCTGTCAGGGCAAGACGCAGATGGAGGTGTCGTCGGAGATCGGCATTTCCCAGGCGCAGGTGTCCCGGCTGGAAAAGACAGCGCTGGGCAGCATACGGAAGAATATGTGAAAACCTGCTCGATTAAAACACCGGCTCCGCATCCGTTTCGGGTGCGGAGCCGGTGTTTTTTTCTTACAGTGTGACCGCCTGCCCCTTGCCTGTCTCCTGCGCCGCTTGCAGCAGCGCGGCGGCGGTGGCGATGTCCTGCAGGGCGATGCCGGTGGAGTCGAAGATGGTGATATCGGAAGCATCGGTGCGCCCGGCCTCCGCGCCGGAGATGACGCCGCCGATCTCGCAGATATGTCCGGAGAACACCCCTGCCTTGTAGGGCACCTCGCATTCACCCACCGACAGGCACTGCGCCGTATCATCGCCGAATACCTTGGCAGAGGCAAACAGGGCGCTGTCCACCTCCTGCTTGCCGGACATATCGGCGCCCACGCAGCTGATGTGGGTGCCCGGCTGCACCCATTCCGCCTTGATAAACGGCTCGCGGGCAGGGCTGGCGGTGAGGATCATGTCGCTGTGCCGGACGGCCTTCTCCAGATCGGGCGCGGCGGCGATGGCGGCGTGGCAGCCGCCGCAGCCGGAAAGCAGCTTCTCCACCTGCGGTGTGATGGCTTCGCAGGCGGCTGCCGAGCACTCCGGATGGTGGGGGTTGGTCACATAGACCGTCTTGATCTGCGGCAGCAGGTACAATGTGGCGGCAATGAGATAGGGCGCCAGCGCGCCGGTACCGGCCATCAGCAGCGTCCCGGCGTCAGGCCGCGCCAGATACTTTGCGCCGATTGCGCCCGCCGCGCCGGTGCGGAAGTCGGTGATGGGGCCGGCGTTCAGCAGCGCCCTGGGCGCGCCGGTGGCCAGATCGAACAGCAGGGACGTGCCGTACAGGGCGGGCAGCCCCTTGCCGGGATTGGCGCCGAACCACGACACCACCTTCAGCCCGTAGAAGCCCAGTCCGCCCAGATCGCCGGACTTTATGTCCAGATCGGCGTGGCCGGGGTCGAATTCGTGGAACACCATGGGCCACAGCGCCGCGTCGCCCTTGCTCTTTTCCAGATATGCCTGCTCCACGGCCTCCACCGCCATGGGGATGGTCAGCAGTTCCTCGATAGCCACGCCGTTCAATACCGTCATCTCTGTCATGATGCGTTCCTCCTGTTATTATAATGTGTCCGCAAAGGCGGCCAGAGCCGCCAGACCGTCCTTGAGCGTCTGCTTGTCGCAGGCGTAGCCGATGCGCATGCTGTGGGGCTGCTGGAAGCAGTCACCGGGCGTGACGAACGCGCCGGTCTGGTGGTACATCTGCTTGCAGAAGTCGTAGGACGGCACGTCGAAGTCGTAGTAGACCAACGCCGTGGTGCCCGCCTTGGGCTTGGTGTAATAGAAATGCGGGTGGGAGGCCACCCAGTCGTCCAGTATCGCCAGATTCGCCCGGACGATGGTCTGGTTCCGCTTCAGCATCACATCGCTGTGTGCCAGCGCGATGGACGCCACCGCGTCATCGAACATGCCGCAGCTGATGAGGTTATAGTCCCGGTGGGACAGGAACGCCTTCAGCGCCGCCTCGTCCCGGGTGGCGATCCAGCCCATCCGCAGCCCCGCCAGCGAGAACACCTTGGACATGCTGCTGACGGAGATGCCCTTCTCGTACAGGTCGGCGACGGAGGGGCACCACTCGTCGGTCTGGGTCAGGTGGCGGTACACCTCGTCGCAGAGGATATAGGCGCCCACGCTGCGGGCAATGTCCGCGATCTGCTGCAATTGTGCCTCGCTCATCAGCGCACCGGTGGGGTTATTGGGGTTGTTGATGCAGATCATCTTCGTCTCCGGCGTCACCAGCGCGCGCAGCTCCTCCAGATCGGGCAGATAGTCGTTCTCCTGCTTCAGGTGCATGATGGCCACGTCCGCGCCGATGGCCTCCGGGATGGAGTACAGCTGCTGGTAGGTGGGCATGATGCTGACCACCCGGTCGCCTGCGGCGATCAGGGAGCAGAACACATGGTGGTTGGCGCCCGCCGCGCCGTGGGTGGGCACCACCTGCCGGGGCTGCACGGTCTTGTACAGCTTGCAGATGCCGCCGCGCAGGGCGTCGCTGCCCACAATGTCGCCATAGGTCAGCCGCTTGGCGCAGAAGTCCGTCAGGAACTGCGCCTTGTCCGCGCCCACCAGGGCGAACAGCTCGTCCAGTGACACGGAGTCCACGCAGGTCTCCGCAATATTGAAGCGTGCGCCCACTTCATATTCATTCATCCATTCTTCCACAGCAAAGGGCTTGATGTACATAGCGTTTTCTCCTTTTCTTGTAAAAAAGTAAAGGCCTCCACGACCAAATCTTATCCGACAAACGCCGGAATACCTACGATTCGGTCATGGATGCCTTCGACCCCTCAGCCGGTGCCGAGGGAAGCATTACCATATTCAGCTTGCTTTGCATTATAGCACAGGGAGTGAATTTGTCAACGGGCAAAATGCATAAATATTCATATACCCCGGCGGAGGATATTGCTATTTGTCGGTTTACACGGAAAGCATCTTGTGGTAAACTTACATCTGAATGAGAAATTTTGCTGAGAGGGAGGTGCCGCCATGCTGCGCCGTATACGGGAGCTGTTCAACGATGTGCTGCGGCAGGCCGATCTGCTGCTGCTGGCGCTGTGCGGCGGCGCATCGCTGTTTGGCGTGCTGATGGTGTCCAGCGCCACCCGGTATATGCACACCAACCGCCTTGTGCTGGTGCAGGCGGCGGCGCTGGTCATTGGCGTGCTGCTGTATCTGCTGGTGTCGCAGATCGACGTGGGCGAGCTGGTGAAATACTGGAAGTGGATATTCCTGGTGGGCATCGGATTCATCCTGCTGCTGGCCACGCCGCTGGGCATCGACGGCGGCACGGGCAACCGCGCGTGGCTGGATTTTCCCTTCCTTCCGGTGAAGGTGCAGCCGGCGGAGATCGTGAAGATCACCTTCATTCTGGTGCTGGCCAAGCAGCTGGCGTGGCTGAAGGAGAACCGGAATCTGAAATCCGTGACCTCTGTGGCGATGCTGGCGGTACACTTCGGCGTGATCTTCGTGCTGTATTACAAGATATCCGGCGACATGGGCAGCGCACTGGTGTTCCTGTTCATCTTTGCCTGCATGTGCTTTGTGGCGGGCGTGGCGCTGCGCTGGTTCCTGATCGGCGGCGGCGCGGCGGCGCTGCTGTTCTACGCCATGTGGGATCTGAACCTGCTGGATTCCTACATGAAAAATCGGTTCATCGTCCTGTTCGACCACAGCTATGACCCGCTGAACACCGGCTGGCAGCAGACCCGCAGTCTGCTGACGCTGGGCGGCGGCAAGATCTTCGGACAGGGCCTGTTCAAGGGCGTGCAGACCCAGAGCGAGGCGGCGTCCAGCCTGCCCCACCGCCACACGGACTTCATCTTCTCCGTCATCGGGGAGGAGCTGGGTCTGGTGGGCTGCCTGCTGACGCTGGCGCTGCTGACGGCCATCGTCCTGCGGTGCGTCTATGTGGCGCGGCACGCCAAGACGCGGCTGGAGAGCTATGTGTGCATCGGCGTGGCCGGAATGATCATCTTCCAGGTGATCGTCAACGTGGGCATGTGCCTGTTCGTCATGCCGGTCATCGGCCTGACCCTGCCGTTTATCAGCTACGGCGGCTCGTCGCTGGTGATGCTGTTTGCGGCCATGGGGCTGGTGTCCGGCGCGCATGGCCGCGCAAAACCGGATTGGCTGCGGTAAGAGGTATTTCGTAGGGGCGGACGACTCTGTCCGCCCTTCGTCATTCCGTAGGGGCGGACGACTCTGTCCGCCCTTCGTCATTCCGTAGGGGACGGCGTCCGCGACGTCCTGTTTCGCACGCACTCCTTGTGATTTGGTAGGGGGCGATGTGGGCATCGTCCCCCACAGACTCGGAATGACAAGGAGGTCTTTGGTTTGCAATATGGACAAGCGGGGAAAACTATGGTACAATATACGTCATCATGGGGCAGTGTGCCCGCGGGAGGCTACGGTATGAAGGGAAAACTTATCGTGTTCGAGGGGACGGACGGCTCCGGTAAGGCCACCCAGTCCCGCCTGCTGTGCGACGAGCTGACGCGCCGCGGTATTTCCTTTCGCAAGCTGGAATTCCCTCGCTACAAGGAGGAATCCTCGGCGCTGATCCGCCTGTATCTGGGCGGCGCTTTCGGCGACAAGCCCGGCGATGTCAACGCCTACGCCGCGTCGGTGTTCTACTCCGTGGATCGCTACGCCTCCTACAAGCAGGACTGGGGCGCGTATTACGAGCAGGGCGGCCTGCTGATCGCCGACCGCTACACCACCAGCAACGCCGTCCACCAGACCGGCAAGCTGCCGCCTGAGCAGCGGGACGCGTTTCTGGACTGGCTGTTCCACTTTGAGTACGACCTGCTGGGACTGCCGGAGCCTACCCGCGTGCTGTATCTGGACATGCCCACCGAGGCCACGGAGCAGATGATGCGCCTGCGGGAGGCCGCCACCCACACCACCGCCGATATCCATGAGAGGGACGAGGATTACCTGCGCCGCTGCCGCGAAAACGCCGCCTATGTGGTGGAGCGCTGCGGCTGGACGCGCATCGACTGCGCCCGGGAGGGCGCACCCCGTCTGATCGACGATATACACAACGAAGTCATGGAGCGCGTGGCCGACCTCATCGGCTGACGCGCTGAAAGGAGCATATCTATGGCAAACCGAGACGAACGAAACGAATACGCCACGGCGAAATGGGACGCCGAGGAGGTGCGCCGTCAGGCGGCCTCCGAGCAGCACCGCCGCAGCAGCGGCGGCAGCCGCCGCCGTCAGGCCAAGCGCAACCGCACCATTGCCTATTTCGCCTGTGTGCTGCTGGTGTCCTGCCTGCTGGCGGGCATCGGCTGGCTGCTGGTGAACGACGTCTGTTCCCTGAACAAGGCGCCGGTGGAGGTGGAGATCACCGTGGAGGAGGGCGACAGCCGGGGCGACGTGGCCAAGAAGCTCCACGACGCCGGGCTGGTGAACTCCCGTCTGGTGTTCAACATCGCCGGCACGTTCCTGCACTACGACCGCTATGTGGAGCCGGGCACCTACAAGCTGAACAGCGACATGGACTTCCGCGCCCTGATCACCAACATGCACGACTGGGAGGCCGACGCCAAGGCGGCACAGGGGCTTGTGAAGGTCACCATCCCGGAGGGCTACACCGTCCGGGAGATCATCGACCTGCTGGCGGAAAATGGCGTGGCCACCAAGGAGGATCTGGAGGACGCTTGCGCCAACTTCGCCTATGAGGACTACGACTTCCTGGACGACGACAAGATCGGCACCATCGACCGCATGGAGGGCTTCCTGTTCCCCAGCACCTATGAGTTCGACAAGAACCGCTCCGCCGTCTACACGGTGGAGACCATGCTGGTGTACTTCAAGAACTCCATCAGCCAGCAGATGCTGGCGGACATCAAGGCCTCACCCTACACCCTGCAGGAGATCGTCACCATGGCGTCCCTGATCGAGAAGGAGTCCATCGGCGACGATACGGAGCGCAAGAACATCAGCTCCGTTATCCACAACCGTCTGGAGAACCCGGACAGCAACAAGGGCGGACGCGCTCTGCAGCTGTGCTCCACCATCAACTATATCATGAAGCACGACGGCGTGAAGACCTTCGACACGGAGATCGACAGCCCATACAACACCTATATCAACCCCGGTCTGACGCCGGGACCCATCTGCAACCCCGGCCTCAGCGCGATCCAGGCCGCCATCTATCCGGCGGACACCGATTACTACTTCTTCGCGCTGGGCACGGACGGCAAGAGCCATTTCTTCACCGACTACAGCGACCACCTGAAGTTTATCAACAGCGATGAATACCAGCCCATCTACTCCTGACGCCATGGGAAAGAAGCCTGAATTGCTGTCCCCGGCCGGGGACTGGGAGAAGCTGCAGATGGCCGTGCTGTACGGCGCAGACGCGGTGTATCTGGCCGGTACGTCCTTCGGTATGCGCTCCTTCGCCGGAAATTTTGACGATGAGGCGCTGCCCAAGGCGGTGCGGTTCGCCCACGACCACGGCGTGAAGGTACACGCCACCGTCAACACCATGCCCCGCTGGAACGAGGCGGAGGCGCTGCCCGCCCATCTGGAAAAGCTGGATGCGGCGGGTGTGGACGCGCTGATCCTGGCAGATCTGGGCGCATTCACGCTGGCGGGGAAATATGCGCCCCACTGCCAGCGGCACATCAGCACCCAGCAGTCCGTGGCCAACCACGTCTGCGCCCAGGCGTGGTACGATCTGGGCGCCACCCGCGTGGTGCTGGCACGGGAGCTGAGTCTGGAGGAGATCGCCGCCATCCGCGCCCGCGTATCGCCGCAGCTGGAGCTGGAGGCCTTCTGCCACGGCGCCATGTGCGTCAGCTACTCCGGACGCTGTCTGCTGTCCAACTACATGACCGGGCGGGACTCCAACCGGGGCGAGTGCGCCCAGCCCTGCCGCTATCAGTATGCGCTGATGGAGGAAAAGCGCCCCGGCGAATACTTCCCGGTGTTCGAGGACGAGAAGGGCACCTATATCATGAACTCCCGGGACATGTGCATGATCGACCACCTGGACGACCTTATGGCCGCCGGCGTGGACTGCCTGAAGATCGAGGGCCGTGCCAAGTCCGCCTATTACGCCGCCATCGTCACCGGCGCGTACCGGCACTGTCTGGACGCCGTGGCCGCCGGGCAGCCCCTTGATCCGGTGTGGCGGGACGAGGTGGAGCACATCAGCCACCGGCACTACGCCACCGGCTTTTTCTACGGCCAGCCGGGGCAGTATTACGAGAGCGCCCGGTACCTCCGGGACTGGCAGATCTGCGCCGTGGTCACAGACTGCGACGCAGACGGCCTTGCCACCCTGAGTCTGCGGAACAAGTTCGCCGCCGGCGACACGGTGGAGATCGTGGGGCCGGACACCAAGCCCTTTACCGTCACCGTTCCGGTGATGCACGACACCGAGGGCGTAGAGCTGACGGAGCCGAAAACGCCCCAGATGGTGTTCACCATGCAGCTGCCCCGTCCTGTGCCGCCCATGAGCTTTGTCCGCCACGCGGTGGAGCTGAGCGGGAAATAAGTACATAAAACACGGCTCCCGGCCTTTGGCCGGGAGCCGTGTTTGCGTCGTTATGCGTTGCTGGTGGGCTGGGCGGTGTTGTCGGGGATCGTCTCCGGTTCGTCTGCCAGCGCCTCGTGACGCCGCTCGCACACCGCCAGAAAATACGCCCATGCGATGAAGGGCAGCACAGCCAGCGCGCCCCGGATATACCACCACTTCACGGCGAAGTATGCCGCCGCCGCGCCTGTGTGGAAGGACAGCAGCGTGAAGAAGTAGAACCATAGCTTCCGCAGGTGGGCTCTGTCCTTGTCGCACAGGTAGTTGGCCAGCGCCAGCGAGGTCTGCTTCGTGTTGTTGGTGGAGAAGATGGTGGAGCTGTAGAAGCCCCGCGCGCCGGCAAAGCTGCTCCACTGGATGCTCATGGCGAAGAACACGGGATAGAGCGCCACCACCGGGTTCAGCGTCTCCGGCAGGAACGCTACCGTCACAGCGGCGGCGGCTGTGACAAGGGGCGATACCCGGTGCATGTCCCAGCCCCACCAGTGGGGCAGCAGCACCGTCAGCATGGTGCCCAAAACGTACAGCGCCAGCGCGCCCAGATGCAGCGCCGTGGCGTATGCGTCACCCCGCAGGGCATCCAGCAGCAGCTCCAGCAGGTTCACCGTCTGGGCGTTGCCCATGATGCCGCCATGTACCAGAACAGCGTGGCAGCCGAAGAAGCCGCCCACGGCGGAAAAGGCGAGGTGGCGGTACAGGTCAATATGATCGTTGCGGGACAGCTTTTCCACAGAAATGTCCTTCTTTCCGTAAAATCCGCCCATCAGTATACCATAGTGCCGGGAAAAGGCAAGGGGAAAAGTGAACAAAAAGCAAGAGGGGGTTCCTTTTTTCAATTCGGTATGCTATACTTAAAAACTGACTGAATAAGGACAATACCGCATAGCGGAACCGGAGCGATCTGCGAGCAGATATTGCGGACTGATGAGGCGCGGTGTTGTCCAAGAAGAAAGGGCGTGTATTCCATGCATGAGGAGCTGATACGCCGGCTCAACGAGACAAAGACCATGTCCATCGTGGGCATGTGCAAGAACGCGGGCAAGACCACCATGCTCAACTGGCTGCTGACCGGCGGCCATCTGCGGGGAACGCTGGGGCTGACCTCCATCGGGCGGGACGGCGAGTCCACCGACGTGGTCACCGGTACGGAGAAGCCGGGCATTTTCGTCCGGGAGGGCACCCTGATCGCCACCGCCAAGGACATGCTGCGGCTGGGCGACGTGACCAAGGAGATCCTCATGACCACCGGTATCCCCACACCGCTGGGCGAGGTGGTGATCCTGCGCGCCCGCAGCGCCGGATATGTGCAGCTGGCGGGGCCGTCCATCACCACACAGCTGCGGTCGGTGTCCGAGAGCTTTTTCGCGCTGGGCGCGGAGAAGTCCGTCATCGACGGCGCGCTGGGGCGCAAAAGTCTGGGCGCCCGGGCGGTGGCTGACGGCGTGATCCTGTGTACCGGCGCCAGCTACAACGCCAGCATGGAGAAGGTCATCGCGGACACGGTGCATATCTACCGGCTGATGAACCTGCCCAAGGCCGAGACGCTGCCGCCGGAGTGTACCGACGGGCTGGAGGCCTGCATCAGGGAGCACGGCGCGGCGCTGGTGACCGGTGCGCTGACGGATACCATGGTGGTGCCGCTGCTGCGTAGCGGCGTGCTGCGCCGGTGCCGTCTGGTAGTGAAGGATCCCAGCAAGGTGCTGCTCAGCGCCGACACGCTGGATAAGCTGGCGGTGCGCGAGGTGGCGCTGGAGACGGAGGACGCGGCGCGGACGCTGTGCGTCACCGTGAACCCGGTGTCCGCCTACGGCTGGAAGTTCGACAAGGATGAATTTCTGCACCGCATGAGAGAAGCGGTGGACGTACCGGTCATCAATGTGAAGGAGGAACTGGCATGATCTCGATCAAGTTTGAGGAGCGGGAGAAGATCGGCCTGCAATACGCGTTGGAAACGCTGCACGGCTGCTCTCCCTTCGGACAGGAGCGCATCCGCCGCCTGCGGTTCTACGCCCCGGAGGAGCGGGCGGCGCTGGAGGAGGAGCTGTACAACGTGGAGCAGGCGGCCAACGCCGCCGGAGAGCTGAAGGACGTGTACAACAAGCTGATGACCGGCCTGTGCCAGATGAAGGACATCCGCAACTCCCTGCGCCGCTGCGCGGACGGGGAGACGCCCGACCATGTGGAGCTGTTTGAGATCAAGGGCTATCTGCAGCGGCTGGAGGGTATCCGCCCGCTGTTCGCCCAGATCAATGAAGTGACGCATTTCCGGGGCATGGCGTTCCACGACGTGAAGGCCGCGCTGGCCATTCTCGACCCGGACAGCACCGGCAGCCGCGGCTTCTACATCCCCGACAGCGCCACCGCCAAGCTCAAGGAGGTGCGCCGCGCCAAGAAGGACGTGGAGGAGTGCCTGTTCCACGCCCAGACGGACGCGGAAAAGGACGAGCTGCGGCTCAAGCGCACGCGGCTGTGCGCCGAGGAGGAGTCGGAGGAGATGCACGTCCGCAGAGCCATGGGCGCGGCACTGGCTCCCATGGTGGACGACCTGTTGGCTGACGCGGACACGGCGGGACGGCTGGATTTCATCATCCAGAAGGCGCTGTTCGCCGTGCGGTACGGCGGCGTGCGGCCGGAGCTGACAGAGCGGGAGCTGGAGCTGGAGGACATGGTGAACCCGGAGCTGTGCGACCTGCTGGCCGAGCAGGGGCGGCGGTTTGTGCCGGTGTCCATCCGGCTGGAGCCGGGTGCCACGGTCATCACCGGCGCCAACATGGGCGGCAAGTCCGTGGCCATGAAAACGGTGGCGCTGAACGTGCTGCTGCTGCAGGCGGGCTTCCTGGTCTGCGCGAAAAAGGCAAAAATGCCGCTGTTTTCCAGCGTGAAAATGCTGTTTGACGATCTGCAGTCCATCCAGTCGGGGCTCAGCGGCTTCGGCTCGGAGATCGTGCAGTTCCAGAAGGCGCTGACGGAGGTGGAGCAGGGCTACTCCCTGTTCCTGCTGGACGAGTTCGCCCGGGGCACCAACCCGGACGAGGGCGCGGTGATCGTGCAGGCGGTGACGAGGTATCTCAACGGGGTGGACGCCATCTCGCTGCTGACCACCCACTACGACAAGGTGGCGGAGTACGCCCACATGCACTACCAGATCATCGGCCTGCGGGACATCGACCCGGAGGCGATCCGCCGGGAGCTGGCCGTGACCAGCGAGGACGGCGTGACGGTGATCGCGCGGCACATGAACTACGGCCTGTACAAGGTGGAGGGCAAGTCCGACTGCCCGCGGGACGCACTGAATATCTGCCGCATGCTGTCGCTGAAGCCGGAGATCATGAAGATGATCGAGGAGAAATATTGATGCACCACAGGGGCGGGCGATTTCGCCCGCCCCGCTTCCTGCCTTTCCGCGCCGGTGCGCGCCGCTCGCTCCATCGGCGTGACTGCTTTTTTCAATTGACATAAAATTCCTTTGAAGATTTCTTTAACAAGCGCGAAAGGCGCTTGTTTTTTTCCCGATTCGTGGTATGATGGTACACAGCTGACAAGAGGGAGGACAGGACTATGCATGCATCGCTGGTCATTATGGCGGCGGGGATCGGTTCCCGCTACGGCGGCAACAAGCAGACCGACGGCGTAGGTCCCCACGGGGAAATTCTGATGGAGTACGGCGTGTACGACGCAGTGCGCGCCGGTTTCGATAAGGTGGTTTTCATCATCAAGCCCGACATGCGGGAGCTGATGGAGCGGCTGTGCGGCCGCATGGCCGCCGGACTGCGGACGGCGGACGGCCGTCCGGTGGAGGTGTGCTACGCCTATCAGGACAGCACGTCCCTACCGGCGTGGTACACGGCGCCGGAGGGCAGAACGAAGCCGTTCGGCACCGCCCACGCGGTGCTGTGCACCAGAGAGCTGGTGCATGAGCCGTTCTGCGTCATCAACGCAGACGACTACTACGGCGTGGACGCCTACCGCACCATGTACAGCGCCCTGCGGACCATCCCGGCGGAGGGCGCGGCGGCCATGGTGGGCTATATGCTGCGCAACACCGTCACCGCCCACGGCACTGTGTCCCGTGGCGTGTGCCATGTGAAGGACGGCTGCCTGACCGACATACACGAGACGCTGAAGATCGCCCTGTTGCCGGACGGCACCATCCGGGATGAGGACACCGGTGCGGTGCTGGCGGGGGACACGGTGGTGTCCATGAACTTCTGGGGCTTTACCCCGGCCATCTTCGGGGAGCTGGAGCGCTACTTCCACGCGTTCCTCCGCAGCGAGGCCGGGCAGTCCGTAAAGGCGGAGTGCCTGCTGCCCACCATGGTGGGCGACCTGCTGGCGCAGGGACGGTTGACCGTGTCCGTGCTGCACTCGGCGGATCGCTGGTTCGGCATGACGTACCACGAGGATCGTGCGCGGGTGGCGCAGGAGCTTGTCAAACTACACGAGACGGGGGTCTACCCCGCAGAATTGAGGTAACGGAATGGATTACGAAAGAGAACGCCGCCGGAAGAAGCGCTACCGGGAGGCCATGCGCAACCGCATCATCGCCGCCGTGCTGCTGGCGGGCATTATCGTGGGTGCGATATTTATTATCAAGGGCTGCAAGAAGGACGACGCCCCGGTGGACGAGGATCAGAACCAGCCGGCACAGGACGTGCTGGAGCCGGTGGACGACCAGCCCAAGGTGGACGACGAGCTGCTGACGCTGGTGAACCCGTGGAATCCGCTGCCGGACAGCTGGACGCCGGATCTGGTGACGCTCAGCGACGGCCGGAAGATCGACAGCCGGTGCTACGAGGCCTTCGAGGAGATGATGGACGCCTGCAAGGCGGCGGGCTACAGCCCGTTCCTGTGCTCCGCCTACCGGACGCAGGAGACGCAGCAGCAGCTGTACGACAACAAGGTGCAGCGGCTGATCAACAGCGGCATGGGCGAGGAGGAGGCCAAGGTGGAGGCGGCCAAGGCCGTGGCCATTCCCGGCACCAGCGAGCATCAGTTGGGTCTGACGGTGGACATCGTGGACGCCAATATGCAGGATCTGACCGACGAGCAGGAGAACACCGCCACCCAGAAGTGGCTCATGGCCAACTCCTGGCGGTACGGCTTCATCCACCGCTATCCCAATGACAAGACCGACATCACCGGCATCATCTACGAGCCGTGGCACTACCGTTATGTGGGCAAGGACGCGGCGCAGGAGATCTTCAACCGGGATATCACGCTGGAGGAGTATCTGGGCAAGGCGGAGCACTGACGCATACAATAAAGAGAGGAGCCGTTCGGCTCCTCTCTTTATATGAGACATGAAGAAGTTACTTGCAGTTCTTGGCGTTCTTGGTATTCTTGGTGTTGGTGTTCTCGGTGTTTTCCGTGTTGGTGTTCTTGGTGTTTTTGGTGTTCTTCGTGTTATCCATGAGATATACCTCCTTTTTTCCTGTACCTTAGGTACGGACATAGTTTCACTCATATGCCGGGAAATATGCAAAAAATTTCTGGAAAAACCCGTTGACAAACACGCCGCCGTAGTATACAATACTCTGGAAAACAAAGAAGGCCGGTGCATCCGCCTCACCTCCCGCATCAGCAAAGAGGTCAACAGCGTCATTCAAACGCCCGCAGGGTCGTTTATGTTGTTTCGCGGATGCCAGCAGCGTCCGCGTTTTTATTTTGGATTGGAGGTGCTTCGGTATTAGCAAGGTACAGCATCAACTGAACGAGGAGATCACCGACAAGGAGATCCGACTGATCGGCGAGAACGGCGAACAGCTGGGCATCGTGTCCGGCGAGGAAGCTCTGCGCACCGCAGAGGAGCAGGGGCTTGATCTGGTGAAGATCTCTCCGCAGGCCACGCCGCCCGTGTGCAAGCTGATGAACTACGGCAAGTACAAGTTCGAGCAGAGCAAGCGCGAGAAGGAAGCCAAAAAGAACCAGCACGTTGTCGAGATCAAGGAGATCCGCATGTCTCCGGGCATCGACGTGGGCGACTTCAACACCAAGCTGAAGAACGCACAGAAGTTCCTGTCCGACGGCAACCGCGTCAAGGTATCCGTCCGCTTCCGCGGCCGCGAGATGGCGCACACCGAGATCGGACGTGATCTGCTGAACAAGTTCGCCGAGCTGTGTACCGAGGTGTCCACCCTGGACAAGGCCGCCAAGCTGGAGGGACGCAACATGTCCATCTTCCTGTCCCCCAAGGCCGGCAAGTAAGCATTATCGCAGAGTATCATATTGGAAGGAGTAAACAACATGCCTAAACTGAAGACCCATAGCGGCGCAAAGAAGCGCTTCAACCTGACGAAAACCGGTAAGGTCAAGAGAGCTCATGCGTTCAAGAGCCACATCCTGACCAAGAAGGACACCAAGCGTGGCCGTCGTCTGCGCAGCACCACCTATGCTGACTGCACCACCGAGGCGACCATCCGCAAGATGATCCCTTACAAATAAGATACGTTTTTCGTTAGAATAGGAGGCAATTGAAATATGGCACGTGTTAAAGGCGCAATGATGGCGCGTAAAAGAAGAAGCAAGACTCTGAAGCTGGCCAAGGGCTACTGGGGCGCCAAGTCCAAGCACTTCAAGATGGCCAACGAGCAGGTCATGAAGTCCCTGACCTACGCCTATGTGGGTCGCCGTCTGAAGAAGCGTGACTTCCGTCAGCTGTGGATCACCCGTATCTCCGCCGCTGTGAAGCCCAACGGTCTGAACTACTCCACCTTCATGCACGGTCTGAAGGTCGCCGGCATCCAGATCAACCGCAAGATGCTGTCCGAGATGGCCATCAACGATCCCGTGGCGTTCGCCGCCCTGTGCGAGATCGCCAAGAAGGCGTAACCTTTTGTATACATGCAGCGCCCTGCCCACGGCAGGGCGCTCAGACTGTCAAAAAACCTGCCCGGTTACAAGTATCGGAGGGAAGGATAGTGTGAAAGGGAACCGTCAGGGTTCCCTTTCGCGTTCAATCACCCGCCGCAGCGACCAAAATCGCAAAATAAAATGCTGTTTTTTATTTTGCGATTTTGCCTCAGCTTGTCAAAAAAGTCCGTTCGGACTTTTTTGACAAGCTGAGCGCCCTGCCCACGGCAGGGCGCTGCGCTCATATTCCTGCTGGCAAAAGCTTGACAAGCCTGTTATAATACTCCTGAAAATGACCATGGAAAGGATGTATGACCATGTATTGTACCAGAGAAATTAACGCGGATTACACCTGGGTGGGCGCCGACTGCCGCCGCCTGGCGCTGTTTGAGGGCGTGTTCGGCGTGCCCGACGGCGTCAGCTTCAACAGCTATCTGCTGACGGACGAAAAGACCGTCCTGTTCGACACGGTGGATAACGCCGTGCGCACCACCTTCCGGGAGAACGTGACCCACGCGCTGGCCGGGCGCACGCCGGACTACCTGGTGGTACACCACATGGAGCCGGATCACGCGGCGGAGATGGCGGACATGGCGCGGCTGTACCCGGACATGACTATCCTGTGCAGCGCCGCCGCTAAAAACATGATCGCCCAGTTCTTCGACGCGGAGCTGGCCGCCCGCGTCACCGTGGTGAAGGAGGGCGACACCCTCTGCACCGGCAAGCACACCCTGCGCTTCATCGCCGCGCCCATGGTACACTGGCCGGAGGTGCTGATGACCTACGACGAGACGGACAAGCTCCTGCTGTCGGCGGACGCCTTCGGCAGCTTCGGCGCGCTGAACGGCTCCCTGTTCGCCGACGAGGTGGATTTCGACCGGGATGTGCTGGACGAGGCGCGGCGCTACTATGCCAACATCGTGGGCAAATACGGTGCGCAGGTGCAGGCGGTCCTGCAGAAGGCCGCCGGCCTGGACGTGCAGATGCTCCTGCCCCTCCACGGTCACGTCTGGCGGCGGGATCTGGGCTACATTCTGGGCAAATACGACCTGTGGAGCCGCTTCGAGCCGGAGACGCAGGGCGTGATGATCGCCTACGCCTCCGTGTACGGCAACACGGAAAACGCCGCCAACATTCTGGCCTGCCGCCTGGCCGAGCGGGGCGTGAAGGTGAAGATGTACGACGTGTCCGTGACGCCCAGCTCCTATGTGGTGTCCGACGCCTTCCACTACAGCCATCTGGTGTTTGCCGCGCCCACCTATAACGGCGGCGTGTTCATCACCATGGACGAGCTGCTGCGGGATATCGCCTCCCACGGCCTGCAAAACCGCAGGTTCGCCCTGCTGGAAAACGGCACTTGGGCGCCCGTCACCGCCCGCCAGATGGCGGCGCTGATCGAGCCGCTGAAGGGCTGGCAGCAGGTGGGCGCGCCCGTGACCATCCGCTCTGCCGCCCACGAAGCGCAGATGCAGGCCGTCGAGCAGCTGGCCGCAGCCATTTCCGGTGATATTTCCGGGGAAAATCAGTAAAAAACCGCGGCAAAAGGCCAAAAAACGCTTGCATTATGCCGCAGCGCGTGGTATTATATTTCGGTGAATCCGCACAGCTTCGGACTTTCGGTCGGTGCCGCAAGGTTGGCCGGAGGGAGGAAGAGGCTGGAGGTACAAACTAAAATCAAAAGGAGAAACAAAACAACATGGCAAATCAGAACGTCGTATCCATGAAGGCTCTGCTGGAAGCAGGCGTCCACTTCGGTCATCAGACCCGCCGCTGGAACCCCAAGATGGCTCCCTATATCTACACGGAGCGCAACGGCATCTATATCATCGACCTGCAGAAGACCGTGAAGAAGCTGGAGGAGGCGTATGCCTTCGTGCGTCAGCTGTCCGAGAACGGCCAGACCCTGCTGTTCGTGGGCACCAAGAAGCAGGCGCAGGAGGCCATCAAGGACGAGGCGACCCGCTGTGGCCAGTACTTTGTCAACGCCCGTTGGCTGGGCGGCATGATGACCAACTTCAAG
>UMHE01037804.1_pt1 | contig 17355 bp, 35 predicted proteins | sample 1965451 | NCBI WGS metagenome assembly UMHE01 (sample SAMEA4836090, study PRJEB28245) | human gut metagenome | biome: gut microbiome; material: fecal sample | place: Denmark | collected 2008 | reverse complement strand
AATCTTTCTCTATGTGATTTATATTTATATACAATAGATGGATCGTATTCGTCTTCGTATAACCACATAAAACCACCGGATGATATTTTTATATGTCTCACACAGGCACTAATTTGCTGATATCTAACTCCGGTACACTTTTCTGCTTCTTTTAATGAATTATATGTTTGTAAATATTCTCCATCTAATGTTAATTGTACGATTTGTCTTTTATTTGCATTATTCTCACTAATTTTCTTTTTTGTTTCTTCTGATACGATAAACCCCATATGTGCTTCCGATAATTTCTTTTTAAATTCTTCAGAATGTTTTCTTCCTCTATGTGCATTTCCAATTTTCTTCTTTGTTTCTTCCGATAAATGCTTTCCGAAATTAGGATGATTTTCTCCAGATATTTTCTTTTTATTTTCTGGACTAGCCCAAAACTCTTTACCATTGTTGCTAATTTTATCTTTTTGACTTTGCGGCATTTTATATCCTTTGTGTGCTTCGCTAAGTTTTAGTCTATATTCTTCGGGCATTTTCATTCCTGTATTCCAAGGTTTTGTACCAAGTTTTGCTTTGCTCATTTTTTCTCTTGCTTCATCTGTATGTTTATAACCATTTGTTCCGTCTCCGCCATCTGTCAAATTATATCCATATGATGGATTATGATATTTTGCACAATTAGTCTTAAATAACGCAATAAGTAGTCTTTCTAAATATTTACCCTTACTTTCACTAATATTTTCTTCCCAAACAATATGTTCAAAATTATCCCAGCCATATTTTTTTTATAGCCGAACGAAATGCGTCCTGTCTGCCTTTTGAATATTGACTACCATCATTTCCCCATCTTTCTTCTGGTTTTCTACTAGTTATTCCAATATAAGATTTATTATTTATTTTATTTCTATGTATATAAACACACCACTTGTTTTCTTTCGTTTCCATAAATCAATAGAGTTTTTGTCGTATTTATTATCTCTAAATTCACCTCCATTAATTTTGTATTATAAAGGGAGAAATTAATCTCCCTTATAGATCATCATCAAACAAATCCACATCTTCTGTATCTTCTTTGACATCGGCTCTAGCAGGATGCATATCGTCTGTAGTATAACTTGTATCTTCAACATTCTTTTTTCTTGCATTTAGACCCTTGAAACGAATCTCGGAAATTCTTTCTCCTGCCTTTTGTCCACCCATTGCTGCCGCTAACTCTTCTACTGTCACTAGCCCACAGTCCACATCCTCTTTATCTTCATCACTCAAATCTTCATAAGTAATTGCAGACATACTCGCACCTTGAATTACTTCTCCTACAAGACCAATGTTCTTAATTTCATCGTCATCTGCAACGAGCTTCTTCTTCATCACTTTTAGCTTCTTTTCATCACGAACAACAAATGTAATAGGTGTAAAGCCGTTTTTCTTCATCATACCATCCCAATATGTGGTATACCCATTGATAAATCCCTTGCCAGTTTCATCAAAGTCTGAATCATCTACTGCGTTAGCTCCAAAATAAAAATCTACAGAAAGATCTGTGGCTTCATCAATACCATCTTTTGCAATATCAACACGGTTCACATGATAATTTACATAGAAACGACCCTTTTCTGCATTATACTGCACCTCCTGATAGCCAGAAATACGGAACACAGTATCTTTAATTTTAGGGGAAGAAACTACCTTAGTCATAAACTCGGCAAAATCCCACTCACTCAAGAACACATGGCGTCTCTTGTTACTCTTATCAAGAGCTTCCTTTACCTCTTCAAGAGTATTACATCCTGTCTTGGCAATTAATTCATCAGTAATCTCATCATTTTCAAATGCCTTTACTGCATCTTGTAGTGCATAACGCATCTGAGCATCCCCAAGATCTACAACAAATTTACGATAGCCCGCAACTTTTTCGATTTCCTTTTCATCAAATCTCTTTGACCAAGGAATGTCAATCTTTTCTCCCTTGGTAACAGAACCGTCCTCATTAGTTACAGTTTTTGCAATTGTCTTTACAACATTTTTTTTGTCATCATTCCATTTTCCACCTTGTGCTACACACATCACACGATTAGTTCTAGAAATGCAGTTAAATCTAACTGTAGTCATAGACCAGCCTGAATCAAAAGTCTTTTTCTCTACTGGATGAAATGAGTCCGAATCCTTAATACTTTGAATTTTCCCGATAAATGTAAATTGATTCATTATTATATTTCCTTTCTTTCATTAATTTTGTACTGTATTAATATAAAAAATATCTTGGATCGTTATTTATATCCCAATATAAATACTTATCATCCAAGTTGTCGCCTATCCATAACTGTGATGTTTTGTCTTCACATTCTTCACAAAACATTTCATAATATAGTTCTTCTGTCTTATATGGATATTTTATGTAATGCACTGCACCACAACTGCAGCATTGGTAGTATCCTCCTACTTTCATACACTCGCCATAATGTCAACTCGACATTTTTGCTGCCTCCTTTCCTCATGTGGTATAACCACTTTTCTACTTATGGTTGGATTATACCACATAATGTAATTTTTGTCAAGAGTTTGAAATAATTTTTATTGTCATCTTACTTCCATTAACAATTATTTTTCCATTTTCAATTTCATATGAAACAATGTCATCTTTATCAATACATATTGCCTGTCCATACACACGGAACCCCCATCCCGCTTCTGTCTCTGGTACAAACTTCATCTGAATATGTTGCTTGTCAAAGAGCTTATGCTCAGTATAAATATCTACATTTTTCCCCTTTATTTCTTTTAATGCATCAATTAATTGTCTCATGTTTTTCTCCCCTTTTCGTCTAAAGTTTGTACGGATATTTTAGCATATTTGACCATAAATTACAAGAACAAATGTTCTCCTTCTATAAATTACTAATTAATTTTGTGCTGTAAGCAGTATATAATAAGCAATATGCTTATACATACTGCTCGTATTTCTGACAAATGTTGTCTACATAATAATCACCAAACCCATATTGCTTTGCCAATATTTCTCCCTTGTTTGTTTTTAAGAACTCTCTTAATCCCAATCCCGTTTCCTTCATACCATGTTGAAGATAATGCCATAAACCAGACGCTGCAATATTCTTCATTGTTAGACCAGGTATATCTAAATAGTCCCTAAATATTTGAATTTTACGATAAAAGTAGCGAAAATGCACATCATCAGAGTCTACGCCTCTTGTATTTGGTCTTTCTTTATAAATACGCCCTCTACCGATTACTTGTGAGATCCTCATTGTGTTTCCATATGCCATAGATTCTGTTTCAGAAAACGCTTTCGGTAAAAATTCTTTTAGTCTTCTTGTCATAGGAAACTCTTTACCGTTTACGCATAACTTATCTCCTTGCACACAGTCTTCTGTAACTGAATATATATCATTCATATTCTTACCAGCGACACCTTCCCAAAGCAATTCTACGATTGCCTTGTCTACCCAGTTAAGAAGCTGCACTTCAACATCATCAAGTTCCTCCCTTGTAAGCAAGATATTTGCATCTTTGTCTACCATATCGGCAACATCTGCTTTTCCAATTGACTCATACGCATTTGTGCCAACTTCTCCGAATACGAATCTAGAATAATGCTTTAAAACTATGGTGTAATTCAACAAAGAGCTGATTGACTTTGCCTTAAATTTTGCAAGCATATCTAGAATCTCATCCCTAGTAAACTTTGACACATCCTTATTAAGTTTCTCTTCAAAATCCTCTGTCTTTTTAAAAACTGCATAAAGGCTAGTTTTTGCAACCACCTTACTCCTCAAGTACTCTTTTATAAACGTCTCTTTTTGCGCTTCGTTAAACATCTCCTTCTTCACTCCTTATAACTGTATTATACAGTACAATATTAATTTTGTCAATATTATTCTTTTACAAGTTCATCCAAAATTGACATTGCCCTTTCTTTAGATTTGTCAGAAATCTCCGCATAACGCTGTGTTGTCGCAACATTAGAATGATGAAGCTGCGCAGAAGTAAGATAAATATCACCAGTTTTTTCGTAAAGATTAGTCGCACAAGTATGTCTCATAACATGTGGTCTTACTTTCTTTGTTGTAATTCCGTCTGCGTACTTAATCAATAAATCTCTAACTACATCATAACTAATTCTTTTCCCAAACTGTGATACAAATAATGCATTTGTGTTAACATCCTTAAAATACTTCCTTCTATCACAAATCCAATCAATCAAAATCTTTTTTACATTACTACCAAACATAACATCAAAAGACTTGTTTCTCTTCTCTATTACTCTAATTGTTCCTTTTTCGAAGTTAATATCATCAAGGTCAATTTGAGTAATAGCAGCAACACGTAGACCAGTTGTAATGCCAAGCATAAAAATGCACAAATCCCTATTTACAAACATTTCTTTTGCGTTTACCTTAATATTTTCGATAACATCCTCAATTTCCTTCTTTGTAAGATATTCTACAGAAGGATTGTCTGTGATTTTAGGTCTGCTTTTTTTAGGTACTGGATTAATATTAATTTTATTGCTCTCCTTCAAAAACTCAAAGAACGAATTGAGTGCATACCATTGATTTGCCCTAAAGCTGCTAGATGTCGGCTTCGTTACACCTCCAACTTTTTTTGTTTCAAGACTAACCATATATTTATTAATGTCAATTGAGCTGACCTTTTTATAAAAGTCATCAGTATTATTCCCTTTTGTTACATAATCCATAAACAATTTGATGGAATTAATATACTCTCCAATTGTTCTATATGATTTCTTTTCTGCTCTTAATGTATAATAATACTCATAAAAAACCTTTGGGAGCGTATCAACTTTATTTTCTATTTTTTTAAATGCTATAGTTTCCTTTTCAAGTCTACCATTAGGCATAATAAGATTCCTCCTCTTTTACTTTTCTTCTCCATCCGAAGAAGATTGCACTTACTACAATCCAACCGATTACTCTATCATTAAAAATAGTTAGGATTGCCATAATAAATACATACCAAACCCATCCGATAGAAAGCTTTAAAATTTCTCTGTCTTTTGGAATTATTTTTTTTCTTTCAAATCCATTATAATAATCATTGCTGTAAACTTCAATAATGTTATATATATCAGAATGAAAGATTTTATTGCCGTATTTAAAGGTGGCACCATTAGTTCCATTTCCAATATAATATGCATCTACAATTTGATTTTTATATTTTATCTTAACCTTTGCCCCAAGTGCATATGTTTTACCATCATACTTAAAACAATTATTCAAACAATCTCCTCCATCAAAGCAATTGCATATTCCAGAGAATCAATTGCTTCACTCAAATTATCTTGTGCGTTCTGAGATACAACTCCGTTTTCAGATTCCTGCAAATTTTCTGGGATATTACTAAATGAAAGCTCTTCTTCTGCCAAAATATCAGATACTATTTTTTCAATCTTTTTAATTGCATTTGCAATTTCTTTTCTTCTTGCTTTATTCATAATTACCTCCAATTAAATTCCATATGCTTTGCACATATTTTCAATCTCTGCTTTTCTGCTCTTCCTCTTCTGCTTTGCCCTCTCTCTTTGTGCCCACCACTCATGATCTTCATTCCTTACAAAATGCCAACACTGTTTTCCAAGACAATTGCGACCCTTAATTTGTTTGACGGTCATATGACAATTATGTCTTCTGCAAAAACCTGCACAATTCTCGGAACAAGTACCATACAATGTTTCCATTCTTCTCTTCCTTTCTATGATAATTATATCAAATTAATTTCGTATTGTCAATAATTTTGAGAATATTTTGTTAACTTGCCATTCTTTTCTCAAAAGCTGCCTTGTATCTTGCATAAGCTGCAACTTCATCATATCCATTCTTCTTCAAAATCTCCAGCCTTTCCTTTTCGTCCAGCACCCTCACAACACGAATTGCACTTGTAATAATCCATGTTCCACGAGAGCCTTCATTAAACCAGTAAAATCCATTCTCTGGGATTCTATCCTTCATACATTTACCTGGAAGATTCAGCACGTCTTCTCTATAATCATTTGTTGCATCGTATTCACACAAACACCATACTCGTTTCCATCCCTTATTTCTTCCCTTATAAGATCCAAGATCAGAGCCATCATATCCACGGAGCCATGGAGCATCAGGAATGTCCATACCAAGGTGCCATCCCGGCCTCAGCGAAAAGCATTTTGTGGGCAAATTCTCTGCAGGAATCCATTCCCCAATCTTAGTTTCCTTATTTTTGCCAATAAAAAGAGGATACAACTTACCAGTAGTATCCATTTCAAACAACTTATAACCATATCCAGTTTTCATTTTAAAAATCTCCTTTCAAATGTCAACAATAATACACTCATTTTCTTTTCTTAAAAACCTACATCCTTGTACAACTTTAGGATCAATTGGATCTGGATAATCAGGATTACTAGTCACATCATTTCTCTCCCTCCTTCTTCACATTCTCTCATATAAATATAAGTTTCTGTAGCCATCTCTCTTTCTTCTTCTGTTAAATCATTCCAATAAAGCCAATTCATAAGTGAGTCTCCTTTCAAACATTATAAGCAACAGTTTCCGTCACAATAATATGAGTGCCAGTACAATGAAAATCATATCTGCGATACAATGCACCAGGCATCACATCATACTCCTCTCTTACACCAAACAAATCACATTTTTCTTCAAAGTTCATTTCCTCAAAATCCAAAACCTCTTCATCATTCTCAAGCTCGTACACATAAACACGGTCTGCCGATTCGTCCCAACCACAAAGAGGTGAAGTATAAATGTGTTTCATAATTAATTTCCTTTCAATATTCCATAGTTGTTACTTTACCGACAACATTACAGTGACTAACATATAGCCACAAACACTTTCCGTTTTCTATATTTTCCATTAGGTCTTTTACTTCGTTTTCCTTGTACTTTGACCCGTGTACGTTTTTACAATTTCTATTTTTAACTGCGACTCTTATTGCTCCATAGGCATTATTACTGGCTTCGGCTCGGTAATTCCCATCATCATCCTTATAAATCTCATAAATGAAATTGCAAACTCCATCTGGCATTCGTCTACTTCCAATAAATCCTGTATAATACGGTTCCCAATCAATTTTTTCGTGCGTCCGACAAGGCTGCGTATAATGAATAGGTCTATTAATTTTCATAATTAATCTCCTTTTTTACACAGACTCCCAAGGTCTATGCTCAAGAGCATCCTTTACTAAATTTGTATTAATCCATTCAAGGACAGGCTTTAAATCTCGCTTCCAAGTTTCAAAATTAACGAGTCGTTCCTCTTCACTTTTCTCTGGATAATGAAATCTAGTCAAAAAATATTCCTTCATCTTATCATCATTAACACAGAGTTTATTCCCAACGGGAAAATAACGAGGAAGTTCAGGAGAATCAATGCCGCATTTTTCTTTTGTAATAAGTTCATATTTTTCGGACTTAATCTTCCTCTCGCCGCTCTCAGTAAAGAAACAATCCAGATTATAAAACACATCCATGTTTCCAGTATTGAGATAATTATGAGTTACCTGAAGCATCTGCTCATAATAAGGAAAGAACTGCATTGGAAAAGTATCCCTACTATATGTTCGCAATTCCTGACGATAATTATGAATCCAGTATCCAAACTGACGATAAAGTTTCTTTTCCTCTTCCGTTTCATGAGGACAATTCCAAATTAAATCACACCAAACTTCAGAAAGCTCATAAAGTAAATGCTTATACTCCGCAATATCGCTTGTAGAAAATGTAATCCTAAACGAATGCTGCTTAATTTCATCATGAATCTGCTCCATCTGCCGCAGAACATTTTCCTTTGTCATTTCCATAATTAATCTCCTTTACATTTTCAAGATTTCCTCCAACAGAGCTTCTGCCTTTTTATCTTCTGTGTCATGATATAGAACGCCGTCATAGTAAATATATTTTTTATCAAGATAACCAAGCTCAAAAAGTTTTTCAGCACATCTCCAATCTAGCTCAAATTCGCTTACCCATGAATTAAATATATTAACTATGTTATCCAGAGTCTCCAATAATTCATTTCCATTAAATTCCACTCCATCTACAATATAATACGTAGTTGGAATCATCTTAGTAATTTTAGTAATCATTTCTCCTCCTTATGAAATCTATACAAATTACCAAAATCTCTTAACATATCTTCAATGTCAGCAAGCTGATGCTCATTAAATTCTGCCTTATGATCCTCAAAGAACTTCTGCTGCTCATCTGTGATAAACATCACATTTCCATCATCATTATAAACACATTTATATGCATCAGAAGTTCTAATGCAAATCCAACCATTCCTCAAGAGAACATCTTCGCATAATTCAAAAGGTTTTATGCGTTTTAAGTTAAACTTATCAACCAACTTTTCTGCTTTAGAAGTATGCTCCCATCTAGAGCAAGGATATAAAATCCCTTTTGTATCAAGAAACCCACAAATCATTTTAATCCTCCAAGAAGTTATCTTCCAACACAAGTACATTTACTTTATGTGTCCAAGCAGTGCAGGCATCCAAACCAATGCATCCATCGTGCTCAATAATATCAAAGCAAGCGTCTTCGTCAAACTCGCTTCCAATTCCCTTCTGCCACCATCCAGTACTATTGTGCCAGTGCCCATGCACAATTGTCTTTCCAGTCTTATTGCCAACTACTGCTGCAATATCAAAAGGATTACCCCACATGGCCTTATTCCATTTGCTTTGTGAAGCATATCTCCAGTCTTTGCCACCAGGAACCCAACTGTGACAGAAAATATAATTCTCTGTTTCAAAGTAATTCACCAGTAGACTCATATACTTTTGGTATTCTGGATCGTCTCGCAACTCACCAAGAATTTGAGCATAGCTCATCAAACAAGCATTTTCTTTTTTACAAAAATCATATGCTGTCTTTGCCGTTCCGTTATGAAAATCATGAGATAGAAAACACTTTCTACGAATTGCATCTTCCATAAGCAGCTCATGATTACCAGTAACCAACATCTTATTTGGCAGGCTGTTCAAAAACTCAATTACCTCTCTTGGCTGAGGGCCACGATCCATTGCGTCTCCACAGCTTATGAGCCAGTGCTCAGGATTCTGCGGGTCAAAACCCGCATCATCCAATGCTTTTTTCATTTCTGTGAAGAAGCCATGCACATCTGATACTGCAAATATTTTCATTTTCATTCCTCCTTAAATTTTCTTACGACGAAATGTTTTGTTATCAATTAGCACAATATGTCCTTTTCCAATCTTTCTCATAAAACTATTAAATTTCTTTTCATCTGTCTCCGTTGTATTAATACCAATGTCACCAATGTATTCAGTACGAATTATCTTGTAGCACTTATTTTTGAGTTCTACCATCATTTCCTTTCTTGTTACTGGTTTCCCGTCTACATAATATTGATATTTGTTCATTAATATTCCTCCTCCATTTCATTTCCCCAGTTATCCCAACCATCGAAAGATTCTCTGGCAAAGAGTTCAATTCTTGGGGAATAACTTACATTTTCAATCATTTCTCTCATTTTTATAGGTTTACGACTATGCTCTCGTTTCGGCTCATAGAATGCCGTTACACCTTGACAACGTTTTCCATTTTCGTCTAACTTATATGGCAGACGTTTCTTTGTTGTTGCAAACAGACAATGTTCTGAAAGACCACGATAGTATTGACCAAGGCCGATTCTATCTTTAACCCATGTAATCATAGTTATATACTCAAATCCCCACTGTTCAAGTAACCACAATCCGTCTTTGAGGAAATTGTTAGTTACCCACATATAAATATGACAACCATCTGGGTCTGCTAGTTCCTTTATAGGAAGCTGTGCAATATCTTTTGTCTTCATAAGCGGATAATGTCTGTCTGCACCACGTTTGATTTTGCCACCACCCTGTTCTGCCCAAGGTGGGTCAAGATAAATAGTTTTGTACTTATTCCCAGTGTTGTAAATATCGACTGTCATTATGTCATTTCCTTTCTGTTATTCATTAACCAGAACTACAGTTTCACCGTCTTCAAATTCTTTTCCACATATGTCACAATAACGTCCATGTGAGTCATCAAAATCCTCTGTTGCATCAAACCATTGCCAGTAATCAAACTCAGCCTCTTTGTATACTTCATCTCCTTTAAGACATTTTTTACAAATAATCATTAAATCACCTCCTTGAGTTAATTTTGTACTGTTAATGTTGTGTAAATTTAACTGCCTTAATTCTCTTATCCCAACACTTTCTACAGATGCTGCATGTGATTGTCTTGTCCTTCTCATTAGGACAACTTGTAATTCCCTCTGGAAACTCAGGATTCAAAGTCTTATCCTTAAAGTCTACATAAGCCACAGGCAAATTGTGAGGATTGATTACTTTCCATCCAATATGCCATGCGGAGAAAACCACATTTAAATTCTCTGGCAAATCTCCATTCTCATCAATCCACTTGTTTACGATTTCATATTTCTTTGTGAACGACATAAACTTAATATCGGGAAATTCTTTTGCTAAATCAATCATTCCAAGAAAGAAATCATAATCTGCAATGTCACCACAATCGAAGAATCTGAACAACGGGAACGGACGATGCTTTACTTTAAATCTAACTTGCTCCCAAAAATCTTCCTGATCAGCATTGTATAGGCGCAGATTCCTTGTGTATGCCGCAACAACCTTACTCATAGTCTGTCTGCCTTTCATACAGTAACAACCAGTTGCCTTACAAGGTGCGTCCTCACGACATGTACAAGTGGGCAGAGCCAAATCATTGCACAAAGGACCTGTCTTAGAATTTACACAGCTTATGCTCACCTCATTTGTTTTTGCTGCAAGTTGATTGATATATTCCTCTCTAGGCAACCAAACCTTATTTTCATTCTTTTTCATTTTTTATACCTCCATTATACATTAATTTTGTATTCTGTCAAGTAAAAAGGAGCCATTCGGCTCCCTTTTAGTGTTCTGCTGCATATTTGACAAATCTCTGAATGGTTTTCATTAATCCCTTATAATCTTTTGGAGATTCCCATTCAATATTATCATCAAAAAATCCTTCTTTACTAATTCCGTCAATTGTAACATCAAGTGTTTCATCACAACTATTTACAAAGACAGAAATAAGATATTTGTTAATGACAATACAATAAGCTCCACTTACATCAAGATAAAATCCAGGAATCAAACTCTTATCAATAAACTCTTGTAACTTAGGATTTGTCATTTTACATTCCCTCCTTTAATATTTTGTTTCCCTTTCATTCATCAGCCAACCAACGCCTTTACTATGCTGTTCGTCAAACCAATGCCAAATCTCTTCTCTATGAGTTCCTTTACTCCAACCTTGCCAATCAACATCAAGGCATTCATTTTCGTCAATAGGTACATCTTCAAGCTCATCCCACATAGATTCAAGAAGTTCATCATCATATTTCTGATAAATGCTCATTTACATTTCCTCCTCATCATATTCTGTAATATACTCTACTCGAATTGCAACAATCTTCCCTTCATCATTATGAGCAACCCAACAATAATAGCTACCATCTCCATAACCAGAAGAAGATGCAAAACCAAGATTGTCAATAGTGTTTCCATCAAGAATTTGAATTGTTGGCCAACTTACCTTTGCGTTGTTGCTCCATTTTCTATGTCTTTCTAGCTGTTCAAACATATCTTCGGCATTATAATCCCAAACAAACTTTACATAATCTGGATTTTTCTTAGTTGTTACAGTAAGGTCACATACTCTCCAATACCAATCGTTATCTACATGTTCAGTTTCATTGTCGTCACTATGATATTTTTTATAATATTCATAATCAAAAATACCAGCCTGACCACTATCAACGCCAACCTCGAAGTTTTCCTTACTGTATTCAAGGAACTTCTTCATATAATCTGCATGTACAACCTGAATTGCGGAAACTCGTCTACCCCATGTGCCTTCATCAGAAGTTTCCACCGTACACTTGTAGTTACCTTTGAGCACATTATCAATCACGCCTTGACACCAAGTATTCATTCCATAACATGGATCAGAAACCATTACCTTATTATTAAGAGCTATAAAACCCTTATCATTAATTTCAATATTATTCATCTTTCATCTTCCTTTCATATTCATCAATCTGTTCCATACTCAACCACGCAGGTTTCTCTTTAAGCTCATTCCAAATTCGTCTCATGGCTTCAATGTGCTTTTCAACACTCTTGCCCCACAGATATTTTGTACTTCTGTTTCCAAATCCTAGATAGTATTCACAATCTGACCTCATACGGTCAAGCATTTTATATTGAAATTCACTATTCATATTAATCATCAACCTCACATTCATAAAAGTTTTCGTCACAATCGAAGCAAACATAAGCATATCCTGCTACATCACTCGGTGAAAGAATCTTTCCACAACGAGGACATTTTCTTTTAAGATTACTTGTAAACTTGTCAACCAAAATCCTATTAGGATAATCTTCATGGTAGTACAAATCAATAAAAGTAGATGTTTCTGTATTTAGACAAATTGGGGTTCCAATCTCGATTGCCTTTTCATTAAGGACGTTAAACGCATCAATAATGTCCTGCGGTGTCTTAATGTTTTCAAGATTAATTGTCTTCATTTATTTTTCCCTACCTTTCTTGCAGTCAAATCATACTCTTCCTCTGTCAAATAACTGTAGCTCATCAAGAATTCATCTTTTGTCAAGATTGCAAAATCTCTCATCTTTTCTGCATCATCACAAAAATCGGTATACTTAGCTGTGTTAATCATTTGCGTTTCTTTCCCAAACTCCATAGTTTTCTTTGCAATATCTGCCAACATACCAGTATACTTTGCAATAACGTCACTTAGCTTAAAGATTTCAACCCATCCATTATCGGACAACTGAACCAAATACCATCCAGCACCTTCATATTCTTCAATTCCATAGCTATTATCACTCTTGTAGTAATAATGGGTGAACATCATATTGAATTCCATTTCATTATTTATCAAATATGCAGTATAGGTGCAGAAATCATCTCCAAGTGGAATGTTCACATCAAAAGTTTTAAGTGTTAAATCCTTTGTAATTTCAAATTCATATTGACCACATTCCTTGCTGTCTGTAAATTCCTTTCCGTCAAATGCCTTGTAGACTGTGCTTGTAATTTCTTTCATAATTCATTCTCCTTTAATATTGTATTGTCCGTATAGCCGATAACTCAGCTTTGAATTAATGTTCTACATAGTAACCGCCGATGTAATAAGCAATGTAGTCAGCTTCTATTTCGTCCCACACGGTCTCATAAGGAACTCCCCTTGAATCATACACAGTAAACATCTTGACTTCCTTTCTTCTCGTATAGCCGGCTTTATTTTTACCAGCTACTTCTGTAATAAACCATTTCCTTTTCAAAGTCCGTTGTTTCAAGTACTCGTGTCAGAATATCAATCGTATCCTCAACACCTCTCATATACCAATTGTCATACTCAGTTCCTCCAAAGAAGAAACCTCCCTGAGTAGGAAGAAGTGCTGCAACTTCATCGGCATTTACAATAACCTCTCCGTCCTCATAACAATTTTCCCACTTCCCATTTGTGCATATCTGCCCATTTACAACCTTTGCAGGCTCCAACACGGCGATTTGCTTAACTTTCTCACAAGTATCAAGCAGTTCCTCAAGAATTTCCTTTGTGCATTCCTTGTGATAATCACAATCGTCAACACCATCTTGAACATGGTCAACGAACCACTGGTGAATCATATTTTCTTTTCGCCAGTAGCCTACCTGCTCCATAATACGGCCATATCCATAATTACGTTCAATATCCCAAGCAGAGTATTTAGTATTGAAAAACTGCTTATAATATTCGACCACATCAACATTAGGCAATTCACTAATGTCAATACCACACCACTCTTTCAATGTGCAATCTGCATATTTATTACCTTCATTTTTCTTTTGCTGCCACTCAAGATAGTTATCAATTACACTTACCTCATTTGCAGTAGTGTTCTTGTAACGAGGCATTCTGTTCAAGTACATATCAAGTCCTATGATAACGCATCTCCCTTCAATCATTAATATTAATTTTATTCACTGACCTTATTCATATCATTTATATACTCTTCAACAGAATGTTCATTCATAGTTTCAATCGGATAAACAGATACCATCCTGCAAGGATAATATCCATTATCACTTTCAGTTCCATATCTGTTGAAAACGTTCGGCTCTTTCTGGAAGCCAACATAAAACTCAAGGGTCTTTATGTCAAGATCAATGATGTATGCATACTCACAAAACAACGAATCCTTAATAAAATCGCTATCATCTATCATATATGCAACTGGACTATTATAGAGAGCATCCAGATTTCCCTGTATATTTCTCAGCAGACAATACCAATCATTTGTAGACTGCGTTGATACGCCGAGATTGCATAGACCTGCGTCTACACAAGTTTTGATTTCCTCCTTAGTAGGACTTGTATCATTCTGCACCATCTGAATTCTGTCATAAAACTTTTTAAGTTCATCAATGGAATGCTTTTTGATAAAGTTAACCACATCTGCTCCAAGCCCATCGGGATAGCTGTCGAAATGATTATAAGTTGTCTTGTCTACTCCATTCTTACGAAATCCGTAAAGTCCTCTTGTACCCATATTAAATTCCCCCTTTAATTTTCTTCAAAATCACAATTTTCTTCATCAATTTCATCACTATCAGAAATCCATTCTAGCTCACCGATAGGAATTTCATCAATGTGTTTCTTTGCATATCCAATTGCTTCTTCCAAAGTCATTTCATCGGGAACATCAATGCCACTACAATAAACTGCCATACAAGTTACTGTCACATTCAATCTTTTCATTTTTAAATCCTCCTTTAAAACCAGTCACATGCATCACTACACATCCAATAATATAAATCATCAACATTTTTAAATTTAGAAATATCTACATCAACACCTCCGTAAGATACACTAACAATTGGATCGTCAAAAGAAATAGCAACATCAATATCATCACTTTCGCAAGCTACAAGGAAACAAGATGCCGTATCAAATTCTCTTGTAATAACAATCCCATCTACATTTTCAGTTTTAATAATAAATTTAAACATTTTTAAATCCTCCTTTAATTTTGTATCGTTTTAAATGCATCCACCACAACATCCCCACGGGACATTATCATTGAACACTTCATCAATTTCTGCTGCATATTTGCGGAACTGTTCGGGAATCTCGTTTGCGTCGATTCTCCATGCTCCTTTCCACGTTCCTTCATAGTTCGGATTGATACCACCACCACTGCTCCAAAACGGATAATACTTTGGTTTGTCTTTAGAATGGAATCCATAGCCAAATGTAATTTTCTCTCCATCAATCTCAAGTGTCAGTACTCCACTACACAGGTTGGGCCATTTCCCAGTGTAAGAAACAAACTTTACATGATTAGTTTCATTATTGTTACGATTAATCAACATTTTATTCTCCTTTCATCATCTGCTCAATCAGTTCCATTGTCTTATCGTCTTCCAGATAGAAACCGTCACTTCCAATCTGTGCCTGAAGATTACATACTAACTGCATAAATCTCCAATCGGGAACCATGTACCAGTATGCCTTGAGCATCTCACAGAACTTGTCAATTCTCTTGGGGTCTCTCATTTTTGAACCTCCTTTAAATCAAATTCCATATTCAGCATGTTGTATGACATTTATTCTTCCTCCTTATTTACTGCAAATGGCCAGAGCTTCTATTGTCTTCTTCATATGTCCACATAAAATCAGAAGTAACAAGTGATTTATCTGCATCATAAGTGAACAAATAAGCATGAATGGTGGCTGTAGCAAAATGAATAGAATGATTTGTATCGTGCGAAAGAAACGTATATTGAACAGAAAAACTATCAGATTTCACTTCAAAAATTTCTACCCCATCAGCATACTTTTGAATATAATCAAAAGCATCGCCAAATGTTTGAAACATTCTTTCACGATTTCTAATATAATCCACAATAGTAACAGTAAACAAACAAAATTGACTTGCAGGAACTGTACGTCTAAATTCCATGTTGCATCTCCTTTCAAATTGAGCAACTACTATGGCTAATTCTACCGTTCTCTGTTATACTTCCGCCACAATAAGGACAAATTCCGCTTGCTCCAATTTTAATCATATTATCACGGCTTTCACTTCTTTCTCTTGGATAAGACACATTGCAATTATGAAAAGTCGTATAGTCTTTATAATGACAACCATAGGAGTCTACATTACCACCTACATCACCATCCTCTTTCTTTCTCCAAATAGTATCAGTAAGACCAATGATAGGTGCAAGTTCGTCTTGCACATAGTTGCGGAACACCTTATAAAGGTCGGTTCTCCCATCGTTTCCCTGGGGATACACTCTGCCTTGTACAAGAATGTTCTTTCCATAATGGAACATACACCGATAAATCTTACCCTCGTTTGCAAAATCAGTCGGTACATGGTTATGTACAAATGTGATAATCGAAGTTTCGTCAAGCATATAGCTTAAAGTCCCTCCGCAGTACATACCAGAGTAACTATTATCCATATGTCTACGGTTCTCTTTATCAATCGTATGACAACTTGCCCAGTTTACACCAAAACTCATAGTCAAGTAGTCAATAGGGTTGACACTAATGAAGAACTTTAGTTTTCGCTTAAGCCCACTCACCATATCTGCATACTCTGCGAATAGCTTGTTGTACTTCTTTGCCTTGTCAATGCCGTAGAAAGCACAGACTCGATTGAAAGCACGACTTGTTTTCATGCCCTCTCTTACCTTGTATTTCTCATTCATATGTTCTGCATTTTCATGGCTGATGGTCGAAGTGCTGATAGTTCCGAAATCATAAATTGCCGAAGAGAAATCATTATATACATTGTGAGATGCCTTAGTTGCACCATCACTTGCAAATGTATTCTGCTGCTCGGTTGCCCTTTTCAAAGAAGTTACAGCTTCGGACTTCATCAAATCTTTTGCTGTAATGGACTTCACTCCAGTTCTGAGGTAATCCTCAAACTTCTTTCCATTCTCATCTTTGAACTTAAGGAGAATATCTTTTGCCTTTACACCATTTGGGAATCCATCACAGAAATTACGAATGTCTCTGGCACTATTTTCTCTTTCGAGTTCAATATCAATCATCATTCGCATATCACCGATGTAATGTTCGGATTTTTGGAACAGCTCAATCAAATCCTTTTTGTTGGTGAAGTATTCGTTCAGCATCTTACATACACCGTACTCACTATTTCTGTGTCCGTACTTAGTAAGCAGGGCCATCACATCATCAACAAGTTTGTCGGTATCGCAATATTGACCCCATGCTTCTTTCAAGGCTTCCTTT
>UMHE01046614.1_pt1 | contig 17458 bp, 12 predicted proteins | sample 1965451 | NCBI WGS metagenome assembly UMHE01 (sample SAMEA4836090, study PRJEB28245) | human gut metagenome | biome: gut microbiome; material: fecal sample | place: Denmark | collected 2008 | reverse complement strand
GGTCAATTCGGCATACGCCATGCTCGGCGACTGCTGGTACTCTTATCCGTTCAACCTCTGGCCTTACGGCGATTTGTCGTCAGACGACTGCTTGAAGGGCGGATCGGGCACTACCGACACAGGCTATCATCCGATGGAGATTTGGTCGACCATGACTTCTACACCGGGCGAGTTCGACGAACTTTGGTATCGCCTCTACTGTGCTGTTAGCCGCTGTAACCGCGCGCTGCTCTCGCTTGAGCAGTATGGCAACAGCAAGCTTGGCGAGGAGATGACGAAGCAGCGTGTGGCAGAGGTGAAGTTCCTGCGCGCCCACTTCTACTTCAAGCTCATCACCATGTTCCGCCAGGTGCCTTGGATTGACGAGAACGTAATGAAGAACAATCTTCAGGAGAAGACCCGCAACGACGAGTTTACATACCAGGAGTTGTTCGGCAAGATAATAAACGACTTCAAGGAGGCTTACGACGTGCTGCCCGAGATGCAGAAGGAGCAGAACCGCGTCAACCGTGTTGCTGCTGCGGCATATCTCGCCAAGTGCTATCTGACGCTTGCCTACGGCGACGGCTACGAGGCAACCAACGGCTACGACCACGTCAACAAGGAGTATATGCAGAAGGTAATCGAATACACAAACGTGGTGAAGAACTCGCCTTACTTCGGCTATCTTGAAGACTACGGCGACATCTTCCTGCCCGAACACAAGAACAGCAAGGAGAGTGTGTTCGCTGTGCAGACTTCCGACTACAAGGAGGACAATACCACCTTCGGACGCGCCAACTGGAGCAACGTGCTCAATGGTGTTTGGGGAATGTGGTCGTGCGGATGGGACTTCCACAAGCCGTCGCAGGACCTCGTGAACGCCTTCAAGACAAAGAACGGACTGCCCGAGTTTGACGATTATAACAAGCACATCGACTATCCGGTCAACGGCCAGCCGACCACCCAGAAATGGGATCCGCGTCTCTTCCACACCGTGGGTATGCCTACTTTCCCGTACAAGTACGAGAAGGAGTATACGCTCACAAAGGCTAACAGTCGCACACCGAACATTTACGGCTACTACTGCTCTATGAAGGAGGTGCCGCAGCGCTCTAAGGGCGAGACCTACAACGGCTCATGGCAGGCGTTCGCTATGAACGACTATGTGTTCCGCTTCTCTGATGTGATGCTCATGCGTGCAGAGGCTCTCATCGAGACCGACCAGCTTGCAGAGGCTCGCACCATAATCAACGACATTCGCCAGCGTGCGAAGAACTCTGTTGACAAGCACATCGCTTACGCCAAGGATCAGTGCGAGATAGCGCTCTATCCCGAGTCTTACTTCCAGAACAAGGAGACGGCACGCAAGTGTCTGCGCTGGGAGCGCCGTCTGGAGCTTGCAATGGAGAACGGACGCTACTTCGACCTGCGTCGCTGGGGATTGGCTTCAAAGACTCTCAACGCCTACTTCGCAACCGAGAAGAACGACGTGTACGACGGACAGACATACGCTACGTATCTTAAGGATGCCCACTACACGGCTGGCAAGAACGAGTTCTATCCGATTCCTTACAACCAGCTCTACTATGTGCCTGGCTTGTATAAGCAGAACAAGAATTACTAAAGGACGTAACCGATATTCGGAGTAAATATAAAAACCCTTAATACAAAAAAGCGGAGGATACCATACCTCCGCTTTCTTGTACTGTGTAAAGCGCAATAGTACGAATGTTGCATCTGTAGCAAATATGTTGTGCCATGCTGTTTTTTACAACTATATGCAACATAATTTTCGCTCTGCTCGGCACGTTTAGCGTAATTTTGCTGCAGAAATTAATTCTCAACTCAACTAATAACTAAAAGTTTCATACGCAATGAACAATTCCAATCAAAGCAAACTGACACTTATCCCGGTGATGATTGCCTTCTTCACTATGGGCTTCGTCGACCTGGTCGGTGCGGTTTCAAACAACATGCAGGAAGACTTCGGACTCTCCGACTCTGCTGCAAACTTCTTCCCCTCGCTCGTGTTCTTCTGGTTCCTTATCTTCTCTGTGCCTACGGGCATGCTCATGAATAAGATAGGTAGAAAGAAGACCGTTCTGCTCTCAGTAGTAATCACAACATTGGCTGTGCTCCTGCCGCTCTTCGACAGCTTTATGCCTACAAAGGAGAGCCAGCTCTGGCTGATGTACATCTCTTTCTCGCTGCTCGGCATAGGCAACGCCATCATGCAGACCGGCATCAACCCGCTCGTGACGATGCTCGTTAAGGGCCATCTGGCTTCTACGCTTACCTTCGGTCAGTTCGTTAAGGCTATCGCTTCGTTCATCGCTCCGCTCATCGCTGCTTGGGGCGCTACCACTACGGCTCCTATCCTCGGACTCAGCTGGCGCATTCTCTTCCTTCTCTTCTTCGTTATAGGTATGGTGGCTACGCTGTGGCTCGGCATGACACACATCGAGGAAGAACCTATCGAAGGCAAGGCTTCTGGCTTCGGCGACTGTCTGAAGATGCTCGGTTCGCCTATCATCCTGCTCTCGTTCATCGGCATCATGTGCCACGTGGGTATCGACGTAGGCACAAACGCCGTTGCACCGAAAGTGTTGTTCGAGCGTCTTGGCGGCGCCGGCGACACGCTCAGCCAGTTCGAGTACGCCACATCAATCTACTTCGCGTTCCGTACGCTCGGCTGCTTCACCGGCTCAATCCTTATGCGCAAGCTCAATATCCGCACCTTCTTCACAATCATCGTACTGATGATGGCGCTCTCTATGGTCGGCTTGGTGTTCGGCACAGAGAAGTGGGAGCTTTGGGCAGCAATCGCTCTCGTAGGCTACGGCAACTCTAACGTCTTCTCTATCGTCTTCTCGCAGGCTATGCTCTCTGCTCCGGAGAAGAAGAACGAGGTTTCGGGCCTTATGATCATGGGTCTGTTCGGCGGCACGGTGTTCCCGCTCTTCATGGGCTTCGCCAGCGACGCTGCAAAGGCTGCCGGCGCTCAGTATCCGCAGGTTTGGGCTGCAGCTGTGATGGCTATCGGCGTGCTCTATCTGCTCAGCTATATACCTAAAGTAAAGCAGAACTAAAGCCCAAAGCCCCTCCCAACCCTCAAGCCCCTCCCAACCCTCCCCGTCGGGGAGGGCTTAGTTAGCTTAGAAAGGCTTAGAAAGGCTTAGTTGGCCTTGGCTTAGGAAGGCTTAGTTAGCCTTGGCTTAGGAAGGCTTAAGAAGGCTTAGAAAGGCTTAAACGCTGCCTTAGGAAGGCTCGGCTTATTAAAAAAAACAATAACTGAAAACAATAAAACTATGGAAAAGAAATATGTAGTAGGACTCGGTGAGGCACTCTGGGACGTGCTTCCTGAAGGTAAGAAACTTGGTGGTGCACCGGCTAACTTCGCGTTCCACGCCGGTCAGTTCGGCTTGAACTCTATCGCTGTGAGCGCTCTCGGCGAGGACAAGCTCGCTGACGAAACCGTGCAGCAGCTCGAGGAGAAGGGCTTGCAGTATTGCATGCCGCGCGTGCCTTATCCAACCGGCACCGTGCAGGTGAAGCTCGACGACGAGGGCATACCTACATACGATATAAAGGAGAACGTGGCGTGGGATAACATCCCGTTCACCGACGAGGTGAAGGCTATCGCTGAGAACACTGAGGCTGTGTGCTGGGGCTCGCTCGCCCAGCGCAACGTGGTGAGCCGCGAGACTATCTACAAGTTCCTCGACGCTACACCTGCCGACTGCATGAAGATATTCGACATCAACCTGCGCCAGGACTTCTACACAAAGGATGTTATCTGCGAGAGCATGAAGCGCTGCAACGTTCTTAAGATCAACGACGAGGAGCTTGTGCTCATCGGCAGAATGTTCGGCTATCCGGGCTTGGACATCGAGAACAAGTGCTGGCTCATTCTCGGCAAGTACGACCTCGATATGCTCGTGCTCACCTGCGGCGTAAACGGCTCGTACGTGTTCACACCAGGCGAGATGTCGTTCCAGCCCACACCGAAGGTGGAGGTGGCTGACACCGTTGGCGCAGGCGACTCGTTCACGGGCACCTTCTGTGCTTCTATCCTCGCCGGAATGACGGTGGCTGAGGCTCACGAGCGCGCAGTGAGAGTGAGCGCATACGTCTGCACGCAGAACGGCGCAATGCCCGTACTGCCTGAGGAGGTGAAGTAAAGCCCAAAGCCCCTCCCAACCCTCCCCGTCGGGGAGGGCTTAGTTAGCCTAAAAATGCTTAGAAAGGCTTAGTTTGCCTTGGCTTAGAAAGGCTTAAGAAGGCTTAGTCCGGCTTAAACGCCGCCGATGTTCTTCTTGGCTTAGAAAGGCTTAAGAAGGCTTAGCTCGGCTTAGAATAATGAAAAGGTTTAGTTGTTAATATAAGTTCGAATAGTAGAAACTTGTTTTTAGAGTTAGAAGCCGGGGGTATCGTTGCCTCCGGCTTTTTTCGGTTATATATTTTATGTATTGGCGTTGCGTTTCAGATTAAAGCAGTAACTTTGCGGCTAAATAGGAGGTAGGGGCATCTTGCCCATACCACGCATCCACAAACGCTTTTAAAAGTAAAAAAATAAAAAACATTTATGAAATCAATAAGCCGCATACTTAAAGGCAACCCTACAATGGCGGAGAGCACGGCCTATTCTGTGCTCGTCATCTGCTGTATCTCCCACTTTCTGAACGACATGATACAGTCGATCATTCCGTCTATCTATCCTATCCTCAAGGACAAGTTCGACTTCTCGTTCGCGCAGATAGGTATCATAACGCTCGTCTTTCAGATGACATCCTCCATTCTGCAGCCCTTCACCGGACTGTCTGCCGACCGCCATCCGCGCCCCTATGCGCTCTCCGTCGGCATGTGCTTCACGCTCGCCGGACTGCTCATGCTTGCGTTCGCCGAGAACTATCTGCTCATACTGCTGGCTGTGAGCGTCGTTGGCTTCGGCTCGTCCGTGTTCCACCCTACGGCGTCGAGCGTGACGCAACTGGCGTCGGGCGGCAAGAAGAGTCTTGCGCAGTCGATCTTCCAGGTGGGCGGCAACGGCGGTTCGGCGCTCGGTCCGTTGCTCGCAGCGCTCATCATCCAGCCCTTCGGACAGCACGCCATATCGTGGTTCGCCATAGCCGCCCTGCTCGCAGCACTCATCATGGTGCGCCTCGGAGCGTGGTATAAAGCCCGCCTGCAGTACGCCGTGAAGCATCCGCGCAAGGCAGAAGCGCTGAACACGCACATCTCCCGACGCGCAAAGTACGGCGCATTGCTCATACTCATCCTGCTCATCTTCTCGAAATACTTCTACACATCCTGCATCACGAGCTACTTCACGTTCTACCTTATCGACAAGTTCGGCGTCTCGGTGCAGGCTTCGCAGATATGCCTCTTCGTGTTCCTCGCCGCCTTCGCCATCGGCACGCTCGCCGGCGGCGTGTTCGGCGACCGCTTCGGACGCAAGTACGTGATATGGTTCTCCATTCTTGGCGCGGCTCCGTTCGCCCTCGCCATGCCATACGTCAGTCTGACATGGACCATCGTGTTCACCTTCCTCTCCGGACTCATCATCGCCTCGGCGTTCTCCTCGATAGTGGTCTACGCCACCGACCTCATGCCCGACAAAGTAGGACTCATCGCCGGCATCTTCTTCGGCTTGATGTTCGGTCTGGGCGGCATCGGTTCGGCGTTCTTCGGATGGCTCGCCGACAAGACCAGCGTAGAGTTTATCTTCAAGGTGAGCGCATTCTTGCCGCTGCTCGGCATAATCGCCGGACTGCTGCCCGATACGCAGAAGCGGTCGTAGTGGGGAGGCGTTTTTGCAACCTCATTGCACTATGTTTTTTATAATTTTGCATACAAATTATAAACAATCAGTATGAAAAAGACAATACCAGTTATAGGCATGGCGTGCGTGGTGTGCGCCGCCAACGTAGAGAATAAGCTCAAAGGATTGCGGGGAATCAACTCGGCTACGGTGACTCTGTCTACACGCATGGTGCTTGTAGACTACGACCCTGACGTGATTACGCTCGACGACATGAAGCGCGAGGTGAGCAACGCCGGTTACGACCTCGTCATTGAGACCGATCGCAACGCCGAGGAGATTAACCGTCGTGAATATACGCTGCTGCGCCGCCGTACGCTGCTTTCGTGGCTTTTCGCCGCGCTCACGATGTACTTCGGCATGAGCGGCGACGGAGCGTTCAACAACCAAATCTGCCTCATACTCGCCCTCTTGAACATGTTCTACTGCGGTAGACGCTTCTATGTGTCGGCGGCAAAACAGATAACGCATCGCACGGCGAACATGGACTCGCTCGTGGCGCTGAGCACACTCATAGCGTTCCTCTTCAGCACGTTCAACACGTTCTTCGGCGAGGCGGTTTGGGGCGCACGCGGCATAGAGTGGCACACCTACTTCGACGCTTCGGTGATGATAATCACGTTCGTGCTCACCGGTCGGTGTCTTGAGGAGCAAGCGAAAGACAGCACGGCGAGCAGCATACGCCAGCTCATGGGCATGCAGCCCAAGACAGCGCGCATCGTGACGCACGAGAAGATGGAAGGCACCGACGACTACCGCATGGAGGAGGTGCCTATCTCGACGATTCAGATAGGTGACACGATAGAGGTGCGCGCCGGCGAGAAGATTCCGGTGGACGGCGTGGTGTGTGCGGCTGAGAGTTTCATGACTGCCGATGCGGCGTACGTAGACGAGGCTATGATAAGCGGCGAACCTACACCGGCTATGAAGAAAGCAGGCGACACCGTGCTCGCCGGAACCATACCCAGTCAGGGCAAGTTGCGTATGCGTGCGCGTCAGATTGGCGAGAACACAGCTCTTGCGCACATCATACGCATGGTGCAGGAGGCGCAGGGCAGCAAGGCGCCCGTGCAGCGCATCGTAGACCGAGCCGCACGGGTGTTCGTGCCGACGGTGGCTGCCATCGCTCTGCTCACGTTCTGCGTGTGGTGGGCTGTAGGAGGCAACGCCGCACTGCCGCACGCTATTCTCTCGGCTGTGGCTGTGCTCGTCATAGCCTGCCCCTGCGCAATGGGATTGGCTACGCCGACGGCGCTCATGGTGGGCATCGGCAAGGCTGCGCAGAAGCAGATTCTCATAAAGGACGCGTCGGCGCTGGAGAACCTGCATAAGATTCAGGCGATCGTCGTCGACAAAACGGGCACGCTCACCATTCCAAACCAGAACATCGACTTCACGCGCCCATCTGACATACCGCTCGAAGAGCGCGAAATGCTGAAGCCTAACGCCAAGGAGGCGATGGCGCAGCTGCAGTCGGCTGGCATCGAGGTGTACATGATGAGTGGCGACAAGGAGGAGGCGGCTCGCTACTGGGCTGCTGAGGCGGGCATACGCAACTATCGCAGCAAGGTGCTGCCAGGCGACAAGCAGGCGCTCGTGCAGCAACTTCAGAGCGAAGGCAAGCGCGTGGCTATGGTGGGCGACGGCATCAACGATACGCAGGCGCTCGCCCTCGCCGACGTGGGCATAGCTATCGGTCGCGGCACAGATGTGGCGATGGACGTGGCGCAGATCACGCTGATGGGCGACGACCTCCTTGCGCTGCCCGAAGCCGTGAAGCTCAGTAGGCGCACCGTGCGCATGATATGGCAGAACCTCTTCTGGGCGTTCGTCTACAACATCGTTTGCATACCCCTCGCCGCCGGTGCCCTACACATCTTCGGCGTCGACTTTCAGATAACGCCGATGTGGGCAAGCGCCCTGATGGCGTTCTCAAGCGTAAGCGTAGTGCTCAACTCGCTGCGCTTGCGCTACGCGTAACGGATTGTTTATTATTGCTGTCCGGTAAACAATTCTATCGTCATAGTATCTGTATACTAACAAAATATGTATCTTTCGCTCTGTTTTAAGAAAAAATGGAAGCGATTTTTTTAGATTTGGGATACACTGAGCACAGCTTTTGCAGATTCTCTTCGAAGTTTTCTTTGTCGATGGCGCTGTTCTTTAGTGTAGAGCGATAGTTGTATATTGTTTGTAGCGAGTAGGAGAGGATGCCGGCAATCTTAGGACTTTCCGTTACACCCAGTCTTACCAAGGCTGCTACACGCAAGCTTGGAGTCAGCTTGTTGTCTTCCTTAAGCTCGATTTGTGCCTCGGGTATCAGCAGTGAGTTCAGCTCATTTACAAACGAGGGATATAGCGAGAGGAAGATTTTGTCGAACTGCGATAAGAAGTTCTGATTCTCCTCGGTACTCAGTTTTGAAGACGAGAGAGTGCTCAGCAGTTCGTTCTGCTGATTGGCTCTAATTTTACGTATTACCAGTTTGCGCTGACTCTCCAACCGCTCAATATACTGATAGCAGAGCATGATAAAGGCATTAGCCATCAACTCTCGCTTTGTGTTGGTGTTTTCAAGCTCATCATTTGAGTTCCGAAGCGCTTTGTTTGAGTCCTTAAGCTCATTGTTTGAGTCCTTAAGCTCGTTGTTAGAGTCTTTAAGTGCTTTGTTGGAGTCTTTAAGCTCGTTGTTAAAGTTCTTAAGTTCATTGTTATTGTACTTAAGCTCATTGTTGTTGTATTTAAGCTCATCGTTAGAGTCCTGAAGTGCTTTGTTTGAGTTCATTAGCTCATCGTTAGAGTTTTGAAGTGCTTTGTTTGAACTCGTCAGTTCGTCATTAGAGTCATGAAGCGCTTTGTTTGAGCCCTTAAGTTCATCGTTAGAGTCCCGAAGAGCTTTGTTTGAACTCGTCAGTTCGTCATTTGAGTCCCGAAGTGCTTTGTTTGAACTCGTCAGTTCGTCATTTGAGTCCTGAAGCGCTTTGTTTGAGCCCTTAAGTTCATCATTAGAGTCTCGAAGTGCTTTGTTTGAACTCATTAGCTCATCGTTAGAGTCATGAAGTGCTTTGTTTGAGCCTTTAAGTTCATCGTTAGAGTCCCGAAGTGCTTTGTTTGAGCCTTTAAGTTCATCATTAGAGTCCCGAAGTGCTTTGTTTGAGCCTTTAAGTTCATCATTAGAGTCCCGAAGAGTTTTGTTTGAGCTCGTCAGTTTGTCATTTGAGTCCTGAAACGCTTTGTTAGAGCTTGTCAGTTCATCGTTTGAGTCTTGAAGTGCTTTGTTGTCCTTTAGCTGTTGTTTGTTGGTAGCGCTCAACTCTTCAGTCAAGGCTTTCAGTACCTTCTCCGACAGTTTCAACAAATGGTTTTTCCGGCTGAAGTACACCACTGCTGCTGCAATGACAACCAACAGCATAAGTATACATATTATCGTCACGTTTTTCCAGATGGCTTCCTTTTGGAGCTTTTCATTGTAAGCTGATAATATTACATGCAGGTTGGTATACAGCTCTACCTGTTGCAGACGACTATTATATGCATGTGCGTCTTTCAATGTTTGATTGATATATTTCCGGGCTTTGTCAAGATCATTTTTGTTTTTATAAAGCAACAGAGCAACATCCTGCAATGCCAGACTCTCATTGTTAGCCGACATTACATCGCTAATAGCTGCAAGCAGCAGATAACGCCTCTGCTGCTCCCACAGTTTATTGTTGCCGTAAGCCTTCGACAGAGCGTATGCCGCCCTGCCGTACATGCGGTTTTCCGGTCCGATCATTTGCATTGCCTTATTCAATGAAGCGCTAATCTCATTGATACTCCTGCCTGAGAAAAAGAGATTTATACCCTTCATGTAATAATACTATGCGCTATTCTTCGGACAGTAGTATAGTGCCTTGCCAATATATTCCTTGAACAGTTCGTTATATTGTTTGCTGAACTCCATTTTCTGACAATAGACATTCAGATTGTAATAAAGTGAACTCTGGGCGCAGTAGAAAAGGAAATTTTGCTTTGGATCGGATTGTGATATCTCGATTTTGTCCAGATTTTCCTTCGCCTCAATATAGAAGCCTCGTTCAATCAGCAGACTTGCCTTTGTAATCAGGAATCGGTTGCAATAATCAGAATTGCCAGTCTGTTTGGCAAGGCTTATTCCCCTTTGAACATACACCATTGCCGAGTCGTAAATGTATGGGCTATACTCGTTTGCCAACTGTTCATATATGCGTAGCTTGTCTGTTGCAGCTATCACGAATTTAGCTCCGAGCTTAATGTCTTTTAGCCTTTTTTCTTTTATGACATCATAATCCGCACTATGGGCTATTACTGAGTCTAATCTTTCGTAAAGTTTGTTATTGTCTGCGCGAGCATTAATGAGCGACAGACTGATAGTTATTGTCAATATCAATGTCCTCATAGATCTTTAAATATTAAGTTTTTGCCTTTTTTATCTACAAATATATAGATTTTTTATTAGATATATTATATGTATTTTCTACTTTTTTTAAATCGTTTTTTCCAGATTCTTACTTTCCTTTACCCCCCCCCATCGCGTAAGTTGCTGTTTATCTGGTAGTTGCGAATTTTTTTATATTACTCGTACTTACTTGAAACTTACATGATGCACTTTAACCTCCAGAATGTATATACCTTTGCAACGAAAATTTCGGGAGGTACAAATTCCGAATTTAGAAGAAACGTTTTGATTGAAATAATAATACGTATAATACGATAAAATAACTTTAATGATGTCAATGAAATTTTTCAGGAAAATTTGTTTTGTCGCAACTCTCTTGCTCTTTGCTCTGCCAATGGTTGCCGCAACCATAGATGGCGGAGGCAAAATAGAGAAGAAGGTTTGGCAGGATTCAGACTCTAACAAGGAGAATTATTTTAATAACCGTCGTGCTCTCGTAGGACCGGGATGTACAATCAATAGCATTGGTGATGGTGTTCAGGTGGTTTCAGGAACAGCTAATCTTCAGAACCTTTGCAATGATGATTTGGATGATTATGCTACGATTCCGGCGCTTGCAAATGTTACAGTTGGAGGAAATCCCATTATCAGCGTTAAGGATAATCAGCATTGTTATGCTGGTGGTACAGAGGCTGGTTTTGTTATTTGTGCAAAATCAGATGCAAGCATCCTTGCTCTCGATTTGGCAAATTTCTATAAAATACAGTTTCTCAAGGACGGCAAAGCGGTAGGCAAACTCCAGGAGATCTCTACCGGTAAGTCTGTCACCGGTCTTGGACTGTCGTTGCTGACAATCCCTGGCTCAGATCAGGTAAACAAATTGTACACGGCTACAGCTCCCGGTGATTTCGATGAAATTAAGCTCGTTCAGTGTGGAGTTGATGCCAAAGTGCTCTCTGCTATTAATATCAAGTATGCGTTTGTAGGCAAGGCTCGTGAGTATACTATTACCAATAATAAGGATAATGGTATTTCTAAATACGCTGAAGAGCAGGGTAGAAAGACGTTTACTTTGGATGCGCAAGGCAAAGAGCCAACTCACACATTAGGTGAGGTGTCACGTGGTGATGTGATTGATGAGAATCTTGACAATGGCTATGCTGCTGTTGTAGGAGCAGTAGTTCCAGTATCAACTCCTGTTACTGTTGTTGCCAAACCGAGTGATGGCAAGGAAGCATTCCCTAAGGGAACGGAAGTGGGATTCAAGTTTAATGGATTTAATCTCGCCAATCTTTCGGTAGGCTCTGGCGTTGAACTCACACTTTTCAACAAAGAGAATAAAGAAATAGGCAAGTATGACATCTCTAATAAACTTCTGGGTCTTGGACTGATTGAGGATACCAAGGACGGTGAAGTCGTTATGAGAGCTCCTGCAGCCTTCTCAGCAGCAAAGATTTTCTTCAAAGGCATAGGAATAGAAGTTGGTGGTACCTCCGTCAACTACGCCTTTGTGCGCATGGCTCCCGATGCAGCTTCTCATCATTGTCAAATCAATGCCACATCAAGCCGCGATGTGTCTGGAAGTGTTAATCAGTTCCAGTTGCAGCACAACAAGAATGTTGATGTGACATGGACCGTCCGGAGCTATCCGGAGGGTGCCGCTGATGTTGAAGTGGTTCCCACATCAGGCTTGGTAAGCAATTTGTCTCTTCCCGGCAAGTATGTTTTCCGTGCGGCAGCAGCGGATGGTTGCTATGAAGAGACTACCCTCAACTATGCCCCCAAATATGTTGCGGAGGAACACGGAGTGGATATCCTTGTCAATAAAGAGGGTGAGAAGCCTAAATACGTGTTGAGCGATAAGTTTGGCGGTGGTTTGATACAGATATTCGATAGAATGATGAACCGCTCAGCCATACTTACTACTTCTCTCAACGATTTCGCCTATCGTGAGCCAGGCGTTGAAGTGGCTGCCAACACAGGTCTCGTTGGCATCAAGACTGCTGATGGCTCTAACTTTGCTGATGGTTTGAATGGTAATTCAAGAGCTTTCAATGGCAAGATGAAGGTAGGTTTTGTGGTATCTGCCAAGGCTACCGGACTCGATGCTAATGTGCTTAAGCTCTACAACATCAAGCTCTACAATAATGGCAAGGAAGTGACTGAAGGTGTAACAACCCATTGGGATGCCATCTCAGCCGGACTTATCGGTAAAGAGGAAACACATAAAATGTGTCTGAACGTTGAAGTGCCTGCGGGCTGTGTGTTTGATGAGATTGTACTTTATTGCACTGGCGTTCTTTCTGCCGACCTCTCACAGCTCAATATCTACTATGCGTATGTAGCCGATGCTGAGGCAGACAATGCTACTACCAATCCGATATATGGTGCGCAGGTGGTATCTACAAATAATACCAATGCATCCATCGACTTTGCTAACACTAAGATGTTCTCTGTTGCCAACATTGGCAATGGCTACAACGAGTTGAGCAATTTGATTGACGACTCGATGGATACATACTTGACTCTCCCGTTGGGAGTAAGCGTGAGTGGTGCGACTATCTCTGTCAATATGGGTAAAGTAGTTGATAAGGGACAGCAGCTCGTTATGGTTACCCGAAAACTGGCTTTAGGATTGGGTGTAAGTCTTGGCGATGGTCTTAAGTTGACCACCTATCTTGATGATGAAAAGCAGGAAGAACTGACAAACTGGAAGGTTCTTGGTGCTGATGTAATAGGCAGTAAGGGCGACAGCTATGCTGTGCTCAATCCTACCAAGTCGTTCGATCAGGTTCGTATCACACCTGTTGACGTGGTGTCAGCTCTTAAGAATATTCAGATTAAGGGCTTCGCTCTGCGTACCGACATGAACGATGACGGTACACTCAAAAGATACGATGACATTCTGGTTCTCGATGAGGACAAGACTCTCGACGTGAAGAAGTCATACAAAAATGCCAGGATGCTGCTCCACCGTACATTCACCAAGAGTGCTGACAACGACAAGAAGGGATGGAACTCTATCATTCTTCCCGTTGATATGACAGCAGCTCAGGTGGTGGAAGCCTTTGGTAAGGATACACAGTTGGCAGAATTCAGAGCCTTGGAAGACAACTGGATAAAGTTCTCTACAGTAGACGTAGCCGCTGATGGCGTAGTGCTGCATAAGAATATACCTTATATAATATATCCTACAAAGGAGCCGCTCGGCAACTATACATACACTATCGACCGCGAGACTAAAACTCTCAATGGTCCGGTATATGTAGCCGATGGCATCGACTATGTTGATCAGACATCCGAACTGGAACACACAGTAAATGGAATAGGCATGACCTACACTGGTTCGTACAGCAATTCGAATAAAGTGTCAAAGGATTCTTATATGTTCAGCAAGGGCGACCTTGTTCATACCAACAAGGAACACACGGTAAAGGCATATCGCTGCTGGCTTAAAGAAGATGTATCTTCTGGCAAAATGTTGATGTTCTCGCTTGATGGCAACGGCTTGGATGGTACAACTGGCATCCAGGTTATTGAGGAGAACAAGCAGAATACAAACACCGGCATCTACAACCTTGGCGGTGTGCGCATGAACACCAACAATATCGATAAGTTGCCGAAGGGTGTGTATGTTGTTAACAACAAGGTAGTGGTAAAGAAATAATATTATAACTGCATTATGAAAAAGAAGAAATACGTAGCTCCGGAGATTAGCGTTATCGAAATGGAGTCCTCACAGATAATAGCTGGAAGCCCTCAAAGTAACCGTGGTTGGACTCCCGACGGTAATATAAACAATGGATTCGGCATCGTAGAAGAAGGGGATGGAGATTATAGTGACAATGATTTCTAACCTTTAGACAACTAAGGAACTCACTATTAAAGTTGAACGCCCTGCAAGTGTGAAAGCATTTGCAGGGCGCTTTAATAATGTATAGAGAAGCGGTGGACGGGGTGGGGAAGTGTTGGGCAAGTTGCAATCGTTTGTAGGTGTGTGCGAACACATTAAGGGTTGACGTAGGTCAAAAATAGGCGTTTTTAAGCGAAAAAAGAGAGTAAACACTTGTTTGTGTACGCAAACAATTGTAACTTTGCATCGTCAAAACAAGGGAACCGTGAGGCAACCGATTGACTAACAACATTAGGTAAAAGGTATTGAAAGGATAATTCGATAGGAAAGTCTTAAAGGTAAAGAAGATTCAGGACAACAAGAAGGTAAAAGATTAGGATGACTAAGGTATTAGTAAGGTAAAAGGTTAGGATAACAACACAGAAGGTATTAGAAAAGGTGAAAAGTAAAGGGTAACTTTGGTAAAGGTATTAGGTTGAAAAGGTAAGTAAGTTATTAGGTTAGTATTGTTGATAGAAGGTACATAGTTTGGTAGTTAAATGGTTAATTAAGTAGAAAAGTTATGTTGATGACGGTAATGATGAGCCTATTTGCAGCTACAGCTGCAATAGGAATGTGGGGAGAAGACAACAAGTAACAGTCTTTCTCATCCCACGCCGGATGAAGCGGAAACGCAGAGTCCAAACAAAATTGAGAAAAATAGGAATTAGTAAATAGTTGGTCCATTGCAGCACAGCTGTGATGGATTTTTTTTAATTTTATATATCCAGATGTTATTAGAGTTTTTTCTTACATGCAACAAGATTGGCGCCTTCACGTTGGGCGGCGGCTACGCCATGATTCCGATTATGGAGCGTGAGTTCGTAGACAAGCACCAGTGGATGGACCGTCAGGAGTTCATGGACATAATGGTTGTGGCGCAGACCACGCCCGGTATCTTCGCCATCGACATGGCGAGCCATATCGGCTACAAGTTGCGCGGTGTGTGGGGCGGCATAGTCGGAGCATTTGGCATTGCGTTGCCATCGATTATAGCGATAATGGTGATAGCGATGTTCTTCCAGAACTTCAAGGACAACGAGTATGTTGCAAAGTTCTTCCGCGGAGTGCGTCCGGCTGTGGTGGCACTCATCGCCTCGCCGTGTTTCAAGATGGCGAAGACGGCGAACATAACATGGCGCACGGCGTGGATACCGGTGGCGTGTGCGGCGCTGATATGGCTGCTGGGCGTGTCGCCGATATATATCATCATAGCTGCCGGCTTGGCAGGATATCTTTATGGAATGTTGAATTCAAAGCTCGAAAAATGATTTTCTTAAAACTGTTCATTATATTCACGAAGATTGGCACGTTCAACTTCGGTGGCGGCTACGCCATGCTGTCGCTCATACACAACGAGACGGTGGTGAAGAATGCGTGGCTCACCAACTCTGAGTTTACGGACATCGTTGCCATCAGTCAGTCGACGCCGGGTCCGATCGGCATCAACGCCGCTACATACGTAGGCTATACGGCGGTGCTCAACCAGGGCTATCCCGAGTGGATGGCGATGATAGGTTCTGTGCTGGCGTCGCTCTCCATCATCTGGTTGCCGTTCATCATCATGATACTCATATCGCGCTACCTCATGACCCACCGCGACTCGAAGGCGGTGAAGAGCGTGTTCGCCGGTCTGCGCCCTGCCATTATAGGCTTGATAGCAGCCGCATCCTTGCTGCTTATGACCAAAGACAACTTCGGCTCGCCGAAAGACGAGCCGATAGGTTTCGGTATCAGCGTTGCGCTCTTTGCCGTAACGTTCTTCCTGACACGCTACCGCAAGACCAACCCGATACTGGTTATGCTGTGTTGTGGTGTGCTGGGCCTGCTTGTGTTCTAAGCGATAGGACAGCGCAGGTGGCGCATCTCGTGTCCGCCCCACATGGCGTCGTTGCAATACTCGAAGCCCACCGAACGATATAGACGCTCGGCGTTGGGATTGCCCTTATCGACGAGCAGCGCTGCAGGCAGATTGAGGCTTGCGGCGTGCTCGGTGGCACGTTTCAGCAGTTGGCGTGCTATGCCGCGGCGACGATATTCGGGATAGATAGCCAGCGAGTCGAGATAGAACTCGCCCGCTTCGGTCTCGTCATCCATCTGCGAGTAGTCCATCTGGAGCTGCTTCAGTGCTTCTTCCTGGAAGCGGCGGCGCAGGCGGTGAAGGTCGGCTCCGTCGTAGCCCACGATGGCTCCGGCTACCGGTGCGTACTCCACGTTGCCCTCCGTAGCCTCCTCGTCAACAGCCACGAAGGCGTTGCGCCAACTGTACTGCGAGTCGTCCATCAGAACGAGGTCGAGCATCATGTGATAGAAATCGTCGAGCGTGTGCTCCTTGCCTGCCAGATACTGGCAGCAATCTTCCGTCATCGCCGTCATTATGAGCTGAGCGATGTCGGCTGCGTGTGCTGGTGTTGCTGGAATAATAGTCATACAAGTAGTTTCTTTTTCCGACAAATTTAAGCAAAACTCGCCGAACCTACAAATATTTTTACTTATATTAAGAGGTGTGCAGCAGGCTGGTCGGCGACGGAGTGGGGAAATAAATTCCGCTGAAACACTTGTTTATATGGATTTAAATGCCTAACTTTGCAAAAACAATCAAACCATTTTTGTTAAACACGGAGGGCAGAGCATGGCGTCGGGCAAGTCTGGGTGAGACTTCGCAAAGGCTATCAAGGTCTGCTTTGCTCATGTCGTAGCAGAAACGGTAGCATATTGAAAAACAATAGATAAAGACAGATGAATGAGAATTCCGGCAGCAGGAACAGTGTCGGGATTCTTGTTTTTTTGTTATAGTAAAGAAAAAACATTAATAAAACAAACAAAGAAATCATGGCTTACATGTCACAAGAAGGCTACGACAAGCTCGTTGCCGATTTGAAACAGCTCGAATCAGTAGAGCGTCCGAAGGCTTCTGCAGCTATTGCTGAGGCTCGCGACAAGGGCGATTTGAGCGAGAATGCTGAGTATGACGCCGCTAAGGAGGCTCAGGCTCATCTCGAAGAGAAGATAAACCGTCTGAAGGTTGCTATCGCCGAGGCGAAGATTATCGACACATCGCGTCTTAGCACAGATACTGTGCAGATTCTGTCGAAGGTGGTGATGACAAACCTCGCCAACAAAGCAAAGATGTCCTACACCATCGTGAGCGAGAGCGAGGCTAACCTGCGTGAGGGCAAGATCTCTATCTCTACACCTATCGCTCAGGGCCTGCTCAACAAGAAGGTGGGCGACGAAGTGGAGATTAAGATTCCGCGCGGCACTATCCACCTGCGCATCGATAGCATCTCTTTCGAATAAAAGAGGGTGTGGTAGCACCGCATCAGATATTGGAAAAATCGCCTCATTG